>Ga0105164_10001653_pt1 | contig 14158 bp, 13 predicted proteins | sample VDWuncwatermetaG_FD_89674 | JGI IMG/M metagenome (GOLD analysis project Ga0105164, IMG submission 89674) | Wastewater microbial communities from Netherlands to study Microbial Dark Matter (Phase II) - VDW unchlorinated drinking water | ecosystem: Environmental > Aquatic > Freshwater > Drinking...
ATCCGATACTAATTTAACCTATGTTAAGAAAAACGTCATAATTGGTTTTCATATAATAAGTTCACAAAAATAAATACAATCATAAATTCATGAATTATATTTAATTTCACAGGCAATGTATATACCTTCTGCTTACTTTAATATAACAAAAAGCAATCTTTTGAAAATAATAGTGATTTAATCATACGTAGTCGGAGAAAACACTTTACATATCTTTTTTTCAATCTTTCATCCAGGTATTTATATATTCATTTTAAAATCCTAGTTTTTTCTATTCATTAAGTTACAATATTTGAAGTTTGGAGGACAAACGTTAAATGGCAGAAACAACTCAGATAAATAAATATAAGCAAAAAAGGTCAACATTGTCTCAGGACACCTTTTTATATCCAACACAAAATAAGCTTTATACAAAAGAAGAATTTGAACTTTTAGACTCAATTTATTCAGATGGTTCTATTGGCATTGGTTTAGACTCAGCCGATACAGCCAAAGAATTTCAAAAGGACAATTTTTGGGTTAGAAATAAGCAGGAATTGCTGGCCTTACAAAGTAGCAAGAACAGTTACCTTAATAACATAGGCTGGTTTACAGCAGGGATGATGCTGACATCAGTAGCCTTCCTTATCTATTTTCAAATGAATGGACGTGAAATCAAACAGAAGCAAGATATACAAATTGTTTTTCAAAAGTCTACTCAAGTAATGACTGATAAAACAGCTGATGAAACAGTAAGTAAAAAACTGGGAAGTAATGAATTGGCTCAAAGCCAGACAAATACCATTACTGAACCAGCTAATAAAGAGTTCAAGTTTGAGTTTCCAAAAATTGCACTATTTTCTCCAAAAGTAGAAGAGCAAAAACCAATTCAAGAAATTAAACCACAACAGCCAGTAAAAGAAGTAATTGCAGAAAGTGCTAAAGCTCCAATACAAGTAGAAGAAACAAATACTGTCAAACATCATGTTATTGGAAGTGGTGATTCCCTCTGGATCATTGCTAATAAATATTATTCAAACCCTTCCCAAGAAAACATAAAGAAGATAATGAGAGCGAATGGCATAAGAAGTGTTTATAGCACTTTGCATTTGGGACAAAAACTGGTAATTCCTTCGTAGAAATGAAAAAGTGTCATTGCGAGCCGAATGAAATGAGGCGTGGCAATCTATTAACGTATTGCGGAAGGGAGATTGCTTCGTCGCTAACGCTCCTCGCAATGACGTGTTGCTTTTGTTTATTTTTTTTTCAACTGCCGGCTAACAGCTTGCAACCGCTTCAATCTAAAACCGTTCTATTAAATAATATTGAATACAAGCAAGTTCAAAATCCAATTGGAAAATTTGGTGGGACTTTAAATTTGTCTGTTCTTGGAACTGGACCAAAAACATTTAATCCTTGGGCATCCACTGATAACACTAGCTCTGAATTATCCAGATTAATGTTTGATAGTTTATTTGATGATGATCCTGATACAGGTGAAATAATTCCTCATCTAGCAAAAAGTTTTGAAATTAAAGATGGTGGAAAAATAATAATAGTAAAACTCAGGAAAGGAATCACTTGGTCAGATGGCAAACCAATTACTGCAGATGATGTAGTTTTCACCTGGAATGAAATTGTATTTGGCGGGTTAGAAGGTGGTGGATTTGAAGCATTGTGTTTAATAGATGGCAAATTCCCTGAAGTAAAAAAAATAGATGATAAAACTATTGAGTTTAAAACCCCTATCGTTTTTGCACCATTTCTAAGACAAATTTCTTACCCTCCAGCTCCAAAACATATTTTTGAACCTCTTATTAAAAATGCAAAGTCAAAAGATGAAGCAAAAAAAGTTTTTAATCGCTTCTGGGGGACAAATACTGATCCAAAAGATTTTATTACCAGTGGTCCATTTAAATTAAAAAGATATGTTCAGGGGGAGAGAATTGAGTTTGAAAAAAATCCAAACTATTTTGCAATCAATACTGAAAACAAGAAGTTACCTTATTTAAATAAGGTGGTTTTCGCTACAGTTCAAGATAAGCCCTTGAATTATTTAAGTTTTTAGCTGGAGAAATCGATACTTCAATCGTAAAAGGTGAAGATGTGGCACTTGTAAAAAAACTGGAAGGGAAAAATAAGAAATTTAAAACAGTAAATCTGGGACCTAGCACTGGAACTGAATTTTTAGTTTTTAATCTCGGTTATAAAAAAAAAGAAGGGGCTTGGTTTAACAATAACTATTTTAGAAAAGCAATTTCTTATGCTGTAGACAGAACAAGCATTGTTGATAATGTCTTGGGCGGTGCGGGTAAACCCCTTTTTACATCAGAGTCCCTTGCTTCGATTTACCTAAACAAAAACCTAGCTGAGGGTCATCCACAAGACTTAAAAATAAGCAAAGAACTTTTAAAAAAAGGTGGGTTTAAGTGGGATAAAGAAGGAAATCTTTTAGATGGTAAAAATCAAAAAGTAGAATTTACAATTTTAACTAATGCTGAGAATGCTACCAGACAATCTATAGGTGTAATAATTCAAGATGATTTAAGAAAGCTCGGTATAAAAGTAAATCTAAGACCTATTGATTTCAATACTCTCATTGTTAAGTCAGACTCAGGGGACTGGGAAGGAATCATTATCGGACTTACTGGAGGATTTTTTGAACCAAATAGTGGATCCAATGTCTGGAGAACTACGGGTAGATTACATCTATTTGATGGATCAAAACATAAGCCAAGGGACTGGGAAATTGAAATAGACAAAATTTTTAATGATGCTACAAAAGTAGTTGAATTTGAAAAGAGAAAAAAACTATATGACAGATTTCAAGAAATTGCATATGAAAAATTACCTTTTATTTATTTAGTTTCACCTATTAGAATTTATGCTTATCAAAATACTTTGGGAAATATTAGACCGACTGTTTATGGTGGTGTTATTTATAACCTTGAGAGTATTTACAAGAAGTAATTTGATTTACAGATACCAATCTCTGACTGCATTTCAGGGTTATCAGTATTATATAGACAATGATTAAAAAAAATTAACAGAAAAGCTAAATTTTTCTTAAAAATTTGCCTTTAAATCCAAACTAAGGCAATAATTTAATCACCGAATCTTGCTATGAAATTAATCTTTGTTCTATAAATAAATTTTTTAGAAATAAAGATTAGTAAATTATAAGAATCGGCCGTAAGGCATTAAGAAAAAGGAGTGTGATTACCTTGGCTACAGCAACGAAGAAAACATTAAAACCATTACAAGATAAAGTAATAGTTCAAAAATTAGAACCAGAAGAAAAAACTGCTGGCGGTATTCTTTTACCAGATTCAGCAAAAGAAAAACCACAAGAAGGTAAAGTAATAGCAGTAGGTCCTGGACTTGTAGATGATAAAGGACAAAGAAAACCAATTGATGTAAAAGAAGGCGACCATGTATTATATGCAAAATACAGTGGCACTGAAATAAAGCTCGAAGGAGAAGAATTCTTAATTATCTCCGATAGAGATATTCTTGCAGTAGTTAAATAGTTTTTTAGGTTTATACGCTTTAAGGAGGCGAAAAAATGGCAAAACAAATAGTATATAACGAAGAAGCACGTAGAGCATTGGAACGCGGTGTTGATGCAGTAGCTAACACCATTAAAGTTACAATTGGTCCAGCAGGACGTAACGTAGTTCTTGAGAAAAAATTCGGTGCACCTCAAATAGTTAACGATGGTATTACCATTGCTAAAGAAATTGAGCTTGAAAATAAGCTTGAAAATGCAGGCGCACAATTAGTTAGAGAAGCAGCTAACAGAACGAATGATGTAGCAGGTGACGGCACTACTACAGCAGCAATCCTTTCTCAATCAATCATTAAAGAAGGATTGAAAAACGTTGCAGCTGGTGCAAACCCAATGCAAATTAAAAAAGGGATTGAGCAAGCTTCAAAAATAGCAGCAGAAGAAATCAAAAAGATTTCAGAACCTGTTAAAGACAGCCAATCAATTGCTCAAATAGCAACAATTGCAGCTGGTAATGATATAGAAGTAGGCAAGATGATTTCCCAAGCTATGGATAAAGTTGGCAAAGACGGTGTTATAACTGTTGAAGAATCAAAAAAACTTGTTGACACAGAGCTTGAAGTAGTTGAAGGAATGCAATTCGACAAAGGCTATATCTCACCTTACTTCGTAACCGACCAAGAAAGAATGGAATCAGTTCTTGAAGAGCCATTTATTCTTCTTGTAGATAAGAAGATTAATCTTCTTGCTGATATGATTCCTTTACTTGAAAAAGTAGCAAGAGCAGGAAAACCACTTGTAATCATCTCAGAAGATGTAGAAGGTGAAGCACTTGCAACACTTGTAGTAAATAACTTAAGACAAGTACTTAAGTGCTGTGCAGTTAAGGCTCCTGGATTTGGCGACAGAAGAAAAGCTATGTTAGAAGACATTGCTGTTCTTACTGGCGGTCAAGTAGTTTCTGAAGACATTGGTCACAAACTTGAAAATGTAACAATTGAAATGCTTGGAAAAGCAAGAAAGATTGTAGTTAACAAAGACAAGACAACAATTGTTGCTTCAGACTCTACTAAAAATGAAGTTAAAAAGCGCATTGCACAGATCGAAAAAGAAATTGAAAGATCTGACAGTGACTACGATAAAGAAAAGCTCCAAGAAAGAAAAGCTAAACTTTCAGGTGGAGTAGCTGTTCTTAAAGTAGGCGCTGCTACTGAAATTGAATTAAAAGATAGAAAACTCAGACTTGAAGATGCTCTCAATGCTACAAAAGCTGCAGTTGAAGAAGGTACAGTACCAGGCGGTGGTTTAACACCAGTGCTTGTTTCAAAAACCCTTTTCAAAGAAGCTGAAAAATTCACTGGCGATATCAGAACCGGTGTTGAAATAGTAGCAAGAGCACTCTCTGCTCCACTTAAGCAAATTGCTGAAAATGCAGGCTTCTCAGGTGAAGTAGTAGTTGAAAAAGTACTTAGCTACAATGATAAAGTAACTGGCTTCAATGCTGAAACTGGAAAATATGAAGACTTGAGAAAATCAGGAATCATTGATCCGGCTAAAGTAACCAGATCAGCTATTCAAAATGCTGCATCTATTGGTGCTATGTTCCTAACCACTGAAGCACTTGTTGTAGACCTTCCTGAAAAGAAAGAAGGAATGCCAGCAATGCCAGGCGGAATGGGTGGAATGGGCGACTATTAAATCCCCAATCTTAAATAAACAATAGAAAAACCCAGGGGTACCCCTGGGTTTTTTGTTTCTTGGGGCTTCAATTGCGCAGGTGCGTCCCGACGGGACGCACCTGCGTTGGTATTTTTGTCCTAATTTAAAAGAATTATTCTCCCTCATAACTTTCCTTTAACTATACGGCCGTTTAATACATGCATACAAGGAAAGCAATTTTTCTAACGGGAGAAAATATATGTCAACTACCACACACATTGGAAATGCAAAGATTCAAGAATCTTATGATGCAGCTTTAGAAGGTAGACTTTCTAAAGTTAATAAAAGAGCAAGTGATGCAATTAATTCATTTAGTGAATTAATATCAGAATTAAATAAGCTTTCAACTGAAACAACAGGCACTACAGCTAAAAAAGAAGTGGCCGGAATTACAGCTGATTTAAATAATTCAACAGTAATGGTTACTAGAATGTTAGAAGCTCAATTAGCAGCTTTACACAACGTAGTTAATCCTGCTGAGACTAAAGAAGCAATGCCATTCCCAAGCTAAGTCTTACACGTATTTTAAACATAGTAAGGACGCAATTAATTGCGTCCTTACTTGCGTATAAAGCAAAATTTTGCCTTAAATGATATATTTATATATTATATGAAAGCTTTATATCCGGGTAGTTTTGACCCGATTACAAATGGCCATTTAGATGTTATTAAAAGAATTACACCTATTTTTGGTGAAGTAATAATTGCTGTACTAAATAATAATGAAAAATCTAATACAATCCCACTTAAAGATAGATTAGAACTAATAAAAGAATCTACAAAAGGAATGAAAAACATCTCTGTTGAAAGTTTTACTGGTCTTACAGTCGTCTATGCAAAATCTAGAAATGCAAATGTAATAGTACGTGGCTTAAGAGCCCCTTCAGACTTCGAATATGAGCTTGAAATGTCACAAATTAACTATTTTCTGTCAAATGGCTTAGAAACTCTTTTTATAATGACAAACCCGGCTTATTCTTTCATCAGATCGAGTAGGGTTAAGGAAGTAATTGAGCTGGGTGGTGACGTTAAAGAACTTGTCCCCACTCCTGTTTATAAGTATCTTTACGAAAAAATGGACTTAAAAAAATAATTGTTGGAGTGTATAATACTCTTCAGAATACATGAGGTAGGTGAAATGAGCATTTATAAGTTAATTGATAGACTTGGTTTAGTAGTTGAAGAATCCCAATCAATTCCTTGGAGTTCTTACAAACTTGTAAACATTGAAAAATTTTATGACCAATTAGAGTTAGTTATGTCAAAACTTCCTCAAGAAATTAAAGAAGCTACATCGATTTTAAATCAAAAAGAAGAAATCTTAAGCCAAGCACAAATTAAATCAGAAAAAACTTTAAAAGATGCTCAGAAACAGTCTGATGAGCTTATGGAAAATACTCAGTACAAAGTAGACAAAATGGTAAAAGATTCTGAAATATTAAAAAAGATTGAACAAGAAGCAGAAAAAATTAAACGTTCAATTCTGCAAGAAGCAGAAGAAATCAGAATGAAAGCACTTAAAGAATCTGAAGAGATGAGAAAAAAAGCTTATGATGAAGCTGAAAATGTAAAAGTAGGCGCAGATCAATATGCTGAAAGTGTTTTATCTAGCCTTGATCAAGATTTAACTAATGCTCTTTCTATAGTAAGAAATGGTCAAAAACATTTAACATCAACTAAAGGAAATGGTAGATTTTCATCACAAACTAATGGTAGAGATAAAGAGACAGCGATTATATAACATTTCATGTTATATCTTGCACGGCAAGGCTGCCCCAGTGAAATTTTTGTCTGATGGTCCAGTAGAAGTCACTTTCTTCACCAAGTAATCTAATTAGTTTTGCATTTATCTTAGATTTTTTCACTTTTATAGATTCACCAGTTTTAATCGGATAGTTTTCTTGTCCATCCATTTGTAAAATCGTGCCTTGATGAGCTCTATTAAATGTAATTGTTAATTCTTTAGTATCTGAAACTATATGTGGTCTGTTCGTCAAACTATGTGCACACATAGGGACAATCTCTATTCCTCTTACTTCTGGATCCATAACTGCACCACCAGCAGCCATTGCATAAGCAGTAGACCCTGTAGGTGTAGAAATAATCAATCCATCTGAATGATAGTCAGCTACTGGTCTTTCATTTACACTAAGTGTTAAATGAAGCATTCTTTTATCAACAGCACGATAAATAACTATGTCATTTAATGCAATCATAGACTTATCAGAACTTGATATTTGAGCTTCAAGCATTGCTCTTTCTTCTACCCTGTATTCACCAGCTAAAACCTTATCCAAAAGCTCATGAACATTTCCAGGTCTTCCTTCAGTCAAAAACCCTAAGTGACCAGTGTTTACACCAAACATTGGAATATTTTTAGGGGCTAAAACTCTACTCGTGCCTAATAACGTACCATCACCACCAAGAATAAGAGCAAAATCTAAACTTTCACTCAGATGAACTAAGTCACTATCTGGAACCCCAGTCTTATATATGCAAGTGGTTATTCCTTTACCTGATAAATATTCTCCAATTTTTTTAGCAAAATCAAGATTAGAACTTCTAGTGGCATTGTAGATTAGACCAATCTTTTTCATAGCACTATTATAGCAAAGGGACGTCAGCGCCTCTTCACCAATAACCTATGTGCTTCTTCCACTGTATTATGAATAGTCTCTTCTGTTACCGAGCCTACATCTTTTTCATTAAAAGTTATATCTAACCAAAACTCTATATTTCCTTTAGCACCAGTAATAGGAGAAAAAGTTAATCCTCTAACAGCAAGTCCAAGATTAGTTAAATTTTCTGTATATCCAAGAAGCAATCCCTTGTGAACATTTTTATCAATGATTATCCCTCTCTTTCCCACTTCTTCAGGAAGAGCTTCAAACTGTGGTTTAAATAAAGTTAAAATATTTGTCTTTTCACCTTGATCAACAAGCTCCATTATGGGTTTAAAAACTTTAGACAAAGAGATAAAAGATAAGTCAACTACACAAATTGTAGGCTTAGGATCATCTATTTTATATAATTTATCTGGCATTAAATAACGAACATTAGTTCTTTCAATAAGTACAACTCTTGGATCTTTTCTTAAGCCATAGTCAAATTGACCATAGCCAACATCTACTGCATAAACTTTTTTTGCACCACGTTTTAAGAGACAATCAGTAAATCCACCAGTAGATGCCCCGACATCAAGACAAATCCTATCAACAATACTAAGCTCAAAATATCTAAGTGCTCCTTCTAATTTTATTCCACCACGGCTTACATAAGGATTCGTAGTAAATAAAACAGTGATGTTTGATTTTACATCTATAAAAGTACCAGGTTTTGAAATTTTTTCTTTATCTACTAAAATCGCTCCCTGCATAATGGCTGATCTAGCCTGTTCACGTGAAGGAAAGTATTCTTTCTCTACAAGAAAAGTGTCTAAACGTTTTTTTTCTTTTTTAGGTGGCATAGGATGATTATAAATTATTTTCTCAAAAAAGTTTTAATCACCTTATACCCAGTATCTCTCTGTGCTGCATCTTTTCCTGTTTCCTGAATAGAATGAACAATCTCATCGATCGTGGCACAGTGTAATGTCCCTGCTGCTGAAACTACATTTTCTTCCAGCATAGTTCCGCCCATATCATTAGCACCGAAAGCTAAAGCTAGCTGTCCGATTTTAATGCCTTGTGTAACCCATGAAGATTGAAAGTTTTCTACATTGTCTAAATAAATTCTAGAGATAGCTAGTGTTTTTAGGTAGCTAAGACTGTCAGACGGGGAGGCGTTTTGCAAAACGCCTCTACTTTCTTTTTCATCAAATTCTTTTCCAAGTGGGCTATTATCTCTCTGAAAAGTCCAGGAAATAAATGCAGTAAAGCCATTTGTTTTATCCTGCAATTCTCTAATTCTATCCATGTGCTCTATACGTTCTTCTAAGGTTTCTACATGTCCAAACATCATGGTAGCTGTCGTTCTCAAACCTAATTTATGAGCTTCTTCCATAACACCTAACCAACGGTCAGATTTTATTTTTAGTGGACTAATTTCATTTCTTACTCTGTCTACCAAAATCTCTGCTCCACCACCAGGTATAGAGTTTAATCCTGCTGCTTTTAATCTTTCTAAAACAGTTTTAGTATCTAACTTAGATACATTACAAATATGATCTATTTCTGAAGGAGAAAGTGCATGAAGTAAAACAGTAGGAAAATCACTTCTTAATTTTTTAAATAAGTCCTCATAATATTCAATTTTTAAATCAGGATTATGACCACCCTGTAAAAGGAGTTGAGTGCCACCCAACTCTACCAGTTCTTTTGTTTTTTCATAAATAGTCTCATATGAGTTTGTATAAGTTCTCTTATCACCAGGCCAATATGCAAATGCACAAAATCTACATGCTGCTGTACATGAGTTTGTATAGTTTATATTTCTATCAATAATAAAAGTAACTGGCTCAGAATCAGGATGATGTTTTCTTCTAACTTCATTTGCCCACTGACCAAGTTCAATCAAATCAGCATTTTTATAAAGATCAATTGCTTCTTCTTTAGAAATACGTTTATTAGAGAGTTTGTCTATATTAGGTTTGGTGAGGAGTTGCATAGTAAATAAGTCTATATGTAAGTAAGTCTTTAAGTCAACAATAAAAAGTAAAGAATTAATATTTAATTAATTGTGTTACCCATTGCAAGAACATTAAAAAAAATTAATCCAAACTTGATTTTTCCTCCTTGATTAAGTAATTTAAAGCTGTTATTGTAGAATCTCAAATAAATTTTCAAAGGAGAAAGTTATGACAACAACACAACCTACCAATCTAGCAGGAGCAGTCCCACCAGTAACTCCATCTGGTCAAACAGGAACTCCAGCCAGCGAATCTACAACAGCAGCCTCTTCAAATGTAGCTGCACCATTAGGCTCTATAGCTACAAGTTCTGTAGGCAACTTACAATTTACTTTTGACTCAAGCATTGACACTGCTAAAGCAGCAGACAGAATTACAAGAATAGTTTCAGGCAATCCAGTTATTTGGGATGAATCTATTTCTTATCATAGTTATGCAGCAAAAGATGGACATCCTTCTACATGGACAGGCTGGGTAAATGCACCAAGTCGTTCACTCACACATATAGATTTTATGAAAACAATAATGATCCCTGCAACTAATGAACAGGTTTTACTCATAGGAACTGGGGGCTCTGGATTAGGTGCTGAAGTACAAATGTTTGGAAAAGAAAATGCATTTGTTTTAGATGGTTTAGATCCTGCTGAAATAAGATCAACTCTTTCTAAATTAGATCCTAAAAAAGTTACAGTTTTTGTAGCTTCAAAATCAGGAACTACTGGTGAAATTACACTTATAGATTCAGAGGTAAGAAGATGGATGAAAGCTGGAGAAGGAGACCCTTCTAAACAATTTATAGGCATTACAGATGATCCTAAAAAATCAGGCTCTATTTTTTCCGATTCTACAGATTTCAGAAGTATTATATTAGGTGTAGATTCAATTGGTGGAAGATATTCTTGTCATAGTGTTTTTGGAGTAGCACCATCACTAGCTGCAGGTATAGACACTGAAAGCTTTTTAAAAAGTGCTTCTGTTGCTGAGACAAAATACAAGGAAGTAACTTTAACAGATCCAGATAAAACTGAAGGTTTATTAGGAGTACAAATTGAAAATGCAATTAAGCAAGCTCTATCAAGTGGTAGAAATAAGCTAATAATAAGAACTGGAAAAGGACTAGAAAAAACTGATTTTTGGGCAAGCCAATTAATCAATGAAAGTTTAGCAAAAGGAGATCGCTCTCCAGTTGCTATTGCTGGTGAACCATTGGCAGAAAATTCTACATCATATAGAGAAGATAGAGTTTTTCTGCAATTTGAAATTGGCAAAGAAGAGAAAGTAGAAGTTTTGCCTACTTATGAAGATGGGGGTACAATTCATAATGTCCCCACTATAAAAGTAACTATCCCAGAAGGACAGACAGGAGCACTTTTATACCATATGGAATGGGCTGTAGCATTATTAGGTTTAGATTTAAAGGTACACCCTTTTAATCAACCTGCTGTAGAAATTTATAAAGTGGAATTAAAAACAAATCTTGCTTCTTTAGCCAAAGGAGAAGATGTTTCAAGCATTGCAGCTAAAGCTTTAGATGCAGAAGCAAAGAGTGTTCTCACTGGAGACATTAATGCACTTTCCAGTAAAGCGAATGGATATCGTAAAGAAGAAAGCCTACATGGTGTACTATCTGTTTTCTTAAATAGTTTACGTGGAGATCAATATGTAGGAATACTTTCAGCCACAAATAGAAATGATGAGTATGACACTGCTATTAGTGACATTAGAAAACTTTTAGTAGATGATGGCTTATCAACAATTTCTGGATACATACCAAGAAGATGTCATTCTGATAATCAACTTTCTGTTGCTCCTGGATTTGATCAAGTAGCTGAAATAATTTTCACTTTTGATAATCCTGATGACATTGCTGTGGGTAAAGAAACATTAACTAAAATTACCGGGATTACAGATCCATCAGAATCAGTGACTTTGGGACAAGTAAATAGAGTAATTGCAAATAGTTTATTTCAAGCTTTAAATAGAAATAATAAAAATGCTTTAATTATTCATTTGCCTAGAGAATTTAGAGATAATCCTGAAAAATTAGTTACTGCTTTTAGAGATGCACTTTCTAGTTAATCTACTTTCTTAAAAACCAAACAAGCATTATGTCCGCCAAAACCAAAAGAATTTGAAATTACCAATTTTAAATCTTTAACTTTTCTTGCTTTATTTGGAATAAAATCCATCATGTCAAACTGAGGATCTGGATTATCTAGATTAATAGTAGGAGGAAGTGTATTTGTCTGAAGAGCCATAATACAAGCTATCGCTTCTACAGCACCAGTAGCACCCAGCAAGTGTCCATGCATAGATTTTGTAGAACTAACAGGTAAATTACCCATTTTCATTCTGTCACCAAAAACTTTTTTTAATGCAATGGATTCTACAGCATCACCTACTATCGTAGCTGTAGCATGAGCATTTACGTACTGAACATCTTCAGGTTTTGCATTAGCTCCTTCAATAGCAAGTTTTATGGCTCTGGAAGCACCATCTCCATCGGGAGAGGGTGAAACCACATCAGATGCATCAGATGTAGCACCAAAACCAGCAAGCTCTGCATAAATCTTCGCTCCACGAGCAATAGCATGTTCATATTCTTCAAGAATTAAAATACCAGATCCTTCACCCATTACAAAACCATCTCTATCTACATCAAATGGTCTGGAGGATTTTTCTGGATCATCATTATATTTAGTAGAAAGAGTTCTTGCTGCACAAAACGATGCAACACTTACTCCAATTAATGGAGCCTCACAACCACCTGCAATCATTACATCAGCAGTACCTGACTGAATAGCTTTATATGCATCACCAATACAGCTAGTACCAGTAGCACATGCAGTAACAGTACAACTAAGTGGACCTTTAGCATTATGATAAATAGAAATATAACCAGCAGGCATATTTGCAATCATAGATGGAACTGTAAAAGGGCTAATTCTTCCTGCACCTTTTGTCTGTAAAACTGTATGTTGTTCAATAATAGTTAAAATGCCACCAGCAGCACTTCCTACAACTACTCCCACTCTTTCAGGATTAGGATAATTTGTTAGATCTAATTTCGCATCTTTAATAGCATTTATGGAAGCTGCTAGTGCTAACTGGATAAATCTATCTGTTCTTCTTATTACTTTTATTTCTAAATAACTTTCAGGATTAAAGTCTTTGCAAACTGAGCCAACCCTTGCAAGATCTTTTGAAGTATTTGTATCCTGGAAAAAATCCATTTTAGAGATTCCAGATTTACCTTCAGTTATATTCTTCCAAAAGTCTTCTTTACTCTCACCAAGTGAGGTAATTAAACCCATTCCAGTTACTACTACTCTGCGTTTCATATGACCTCTAATATACCAAAATAGGGACACGTAATGCATCCCTATTTAAGATTTAAGTTTTTCTCTTCTATTATGAGTGAGAAACAATGTAATCAACAGCTTGTCCAACTGTAGTGATTTTTTCTGCTTCTTCATCTGGGATTTCTACGCCGAATTCTTCTTCAAATGCCATTACTAACTCAACTGTATCAAGTGAGTCAGCACCTAAATCACCAGTAAAACTAGCTGATTCATTTACTTCACCATTATCTACGCTAAGCTGTGAACAAACTACCTTTTTAACTCTTTCTAATGCTTCTGCTCTATCCATAACTTTTGTCATATCTCCCCCTCAAAATGAGTTTAAAACTCTGGTTTAGAATAACATAGAATATTTCTCAAGAAAACGCATTGACATATAATACAGCTCATGACTGTTAGCTTATAGGTAATGTTAAGAATTTAACCTTTACTCTATATAAATTACATTAAAATTATTTTATTTTGTATTGCATTCTGGCTTGTGTATAATAACCTCAAGTTATTTAAAGGAGAGGTTTATGACTGCAATAGCAACTCTACCAGCCTTAAGACTACAATCAGTTCCTTCAACTACACCTACAAGTTTATCTGATGAATTAGACATCTTTTTTGTTGCTCTTAATAATGGTAATGGTAGATCATTTCAAAATCCTAATATTGAAGCACTTGAGTTTGATCGTACTGGCAGAATATTTTCTAAAGTTAAACGTGTGAAAGAGCTTTATACAGATTCCTCAATTGGTGATTTTACACAACAAAAACAACTTCCTGCCTTAAGAAAACTATTTAGTGAATTACATACACTAAGAATAAGTAGAAAATGCTTTCTAGAGTCTAGAGATGCTTTAAAAGAATTATTATTAAGATATGATGAGTTATTAAAGATTCAAAATCTTGAAAGCAATTACAGATTTCAATACAATAATCAAACAGTGGAAATTACTACAATGTGTCACTTTAGAA
>Ga0105164_10001654_pt1 | contig 14147 bp, 14 predicted proteins | sample VDWuncwatermetaG_FD_89674 | JGI IMG/M metagenome (GOLD analysis project Ga0105164, IMG submission 89674) | Wastewater microbial communities from Netherlands to study Microbial Dark Matter (Phase II) - VDW unchlorinated drinking water | ecosystem: Environmental > Aquatic > Freshwater > Drinking...
CTGTTATACCCCCACAATTTCTTCCTTGCGCTCTGGACAGAGTTCGGGTTGTTCGGGCTTCTCGCAGTCCTTTGGATTCTCACCATCGTAATACTTTGCCTCTTCCAACATTATCGCCACAATCCTTCACTGGTGACCGCTAGTCTCATCGGAGCATGGGTCGTTCTTCTCGCGCATGGCATAGTGGATGTGCCGTATTTCAAAAATGATCTTTCTGTGCTATTTTGGATGCTCACCGCTTTTTCGATTCCAACAACCAGGAACAACGCCAAGGAGGCGAAATGATCACATACGATCAATTCCTAGAAACGCTCCGCGGAGCACGAAGCCGTGGGCACACCCCATTTCTTCACGGACGCAGTGTTCTCATCTGCACGGATAGGCCAAAGTCTTTCGGGGAGATGCGGGTATTGCAGCCCACTGTTGAAGATGTAAAAAGGGAGTGTTGCGTTCCAAGAATTCGCGGCGACATCCTCAGCGCACTAGGACTCAAGGAGGTGAAGTATGGCGCACAAAGGCGAAGAGCGCGGCGGACAAAGCACTGAGACCGCTTCCTACTCGGACGGCGGTGTGCGGATGAGCGACATCGACTTGTCGTTCTGGCGTCGGGCAGAACAGCTATGTGATCGAACGGTCCGTGTCGTCTGTCCGGATCGCGATCCGCGACACGCAGACGGCAGTCGTTGTTTTCACGACTGGTAGACGGTTCTACACAGCGCCAGTCACTCAATCGGCCGTCGGACCCCTCATCGAGTCCGACGGCCTTCTCTATGTATCCATGCTCTCGTCACTTAGTGACGATATTTTAGCAGTGTATTATAAAAAGCGGTCGCTTTTTATAATACACTTTCCTTGGGCACACGCTCTACTTCAACAGTTTTCCGAAATCCAATCCGATCGTGAGCGTAGTCGTCCATCCCAAAGAGTCTCCCACGCATAATAGTGTATTCTCCATACACATTGTTAATTGTGTCCATCGCTTTCACAATGCGCTGTTGTGACGAACTCTTTGGAGTGTCCCAAAACGATAATTGATCACTGTGTGGCCGGAGGTCGGCAACACTGACGGCGAGGAAAGAGATTGGAGATTCCATGCCGTCATCCTGAACTTGGTTCAGGATATTAGTTGTCTGGTCATGAGATTCTGAAATAAATTCAGAATGACGACGAGAACAGAATAATTCTTGCGCAGTGGCAAAAATACTTTCTGTACTCCATAACGGTTGAGGCGCTTTCCGATGAGCCGAATCTCCCCCGCCCTGGGCAAATCCCCACGCGCACGAAATACTCCATGCAACGCGCCCATCTTCCCGAAGTCTCCTCCCCGTTTTTTCGCACAATTTCATCAACACGCAAAAAAGATATTTCGTGTCTGTTGTCTTTTTTGGCAAACAATACGAATGTCCGATCGATTTAGCAGGAGGTGAAGAGGTAAGGAGATAAGGAGATAAAGAAATCTCGATGCCGTTGACGTTCGCCCACAAATAATATCCTTGCACGCCCATCACTTCCATTAAATTGGTGACCGGATACGTCCTGAGATCATTCAACGTCCAAATCCCTAAACGATTTAATCGATCTTCGATTCTACTTCCAATACCCCAAGCATCAGTGAGCTTCACTTTTTCGTACATTGTTCCCAATTGTTCCATTGTTACAATTGTTAACCCATCTGGCTTTTGAAAGTCGCTGCCAAACTTTGCGAGCCACCGCGTGGGCGCAATACCGACGGAACATTTGAGCCATGTGCCTACGTCGGTTTTAATTCGTTGTTTCGTTTCTTGCGCAACCTTTGTCATCCTGGCGAGCCTGTGTGGTGAGTCCAGGATCCGATCGGATTCCGGTCTCGGCATGGCCTCGCCGGAATGACAATCATTAGGAAATTTCAAAAAACATTCATCAATACTATACGGCTCAACGTGGTCCGTATAATCTGCCAATATCGAGAAAATCTTCCGCGTAGTCGACCGATATTTAAGCGGGTCGTTTTCAATACAAATAATCTCCGGACATTTCTGCCGAGCCTCCCGCACCCGCATGCCGGTTTTCACCCCACGCTGTTTGGCCTCAATCGAGGACGCAATAATGCACCCGTTTTCTCCAAGGTATGCACAAACCCCTATGGGCCGCCCTCGTAAGAACGGGTTTGCCTGCTGCTCCACAGAGGCAAAGTAGGAATTCATGTCCAAATGCATCCACATATCTCATGGGTTGCTGATATTGCGCTTATCTCGTATACTACGGGTCTGAAAGAGTCACAAAGGCACCTTCCAAACATGGTACAACCGGAGGTTGAGATGACCGCAAGAAACGCATTCCTTCCCCTCGATCTCCTGATCGAGGCTCTTCTGGAAACGCCAGTAGAGATCTACCAGAACACCCTTACCGATCTTCAGGGTTGGATGGACCAAGGAGACGTGGAGGCGCTGCTGGCGGATTTTCTGCAGCGGTTGCAGGGCCTCGGAGGGCTCACGGAGGATCAGAAGGGACGTATCTCTTACGTCCTCGCTCGGGTGTTTCTTTACAAGAACGAAACCTCAGAGTCGACAGCACACGCGCTTTCGAAGGGGTTGGTAGGGCTCTTCGACCTTCCTGGGACGCTCCTCCAGATTGCAATAAATGATCAGCAGGCAGAGATAAGAGCGAAAGCGATCCAGTATTTGGGTCAGTACCACCACTGGCTTATCCGGGGGCCAGAGTTCCTCAGGCGACTGGAGCAACTCAACACCCGCGGCAGCACCGTTGAACAAATGGCCGCTGCGTTTGCGCTCAAAAAACTCCGAGAATTCTACAAAGATGACAGGGACATCAAGGAGATTTTCGACAGAACACTCCAAAATAGTGGCAGTTGGCGTGTCAAAGATCTCCTCAACGAGAAAACTTCGGAGAAAGAAAAGTCGTGACAGGCCATTACTCCCATTCAGGGCTATCCACCGGCAGACACTTCACCACCTTGAGGGGGGTGCGTCAGCCGGTTTTTTTATTCCACATAATATCCTCCCAATTTCCATTGTTGACTCTGACTATAATAATCTAATTGGTACGCCTGTGCGTTGTCGCTCACAGCGAAATGATACACTTTTTCTCTGCCGACCATTGAATCGTAGCGAAGATTAATGCTGTTGATATTCACCCTTCTCCCGTTCCACTTGAACGCTAGCGGCTCCAGTCCCTTTTGAGCCCCTCCTTGTCGGCGGGCAGGGAACCGCACGAGCACCTCGATCGATTCGTTGGGGAACACGTAACCCATAGTTCTTGTGCCTTGGATGGTTGAGGAAAATCACGCGGTCGGGTTGGATCTGAGAAATAATTGACATATTACAATGTGGCAAACTTCCGAATAACGGCCCGCACCACGCCTTGGATCAGTGGATCCTGCGCATAAATAGGTTTCATAGTCGAATTCGCAGGCTGGAGCCGTATCCGGTTGGCTTCACGGTAAAAACGTTTGAGCGTTGCGTAAGCATTGTCTAAAAGCGCCACTACTACGTCACCATCTTTGGGGCTGGGGTTGCGTTCCACAATCACTAAATCCCCATTGAGAATGCCATCATCAATCATCGATTCCCCCCGCACTCTCAATACGTAGGTGTTCACGGTGTCCACGACAAGATCCGCGGGCACAGCCATTGTTTCTCTTTCCTCAATCGCTTCAATGGGTGCTCCGGCGGTAATCACTCCTACAAGCGGTAAAAAAATGGCATGCGCTGGATCTAATGTCATGTTATTCACCATTTCCATGGAACGGGCCTTATTTTTTTCTCCTGAAAGATACCCCTTGGATGTGAGCGACCGGATATGTTCGTGAATAGTAGCGGGAGAAGATTTTCCCATGGCTGCCGCAATCTCTCGGTATGTCGGCGCATACCCCCGTTCCTTGGTGTGAAATTCGATAAAGTCCAAAACTTCTTTCTGCTTTTTTGTAAGGGGCTTTTGCATAAGATGGCGAACACGGAACAAATTCGAACGAATACAATCGAATACGATTCGTTTATTATTCGAGAGATTCGTTCTGTGTTCGAGTTATATCTTGTATTATACCGAACAAAAACCGAATGTCAAGAAAAACTTATCCACATATTCGAAAACAAAACATTCACTGTCATCCTGGCTTGACCAGGATCCGATCGGCCGACCGTCGGATTCTGGTCAAGCCAGAATGACGTTTATCTAATATGAAAGACCACCAGCTTTGTCCAAGATTTGAAAAACTTGGGAGCTGGTGGCCGAAGCCGCTGTTGGTTGCCCGAAACCGGACCTTTTGCCCGCTTGAGTGCGAGCAACTGAAGTCGGGGTCTGGGTGGTGATGAGGTGGGCTAGTTGCCCTAGTCGCCGAACGCTTCAGGTTCGGCGTCTTCGATCTTCTGCTGCTGAGTCTTCTCAGGTTCCTGGGTTGCGGGGTTCTGCTGACCCTGCTTGGTCTCCTGGGTGGTGGTGCTCATCTGCGCGAACCTCCTGGGTTCCTGTGTTGTACTCACTGATAACAGTGAGGCCGAAGCGAGTGCGCTTCGCAACACGTGATTGATACGTTTAGTGTACGGGCAGAATTTTTTGAGCGCAAGTGATATTTATCCACACTTCTTCGCTAAAGCTACGAAGTGTAGGCACAAAAAACACCCCGACATTAATCAGGGTGTTTTATCGGATTCTGGTCAAGCCAGAATGACGAACCTGGGTTTTATTTAGATTAGTGCGCGGCGCTACTGACAAACGACTGATTCATTTGCGTTTGAGCATTCGCCACGTAGCTACGTGATGCTGCCTGAGCATCCATCGCTCCACACACCGTTTCGGTGATGAGGCGGGTGACAACATACGGGTCCACATTGGCGTTCGGCCGTCGGTCTTCCAAATAGCCTTTCTTATCTTTGGCCACTTGCCATGGGATGCGGATCGAAGCGCCACGGTCTGATACACCCCATCGGAATTCATCAAAGCGGGATGTTTCGTGCCGACCGGTTAAACGCTGCTCAATACCAAATCCATAGCCGGCAATATGTTCATGATGCCTCGCGCGAAGGGCTTCCACGGCCTGCAAAATCGGCTCGTAAGAGTTCCTGGTTTCTTTGGTCGAAAAGTTCGTGTGTGCTCCGGCTCCGTTCCAGTCTCCTTTGACCGGCTTGGGGCTCAACGTTGCGTAGACACCATATTTCTGGGCTACTTTATACAAAAGCCATCGAGAGAGCCACAAGTGATCAGATGCTTCGACTGGAGAAACGGGCCCCACTTGAAATTCCCATTGTCCAGGCATCACTTCAGCATTTGTTCCACAGATCGAAATTCCCGCCTGAAGACACATCCGTGTGTGCTCTTCAATAATTTCAACACCAAATACTTCATCCGCTCCCACTCCGCAGTAGTATCCTCCTTGTGGCGCAGGGAAGCCATTATCCGGCCAACCCAACGGTTTTGATCCTTTGAACAAAGTGTATTCCTGTTCAATACCAAACCATGGTTCATGTGCAGCGTATTTTCTCTCAGCTTCGACACAACCCGCGCGGGTGTTGGAAGTATGCGGAGCCATGTCAGTCGTTAACACCTCGCACAGCACGAGCTTATTCATTCCGCCTCGCAGTGGGTCCGGAAGCACTCTTACGGGCTTTAAAACGCAATCTGAGAGGTTCCCAGGGGCTTGGAATGTACTGGACCCATCAAATCCCCAAATAGGTGGCTCAGTGCCCACCGGAACAATCTTTGTCTTTGAACGGAGTTTTTGAGTAGGGTCACCCAAATCTGGTCTGCCCCCATCAATCCAAATATACTCAGCTTGATACAGCTCGGGTGTCATAAAAATAATGTGGAATAAATAAAAAAATGTCGACTCCATCGTCATCGACAGCGGACACCATTGTCCACCAAAAACGATCGTGACTCCTATAAGAGCACGCTATCATGGGCTTGGATGCACTGTCAAGATGCCCGCCAGCTTGCGTAGCTTGCGGCGGGCTATATGATGATCATTCCACTCTCGTTGTCGCAATAATTTCCTTTTTTTCATCGTTGATGAGGAGAGGAATTCCATCAATACCTTTCTCACGATCATGAATAGTCAGGCGATATATTGAGCGATAGGACTGTTTTTTCGAAGGTGCGGTGATGCTAAAAATAAACGTACCAAAATCGCCGGGAGCCACGACACTTTCCTTGAGTAATACCACGCGAACTTCGTCCCGCCATTCCTCGTCGTGAAATGGATTTTGATTTTTTCCATCCGCAGCGTAACTACTCAACCGCACCGTCGTCTGTTTCCATGTTGAAGTCCCGGTGTTTTTGAGCTTCAATAACACTTCGGTCGAGTCCCCAGGCTTCATGGTGTCGGGAATACCAAATTCCATCAATTGGGCTTTCCAAGCACTCTGTGCCTCCGTTGTTTTCGCTACTCCGGTCGGTTTATCCACAGTGGTCTTTACAAGAAGCGCTTGTTCTCCACCCACCAGGAGCGTTGTATCATTGAGCTTGCGCAGCGCATCAAAGAGCGAAAATCGGTATCGCGTAATCAATACTCCGGGAATACGGGGAGCGCGAATGGTAAATAAGAAATGTGCAGTCTCACCGGGTTTGACCACTTGTTCTTTCATGAGTGCGACTTTTGTTGAGTCTCTCCAGGAAGAATGCTTGAAAGGATTTGTCTTCTTCCCACTTTCGTCTGTTGAACTTAACCGCAACGAAAGTTTTTTCCATTCAATCTTACTCGTGTTTTGCAGCTGGATTTCGACCTTCGCGGTTTGCCCGGCTTTCATTTCCGAAGGAATGGTATTGATCACCACTTTTGACTGATACAATGGCTCCCCCACAACCAATAACCCGTGGCGCGAACTACTCACTTCGCGGGTCTCCAAAACATCCTCATGCGGCAACACGCTTAACGCTAACAAACTTTCATATCCACGCGCTTCCTTCGGGAACTGTAATGGAACGCTAAACTCCGCAAGTTCTCCCGGTGCGACTTGCTCTTGAGTAAAGGAAAACCGACCCGCAGGGTGTTTCCAAAAGTTATTGACAGCAGCCGAAGATGCTGCGAGCGTGGTGTTCACAGGAGCAGCCGATATTTTTGTCTTTATTTTGGTTTTCACTGGAGCCTTCGAGGGGGGTGGCGGAGGAGGAGGAAGCAACGCAAGAGGTGTGGGTGCGCCAGCAACATCCGCAATTGTTAAGACCACCTCACCCTTTTTCCAAATGCGCTTTCCGACGTTGCGATACTGGATTGTCGTCGCGACCAAATCGCCCGCAAAAGTCTGCGCTGGCAACGAATTGTTAACATACACTCCCGCATAGACTTCATCGAGTGTGACAACCCCACCGATCGGATAATAGCGTGTCAGTTTGCGCGAAGGTACCAGCGGTGCGCTCGAGCGCACCGGCATGTCAAACAATGCTTGCACGACTTCATCGGCGACAAACGGACGGCGGGTCCCGTCTTGAATAAACCACCATACATTGCTGTCGCGCTCTTTCACCAGTGTGCGGTCTGCGAATTGCGGGGCAAAATATCGCGTCCAGATTTTATAAAAATTATAGTTCGCTCCCACAAGCCGATTATCCACCCGTGCGCCGCCGCGCCACGGGTTATAGATATAGAGTCCTGCTGTTGCTTGATTTTTGACAGTGACCACAAACCCGTCGCTCGTGGTTGCACCTTGCCCGACGGAAAATCTTGGGAACTCGCTCGGATGATCAAAATAATAGCGCAAGCGGTTGGCCGAAGCGCGCACCTGATTACCAAATCCTTTGTACGCTTCCACTCCCGCGCATCCATCGCAGCGCGAGTATCCCGTCGCCCAATCGTATTGTTTTTGTGCTGGGCTTGGATCTTCAATAAGGGATTGTTCTTTCTGGAGCATGACTAACAAAACTTCGGGGTTCACTCGTGCGTCTTGCGCCGCTTGCCAAATAATCCGAGCGGCTGATTTCAATTCTCCACTGGGAGGGGTCGGTTCAACATACCCCGTAATCGCTCCGCCTTTTGCTTGAAGAAATTCTTGGATTTGCTCTGGAGTCATCGAGAGCGTATCAGTTAAATCTTCGTCACTAATAATGTTATTCGAATCAAATTTGGGGTCTGTAACAAGATCAACCGTTTGCGCAAATACAAACAGTGGCTGGAACAAAAAAATACCCAGGAGTAATAAACTCAACGGTTTTTGTAAATGCTTGAGCATATCCGCATTATACCATACAATACATCAGATTGCCCCAGTCAAAACGATATTTCCTCTTCGCTATGGCATTTTCTTGGAACAAATTATCCCATCCGATTATTGGTCTTTCCCCTATGGCGGATATGACCGATGCGCCATTTTGCACCATTGTGCGTTCGGTAAATTCTGAGGGCGTACCGATTATGTTTCGCGAGATGGTTTCCTCTGAAGCTATTGTGCGAGAGAATGAAAAAACACTGGCCATGGCCGAATTTGAAGAAATCGAGCGCCCGCTTATTCAACAATTGTTTGGCGCAGACCCCGAAACAATGGCGCGAGCAGCAGAAATTGTGATGGAGCGCTTTTCTCCCGATGGCATTGATATCAACATGGGGTGCCCGGTGTATAAACTCACCAGCAACTTTAATGGAGCGGCACTGATGAATGAACCAGAGCGTGCGCAAGAAATCGTGCGTGCGATTAAACGCACGGTGAATGTACCCGTATCAGTAAAAATCCGTCTGGGTTGGAAAGAGCCCACACAGGGGCGCGAATTTGTTAAATACTTGCAAGATGCGGGGGCTGATCTCATTACTGTGCACGGCCGCACGAAATGCCAAGCCTACACTGGACACGCCGACTGGCACGAAATCGGTGAAATTAAAAAACAAGTGACAATCCCTGTGCTTGCCAACGGAGATGTTGTTGATGCGGCAACGGCCCAAGAGGCGCTCTTATTGAGTAGCTGTGATGGTGTGATGATTGCGCGTGGAGCGCTGGGAAACCCCTGGGTGTTTCGGGAGATAGAAAAACTATTGTCATCCCCGAGCGGCATCGGGGATCCAGAAACGATCGTGGATTCCGGCTCCCGGGCCGGAATGACAGTGAGTCTTTCCGAAAAAATCTCGCTGATTCTTCAGCACGCTCAACTCATGCTCAAACGCTATGGACCCCACGGGATTATCCAATTTCGTAAACACCTGAGTTGGTATTTTAAAGGCATTGCAGACTCAAAAGCGTTGCGTATACGGCTTATGCAAATTACGAACATTGAAGAACTTTCTGCAATACTCTCACGAGAGAAAGAAGGTGCAATCTCCGGCGTCTAGTAATCTGTCGGTGGATAAAGTATTTCCTAACCGCAATTTCTATGGCTATTACAACCCAACGATTCGCGAATCAACTGTTTGGAATCATTGTTGTTGCAGCAACGGTGGCTACTATTGGATATGCCGCGTTGAACACCAACAATCAGCCAGTGGAACAATATCTTTCTAACTCACTATCTCCTGCCCAAGAACCGGTGCCACCCCTTCCCGCAACAGCGCCGATTGTAACACCTCCTCCTACTCTCCCTCCTGCAAAACTTTCTCCTGTTCAACCGCAACCTATTCCCCAATCGCAAAAAGAAAAAATCGTGTACACCGTCCCATTCATTCCGCAAGCTCCATTTGGAGAATGGTCTGACCCGCACCAGCAAGACGGGTGCGAAGAAGCATCGTCGATCATGGCAGTGTTATGGGCACAGGGGAAAACAATGAATTATGAAGAGGGGAAGAATAAAATTTTAGCGATTGCCCAATACGAGGAGGAGACCTTCGGGAACTATCACGATACATCCGCAGAAGATACATTCAGTCGGATTATCAAAGGATACTTAAAACACGCGAACGCTCGCGTGCAAACAGATATTTCGACTGATGACATTAAAGACGAACTCTACAAAGGTAACCTAGTCATTCTTCCCATGAACGGTCAAAAACTGGGCAACCCCAACTTTACGCGACCAGGGCCAGAACGGCACATGCTGGTGATGATCGGCTACGAAAGCGCAACGGATAAATTTATTACGAATGACCCGGGCACGCGACAGGGAAAGGGCTATCGCTACAGCTCAAACGTTATTGCTGGAGCACTTCTGAATTACCCCACTGGACACCATGAACCCATTACTAAGCCCCACACTGCCATGATCGTGGTGAGCCGATAGTTACAAACCAAAAGCGGATGGTGCAAGCCGAATAATACGATCATCGTCGGCCGCGGGAAGCCCGCGGCCGTCTTTATTTGAAGTCAATACATAGATGAACCCATCAGGTCCCTTACTCACAGCGCGCAGCCTCCCATAAGTGCCTCGCAGATGGGCTTTGAGTCCCGCCGCAGCGGGATCCCTCCCGAGGCGGGACTTGTCGAATGGATTTCTTTAAAAATATTCGATGGAGTAGGCCGAAAAAACCATTGCTGATTGTTGTAAGTAATTACTCCGATAACAATAATGACAGTGCTCAAGTTAAGTAAAATACTTCGATGGCGCATATATCTCTATTCTCATGTTCTTAAGAACATTGGAGTAGATTATTGGATAACCCTGGATGGACCCAGGAGATTTGAGGCTCATCTCTTGACTGGAGAATACTTATAAAAAAGGAAAGGTGCTTATTTTTTGAGTGCTTTTTTACGTTCTGCTTCTTTTACCATTTCTTTATATTTGTCTGTTTTATAAAATTCTTCACTAGCTTTTTGCATTTCCTGAGCATGATATTGATTCGCCGCATCCACAGCAGTCCTAAAACTACTATCATGATCGATTGCCGTAAACCACTCGCTTGAATAAAATTCTTTTAAAATTTCTCGGCAGGTTGCCACATACTCGGCAATTCGTGGGTCGTCTTTATGCTCCGGATATAAGCTAAACTCTGGTATTGCCCCGTGATACTCTTGTGCCTTTGGATGAATGGATAAAATGTCTGCCCTCATCATGTCTGTGTCAAAATCACCCCTATTCCGATAACAATGTTCAAAATCAGCGATGGCTTGGTCAGGGTATCCCAATGGAATTCCCTGACAAAGTATATCCACTTCGACTTCCTTGGGTATTTTATTCTTTTTTTGCGCTTGTTTGAGGGACCTGATAAGCTTTTGATGCCATCGGAATAGCTCTTCTATACTCATTGACTCTCGAATTGTTTCGGGCGCAGGTGTTCCAGGAATTCTTGAGAGAGACACCGCCCTTTGTAAGCCCCTGGGATTTGTTATTCCAATATCCGTGTCTCGTTCTGTCGCAAACCCCCAATTCATAAATATCCCATCTGCTTGGAGCGCTTTTTCCAGCCTCCTAAAGCCTTGGTGAAGTTGAAGACTTTCTGGAATCCAATGGATGTCGGTCCTTCCTTTCATGCCCGCTAACGTTAGCACGACATTGGGCTCGACAAAGCGACACCCTAGCTCTGGACCCGCCAACTCATATATTTTGGAAACCAATTCCGCAACTTCAGCTCCTGACCTCGGCTCGAATTTTAAAGCCTCTTCGGGTAATTTCTGTTCATTGAGTTCGAGTTTCATACTCTAAGGATATTAATGCTTCCCCTTCTTCAACAATATAATCTTATCCACACTGACGATGTTTTTTATGAATATAATTGAGAATGACTTCCGATTGTGACAAAATACGCCAAATCATCGAGCTCCTCATAGATCGCTCGAATATCTCCGGTTATATTGATGCTTCTAAACCCAACCCAACGTCCGTACAATGGATGATTTCCAAGAACGGGGTTGAATGGGTCATGCACGAAGAGGACTAATCGTTGCTTCAATCGTTCTCGGATTTTTGGCGGGAGTTTTTTATATTGCTTCTGAAAGCCCTTATGGTAATCCAGCCGCATACCGTTTATGATTCCAGGCTCTTGATCATCTCTTGAGCGGAATCAAACGGACCAACAGTTTTTTTAGTCGCATAATCTTTTCGAGCCTCTTCAATAAGTTTTTCGAGATAGGGTGTCATGCGGTGGGAAGATGTCACATGCAACTCCCCAGTGTTGGCAAACTGACGAAGCGTGGCGTTCACCACCGCGCTCAACGATAGCCCGAGTTCCCGAGCGCGTTGTGCGGCAAGGGTTTTAATTTTCTGATCGATCTTTAAATTGACTTGAGTCTTCATATACCATAAGTATATACTATAGATACATCTTTGTCAAGGATACCGCTCCCCCTTTTTCAACAATAAAATCTTATCCAAAATTCCCACAGGCTCTCCATCTAAGTTAATCACTGGCAGCCCATCATCATCGAGTTCTTGTGTTTGGAGAACAGGCCGGAGCGAATCGAGAAATCGCGAGGGAATCGCGTAATTCCCCCCTTGGCTTTCGCGGGCGCTCGAGAGAACCAGGCGATCTTTTGCCCTGGTGATGGCAACGTACAACAACCGGCGTTCTTCTTCCAGGTCTTCAAGTTTTTCCAAGCTCCGATAATGCGGGAGTGCACCGTCGGTGAGCCCAATTAAGTACACCACCTGCCATTCTAACCCCTTAGCCTGGTGGATGGTAGAGCACACTAAATGCGGCTTTTGTTCTGTCACCGCGCTCCCCTTTTGAAATTGTTCCGAAAGCGCCATGTCCGCAAAGAGTTGATCGGGCGAATTATAGTTGGCCACAAACGCGCAGAAAGCCATACAGTCATCGTACCGATCTTGTCCATCATCGTAATTGTCTTCCAGATATTTTCGATACCATGTGTTCACCCAGTTGCCTAGGTAATCGGCCAGCGCACTACCTGACGTGATTTGCAAAAGCGGCAAAATAGGCTGCAGTGTTTGCTGGAGTTGAGGAAATTGATGAAACAATTGTTCGAGTTCTTCGCGCTTCACCCCTTTCATCACCCCCCAAATCTTCGCGGCGTTTGCCGGCCCCACGCCGGGCAAGAGTTCTGCTAAGCGCGTCCATGCCAATTCATCGTGCCAGAGCGCCACGACCTTTGCGGCCGCAATACAGTCTTTGATGTGCGCTTGTTCGAAAAATCGCAGTCCCCCGCGCAACACGTACGGGATGCCTTCGCGCTGAAGCTGTAACTCTAACACTAATGAAGACGATGTCGCCCGAAACAGAATCGCTTGCTCAGTCAGCGGAATCCCCGCGCGTTCGTGCTTGCGGATACGACGAATGATTTCTTGCGCCTCGTCGTCCATAGTGAGTGGCTCAATGAGCTCTGGCGCGCTACCGGTAGAACGCTGGGCGGTCAACTCTTTTTTAAAGGCAGCAGCATGCGACATGAGACTCGCATTGGCGAGATTCAAAATTTCCGGAGTGGAACGATAGTTGATGGTGAGTGGAAAAATCTTCGCAGCACGAAACCGCTGGGGAAAATTGCGAATGTGATCAACATCGGCTCCGCGGAATCCATAGATACTCTGGGCATCGTCCCCCACTACCAAAATATTTCCAGTCTTTTGTGAAAGTTCTTCTACAATCGCATCCTGCACCCGATTGATGTCCTGGTACTCATCGACCAACAGGTACATGAACTCTTTCGTATTGGCGTGCTCTTTGAGGAGTTTCAACCAATAGGTCAGCATGTCATCAAAATCCATGGCATTGAGCTCCCGCTTGCGGCGCTGAAAAAAGGTTTGGAATTCCATCATCCACTGCGGGAGGTTCACCACACGCGAAAACCGCTCTTTTACGACCTCTCCAATGGGGATCAGCGTGTTGGCCGAGTAGCTCAAGAGCGAGCCAATAACTTCAGGCTTCATGGTCAGCTCCGGCGGCTCTCCGAATTGTTTAACCGCTTGTTTTAAGGCGCGCTTGCGATCTTCCTGATCAAGGATCGTAAAACTTGAGGTGAACCCCACTCTTCCGGCTCCGGTGCGGAGCATCCGATGCGCAATATGGTGGAACGTCCCACCCCATAATCCCTTACTTTTTCCCCCCAATAACAATTCACAACGCGCCATCATTTCTTTTGCCGCTTTATTGGTAAATGTTAGTAATAAAATTTCGCTGGGATCAATACCGTTGCGAATCAGGTGCGCGACCCGATGTACAATGGTTTTTGTTTTGCCGCTGCCAGCGCCCGCCAATACTAAACACGCGCCGTCGGCATTGAGCACAACGTCGAGTTGTTGAGGGTTAAGAGATTGGTGAATATTTTCCATATCTATTATTGTCATTCCCGACCGGGATCGGGAATCCAGAAACGATCGTGGATCCTCGGGTCAAGCCCAAGGATGACATC
>Ga0105164_10001657_pt1 | contig 14129 bp, 14 predicted proteins | sample VDWuncwatermetaG_FD_89674 | JGI IMG/M metagenome (GOLD analysis project Ga0105164, IMG submission 89674) | Wastewater microbial communities from Netherlands to study Microbial Dark Matter (Phase II) - VDW unchlorinated drinking water | ecosystem: Environmental > Aquatic > Freshwater > Drinking...
CCCACGGCCCCCAGTGGAAGGCGCCTGATGGGCCGAACAAAGCTATTACTGGCGTATCCACTGCTGCAGCAATGTGCATTGGCGCAGAATCTACGCCAAAAAAGAGATTTGACCTTTTTGACAATACACCGAGCTGCTTTAATGAGGTTTTTCCTAATAATTCCAATGGATTTGATTTGCAAAGCTCAAGTATTTTCTTGGCCTTATCAAACTCCTTTTTTTCAGGACTTGAGGTTATAATTACCTTTGTTTTCTTTTTAAGCTGGAGATAATCAATTATCTCTGCCATAGACTTGTCATTCCATGCCTTAAAAAGCCAGCGTGATGTTGGATGCACATGCACAAGGATATCCTTTTTACTGACTTTATTCTTTTTTAAAAAATTATCAATGTATTGTTCATTTTCATTATTAAAATAAAAATCTACTGTTTTATCCTTTGTATCAATTCCAAATTCCCTTACTATATCCAAATTATATTCAACAGTATGCCTTCTTTTCTGCTCAACATTTGATAGATGTGTATATGCAAGCCTCTTTCCTAAAAATCCCTTTCCCATTGGGTTATTTCCAATCCTGTATCTGGCGCCGCTTAAATAGGAAAGTATCGCAGGCCTGTCGCCGCTTGTAAGGTCAACTACTAAATCAAATCCCCTTTTTCTTAGTCCTGATATAAAATTTATCTCACCCTTGATTTTTTGTGATATTGGCAATCCCTTAATATTACGGTTATAGACAATTATCTCATCAAGAAGCGGGTTGTCGCAAAGCATCTCCTCTGTCCCTTTATTAACAATTGCAGAGATGTTTGCATCTGGAAAGTTTTCTTTTAAAGCCCTGATAGTCGGGACAGTGAGAAGGACATCGCCAATGTGCCTTAGCTTTATTATTAATATCTTCTTTACATCATTAAAAAAGACATTCATAAAGTATTATCTTATTATCTTTCCAATCCTCCACCATCTGACCCACGTATCCTTGCCGTCCCATGACCAGTAGATAATAAATGCCCTTCCTTTTACCTTGTTCATCTTTACAAAACCCCAGTAGCGGCTGTCATAGCTCTGGTCTCGGTTGTCTCCCATAACAAAAAGTGAATCAGGCGGAACAATTATCGGGCCTGTGTTATCCCGCGGTTCATACTCCTTTGGCTTTATATGCGGGTCCTGATGAATAATATATTTTTCAGTAAGCTTTTCGCCATTTATATAGAGCTCTTTGTTTTTAAGCTCAATCTTATCACCAGGCACACCTACAACCCTTTTGATAAAATCCTTTTTCTCGTCCTCAGGATATATAAAAACAATAATATCCCCTCTGTTAGGTTTTTTAAAGTCAAGAATTTTAATGTCAGTAAATGGTATCCTTATCCCATAGATAAACTTGCTAACCAGTATGTGGTCGCCTATGTCTAATGTTGGAATCATAGAGCCAGAGGGAATCTTGAATGCCTGTATAACAAATGTCCTTATTACAAGCGCAAGCAGTATTGCTATTGCTATAGCCTCAACATATTCCCTTATTAATGATTTCTTCTTCAATTAAATTACCTCGCTTTCTAATCTTTTACTTTTAATACTGCCAAAAAAGCATCCTGTGGAAGCTCTACCCTTCCAACCTGCTTCATCCTCTTTTTGCCCTCTTTCTGTTTCTCAAGAAGCTTCCTCTTTCTTGTAATATCGCCGCCATAGCATTTTGCTATAACATTCTTTCTTAAAGGGCTTATTGTCTCCCTTGCGATTATCTTATTAGCAATAGCAGCCTGTATTATAACCTCAAACAACTGCCTTGGGATTATTTCCTTCATCCTTTCTGCAAGCTGCCTTCCACGCATTGCAGACTTTTCCCTATGCGTGATGAATGAAAGGGCATCAACAATCTCGCCATTTAATAATACATCTAACCTTACCAAATCTGACTCTCTGTATCCAATAAACTCATAATCAAGCGAGGCATAACCTTTTGTTAAGGACTTTAGTTTGTCATAGAAATCAAGGACTATTTCATTTAAAGGAAGCTCGTATTTTAAAAGCACCCTGTCCTTTCCAAGATAGGTAAACTCCTTTTGCATACCCCTCCTGTCCTGACACAACTGCATAACAGAGCCGACATATTCGTCAGGAAGGATTATATTTGCCAAAATAAAAGGCTCTTCAAATCTTTCTATATATTGCGCCTCTGGCATCTTTACAGGGTTATCAATCGTGAGCCTCTCATTCTTGTTCGTTGTAATCTGATATACAACAGTAGGAGCTGTGCTTATAAGGGAAAGGTTAAACTCCCGCTCAAGCCTCTCCCTGATTATCTCCATATGCAAAAGGCCTAAAAAACCGCATCTAAAGCCAAAACCCAATGCTAAAGATGTCTCTGGTTCATACGAAAAGGATGAATCATTCAGCCTAAGCTTTTCAAGCGCATCGCGAAGGTCTTCGTACTGCTCTGTATTAATAGTATACAAACCACAGAAGACCATTGGCTTTACTTCCTTAAAACCAGGGAATGCTGAATCTGTCTGCCTTTCCGCATCTGTTATTGTATCACCAATCTTTGTATCAGTAACCTTTTTTATTGCTGCAACAACATAGCCGACCTCGCCTGCTGAAAGCTCCTGCGTCTTATTCATCTTTGGATTGAATATGCCGATTTCATTTACCTCATAAATAATATTTGAAGACATCATCATCATCTTCATATTAGGGGTTATTTTGCCGTCAACTACTTTTACAAGTATAACAACGCCCCTGTAATTGTCATACCATGAGTCAAATATCAATGCCTTAAGTGGTTTACTAATATCGCCCTTTGGCGCAGGTATCTTGTTAACAATCGCCTCTAAAACATCTTCTGTGCCAATCCCCTCTTTAGCGCTTGCAAGTATAGCCTCTGATGCATCAATCCCGATAATCTTCTCAATCTCCTCTTTCACCTTTTCCGGGTCAGCGCTCGGCAGGTCAATCTTGTTTATTACCGGAACAATCTCAAGGTTATTATCAATTGCCAGATAGGCATTTGCAAGGGTCTGCGCCTCAACACCCTGAACAGCATCAACAACCAAAACCGCCCCTTCGCAGGCAGCAAGGCTGCGGGATACCTCATAGGTAAAATCTACATGCCCTGGGGTATCAATCAGGTTAAGGATATACTCCTTTCCATCCTTTGCAGTGTAAGTAAGCCTTACAGCATGAGCCTTTATGGTTATACCCCTCTCACGCTCCAGATCCATGTCATCCAATACCTGCTCAACCATCTCCCTCTTTGAAAGCGCGCCTGTATATTCCAACAACCTGTCTGCAAGGGTTGACTTGCCATGGTCAATATGGGCTACTATTGAAAAATTTCGTATATTTTCTTTAGACATAACAAACATTTATTATATAATTATCTTCATTGTTTTGTCAAAGGGTATTATGCGCGACGATTTGACAGGCAAGGTGTATAAAATAAGCTCAAAAATCCAGCGGGCTTCTTGCCTCTTTCACGGTTCTGCTTGGGACGCAATGTGTGTAAATCATCGTTGTTCTGACATTGCTGTGGCCGAGGAGTTCATGGATGGTGCGAATATCATAATTGACCTGCAAGAGGTTGATAGCAAAGACTAATATTCAATTTTGCATATTAGTCCCGAAGAAAGTGTAATAAAATTTATCAGATACGTCGGCATTTTTTTTATTGACATAACATAAAAACCTGTGATAGCCTCTGCCATAGTTGTTCAGATAATAACTGGTTAGAGGTGATAAACAATGCCGCTCGCGAAAATTGAAGTTCGGAAAACGTGGCCTCCCGCTCAAGTGCAGAAAATCATTGAGGGTGTCTACCTTGCCCAGCGAGAGACGTTACAGATTCCTGAGCATGATCGTCAAATCAGGTTCATTGAGCATAGGCCAGAACACTTTCATGTTCCACTGGGCAAGTCCGAAAATTACACACTTGTCGAAATTACCATTTTTGCAGGCCGTTCCATTAATGCAAAACGCACGCTGTATCAATCCATCGTGAAAAATCTCGGGGTGGTTGGCATTGCTCCAGAAGATATTTTTATCGTGCTTAATGAAGTTGCGCTCGAAAACTGGGGTATTCGTGGCGGGGTGCCAGCCTCCGAAGTTGATCTTGGGTTCAAGGTCAATGTTTAGCTCCATCACCTCTAACCCTACGCTCAAGCGGGACTGCGCAAAAGCGCGCAGCCCCTTAGCTCCACGTTAACGAGGAGGCAAAATGCAATTCCTTTTATACGCATTACTAACTGTTCTGTTTATACCGATTCAAAGCTATGCTTTAGATTGCCCCAAAATGCCAGAACAGGCGAATAAAGAATGGGATGTTGAGGTTAAAGCGGTCGTTGGAAAAATCGGCCCGGTAAAAGGTGCAGAACTCGAGAATCGAACAAAAAAAGCAACTAATGATCTAATGGGCAAGCTACCGCAGGCTGATAAGGTTTACCTTGAGCAGATGATGTATGCGACCTATTGCTCAGGGTTACGCGATGACAAAACACTTTCGAAATCTGAAAAAGCTACCAGGATTCGGGTGTACAACCTTGAAATAAGAAAAACACTTTTCAGACAGTCAAATGAGAAATAATAGGGGTCACCCATTTAAAGGGCGCCTGTCAAGCGGAAAAAGCTATTCCCAAGACGAGAAAAAGTTTTTTTCTCGCAAATATCTTTGAGCTATCATTACCCCTACCATTGCCGCAGTTTCTTTAGAGAAAATGCTTGCACATACTGATTCACTGTTTTCACTCCTGCCTTCGCAGTTCACAAAGATTGAGGTTTCCAAAAACTCTCCGCACGCAGCGAAGAGCGACAATAGAAAATAATAGAAATAAGGGGGGCGCATCCCCTATTTTTCTTGCCATAAAGGTATTTGTTGTGTAAAATTAATCATAAAAATGAAGGTCAAAGGAGAATGATAGGAAATATAGGATGTGCCGCCATTACATTAGATGAAGACATAATATATATGGGTGAGGATTATACCAGGAGGTCAGTATGATATATAAGCTTACTGCAATCGTTGAGAGAGAAGGCGATGGCTACGTGTCTCTGTGTCCTGAGCTTGATATTGCAAGCCAGGGTTACACTGTCGAGCAGGCACGTGATAATCTTAAAGAAGCATTGGAATTATTTTTTGAAACAGCATCTCCGGAAGAAGTAAGGCAACGGCTTCATGGTGATATCTTTGTGACACAGGTTGAGGTCGCTGTTGGCTAAGCTTCGCGTTCTTTCTGGAAAGGAAGTATGCGCTATTCTGACACAGCATGGCTTTATAGAAGCAAGAAAACGAGGAAGCCACATAGCAATGAAAAAGATACTTTCAAAAGGCACTATTACTGTCCCTGTCCCTGATCATAAAGAGATCAGAATCGGTACTTTACTGTCCATCATTCGGCAGTCTGGCATTCCCCGCACAGAATTTGAATCATAAGACAGATATACCTAACGAATCACTCCAGCGAACGGGCAATTGACCGTCCACTGATTTCTATTGTAGCAGAAAATAAAAACAACTAAAATCTTAATATCCCCTTTTTCTGAAACACGACACCTGCTGCGCCGATTATGCCAGCATCGCTCTTTAAGCCTGCCTTTAAAACCCTTACCTCCTTTGAAAAGGAAGGGATTGTTCTATTAATTATCTCTTCTTTCATCTTTTTTGCAAATAATCCAAAGGATGATACAAGGCCGCCGTATAATATAATTGTTTTTATGTTTAAAAGATTGGCAAAATCTGAGATAGCAATGCCAAGATACCTTCCTGCATCCTCAACAAGCTCTAAGGAAAGCGGGTCTCCTTTTTTTGCTGCAAGAAATATCTTTTCTGGCGTAATCTCATTGATTCCGTTTTTAATCATTGAAAGGAGCGCAGTCTTTTTGCCTTTTTTCATTGCATCAATAATCCTGTTGATTATACCTGTGCCTGATGAATATGCCTCAAGGCATCCGTAATTTCCGCAGTTGCATAATGGGCCGCCGGGGTTTACAGTTACATGACCTATTTCGCCTGCCATTCCCTTATCGCCATGCCATATCTTATTATCAAGGATAATACCGCCGCCGATACCTGTACCCATTGTAATGCATATCAGATTACTGCTGTTCTTGCCTGCACCGAGCCATCTTTCGCCAAAGGCAGCAGCATTTGCATCATTTTCTATTGTTACTGGAATACCTAAACTGTCTTTTATTATTTTGCCTAAATTTACATTCCGCCAGCCGGGTAGATTTGGGGAAAAAGTGATTATGCCTTTATCAATATCAATGAAACCAGGCGTGGCCAGTGAGATTCCAATGATGGAGGGTTTTTTATTTTTTGAAAGGGTTAATATTTTATCTATTCCATTTATTATATTTTTTATTACAGCATCCTTGCCAGCATCAGCCTCTGTTGGCCTGACTATTTTATGAATAATCTGCCCTGTTTTTTCAACAATGCCAAATCTGAGGTTTGTGCCGCCTATGTCAACAGCAATAACTTGTTTACCCACCTGAAAATCCCTTTTTCCGTCATTCCCACGAAAGTGGGAATGGCTACTCTATTTGCCGCTGATGGACAACTCCCTAATTCTTAAACTCGGCGCTCCGATCTTTCCATAGAACCTCAAATCGCTTCCTACAGCATCTATCTTATTAAACAGCTCAAGGATATTTCCTGCAATTGCAATCTCCCTTACAGGGTATGCAATCTTGCCATTTTTTATGTAAAAGCCCACAGCGCCAACTGAAAAATCGCCTGATATCGGATTTGCAGTATGCATTCCCATTGCCTCTGTTATATATATCCCTTCTGCTATATCTGAAAAAAGCCCTTCTAATGTCTTTTCACCTTTTTCAATAAACAGATTTGTTATACCGACATTTGGTGTGCCTTTAAAACCGCCTCTTATTCCATTTCCTGTTGGCGTTTCTTTCATCCTCTTTGCAGTATATACATTATGCAAATAGCCTTTTAACACTCCCTTTTCAACCAATGCCTTTTTCTGAACAGGCACGCCTTCTCCGTCAAATACAGATGAGCCAACCATGCCGTCTAATAAACCATCATCAGTTATATTTACTAATTCAGAGAATAGTTTTTCTCCCTTTTTGTCCTTTAATAACGATTTATTCTTTAATACTGAATCAGCAGAAAAGCTGCCTGTAAGAACCCCAAGAAATTCAGATGCAACATTGTTTGATAGTATTACAGGAGCCTTGCAAGATGATATCTTTTGGGCGCCGAGCAGGTCTACAGCCCTTTTTCCAGCAGTTTCTGCAACCTCTTTTATATTTAGATTGTTATAAAATCTATGGCTTGCATAGTCCCATGCCATCTGTGCCTCGCCTTTGTCCTCTGCAACAACCATTATACTTGCAGAACTGCTGCTGCCCTTTTGATACAAGTTTATTTCATGGCTATTTAACAGGAATACCTCTGACACAGAAAAGTCTACTGCAGCCTTTCTTACTTTAGTAATTCGCTTATCAAAATTCTTTGCAAGCTCCTCAAGTGATTTTGCCTTTTCAATCTTTTCATTTAAAGGGGTATTAAGTACCTTATCATCAAAGATCTCTACATCTCTATAACTGTTTATAAGAGAAGGAAGAGCATTAAAACTGTCTTGGTAGGTGTTAGATGCGCTTTTAATTGCTTCATCAACTAATTTATTTAATGAGCCCTTATCAAAATCTGTTGTATATGAAAATCCAAGTCCCTTGTCTTTAATTGTCCTGACCCCGATCCCATGTTCTTTTGCACCTTCAAATGAATCTACTTCACCGTCTTTTATCTCAATTGATGTGCCTTCAGATAGTTGAACATATACCTCTGCCTCATCAGCGCCTTTTGCCATTGTTTTATCCAATATCTCTACAGCAATCTTTTTATAATCCATATACAGGCCTTTCAATAAAATATTTTTCAAAGAATTACTGAATGCTTTTACCTTACCAATATACAAATGTCAAGGCATATTAATCATAATTTTTGACACAGTGACAATATTTGGCGTTATAAGAAGCAAAAATTGGCATATAAATTTTTCAATTTTTTATAATGTATTGAAATTTAAAGAAAATCAGATTATATTTTTCTGGCATAGCAATTGCATATATTTATAATCATAAATTATTATCAATAAATAAGGAGGAGGAACTATGACATGTCCTAAATGCAGTGGTCTGATGGTCTCTGAAAGATTTTCAGACTATTTTCTAATGTTTTATGCATGGAAGTGTTTGAACTGCGGAACAGTTGTTGATAATACGATTATAAAGAACAAGCGTAAGAGATCATTTCTTACTCCAAAATTAGTTGCTGTAAAGTAAGTCATCCCTGCATCCCTCTCTATAGGCTGGTAATGATATGTTCATTACCAGCCATTTTTATTTTATATCCCTTGAAATATAAATATAATTCTGCTAATCTACTAAACCTCATATAAAACTTAAAGATTTAGTTATGATAAAAAAAATAATTAAATACATAGCAGTCATTTTTTTAATATCCTTTATTCTTTTAGGCATTGCTGTTTATAAATTTGCTAAAGAAATCCCTGATGCAAATTTAATAAAAAACTACAGGCCTGACCTTGCAACAGAGGTTTATGATGTGTCAGGCAAGGTTATTGCTCAATATTTTGATAAAAAGAACAGGATATGGGTTCCCATGCCTGACATATCAAATTCACTTATAGACGCTGTTATTACAGCAGAGGATGATACCTTCTTTGAACATACAGGATTTAATTATAAAGAAATCTGGAATGCCTTTCTTGAAAATTGGGAAAAAGGAAGATTTGTAAGGGGTGGCAGCACTATTTCGCAGCAGCTTGCAAAAAATGTTTTTTTATACAAGAAAAAGACTATTGAACGAAAGATTAAAGAACTCTTTCTGACATACCAGATTGAGAAGCTAATTCCAAAAAAACGAATCCTTGAGCTTTATCTGAACGAAGTTGAATGGGGCGACGGTCTGTATGGCATAGAAACTGCCTCAAGATTCTATTTTGATAAGCATGCATATGAAATAAACCTGTCAGAGAGCGCTGTCCTCGCCTCTATGCTGCCTAACCCAAAGTATTTTGACCCCTACAAAAGGCTGCCAAGGGTAATTAAAAGGCAGCATAGAATACTGCAGCTTATGCTTGAAGGTAAAAAGATTACAAAAGATGAGTATGAAAACGCTCTGAATTATAGGCTCATTATGAGAGAGGAAAAGGCAGAGAAAAGATTTAATATTGAAAACTTAAAATACAAAAATAATAAAAAAGCAGCGTGTTATAAGAATCTGATTGAAGAATATCTGCTTGAAAGATTCGGAGAAGACAGATTATACAGAGGCGGGCTAAAGATTAAAACAGGTTTTGATATTGAGGTTCATAATAATATTTCAGCTATTATTACTGACAGTGTAAAAGAGCCTGATAAGGTTTTTGTCGCATTAGAAGGTGATATTATTAAATCAATCATTTGTTTATCTGACAACAATAAAGTAGAAATGGATAACATAAAGAAAAAACTTGAGTCCCTTGGGCCGCCATATAATTTTTATAACTATAAAATCATAGATGAAAATGATATACTATGGGATGGCTTGATACTTGAGGCCCCGAGCAAACAGGTCTCATAAAGTCTTAAGTATATCCTTGACTGCAAAGACTCAATATGTTAGTTTTTCAATATATGTAATCAGATTCTCAGCCAAAGGGGTCAGATGCAAGGCGGAGTGAGGCATCGCACCGCAGCATACATTTTAGTATGTGAGAATGCGAGGCCGAAGCGACAACGCAGCAGATGAACCCACTGGATAAATCTGAAAAAAAAGGTGTAAGATTGCGTGTTGTAGGAGGCACATCAAAGGGAAGAAGATTAAAGGCCTTAAAAGGTCTGGATATCAGGCCTACATCAGATAAGGTTAAGGAGTCCATATTCAATATTATTGGAGATAAGATTATTGACGCAATTTTTTTAGACCTTTGTGCAGGAGCAGGCGGTATCGGCGTAGAGGCATTAAGCAGAGGGGCAAAAGAGACAGTCCTTGTCGAAAACAATCAAAGGGCTGTTAAATTAATAAAGGAAAATCTTTTATTATGCAATTTAGAAAAGGATAGCAAGGCTGTAAGCAATGATGCAGTAAGATTTCTTGAGGATTCAGATAAGAGATTTGATATCATCTTTTTTGATCCGCCTTATAAATCAGATTTATTTGAAAAGGCCATGGCTGTTTTTGACAGGAAAGAGCTGCTTAATAATAATGGTATATTGATTATTGAACACAACAGTAAAACCGCCTTACCAGAAGAAACAAATAGCCTGATTTTGTTAAAAAAATATAAATATGGCGATACAACCCTATCACTCTATAAAAAAAGGGGGCTAAGATGAAAAAAAATATTGCTGTGTACCCTGGAACATTTGACCCAATAACAAACGGCCACATTGATTTAGTTGAAAGGAGCCTCGGCATATTTGATGAGGTGATAATAGCATTAGCGCCTAATCCAAAGAAGATACCGCTTTTCACAATTGAAGAGAGAATTGAGATGATAAAAACAGCTACAAAGGGATTGCGAAATGTAAAGACAGACGTCTTTAACGGCCTTCTTGTAAATTACGCAAAAAAGAAAAAGGCAAAGGCAATAATAAGGGGCTTAAGGGCAGTGTCTGATTTTGAATATGAATTTCAGATGGCTCTTATGAACAGGAGGCTTGATAGCAGGATTGAAACTGTATTCTTGATGCCCAGTGAGGAATATTCCTATCTGACCTCCACCATAATAAAGGAAATTGCTGCATTCAAGGGCTCGGTAAAAGGGCTTGTTCCAAAGATTGTTGAGGATAAACTCAAAAAAAAGTTTGTATAAGGAGGATTTCTGCATATGGTTTTAGCAAAAAGGGTTTCTAAACTAAAGCCTTCTCCAACACTTGCAATTGATGCAAAGGCAAAGGCAATGATTGCTCAAGGGATAGATGTAGTGAATTTCGGCGTTGGAGAACCAGATTTTGATACGCCTGATAATGTCAAGGAGGCTGCTATAAAGGCAATTAACAATGGCTTTACAAAATATACTGCTGTTGGCGGCATAGATGAATTAAAAGAGGTAATAATAAGGAAATTAGAGCGTGATAATAACCTTACCTATTCCAAGAATCAGATTATTGTCTCCTGCGGTGCAAAACACAGTCTTTATAATATTGCACAAGTCTTGTTTGATAAAGGCGATGAGGTAATTATCCCTGCACCCTACTGGGTCTCATATCCTGATCAGGTCATATTAAATGATGCAAAACCTGTTATCCTTAATACAAAAGAAGAAAATAATTTTGTGCCAAGCACAAAGGAGTTGAAAAAAAAAATTACGAAAAAAACAAAGGCAATTATACTAAACTCCCCTTCTAATCCTACTGGTTCTGCTTATGATAGGAATATATTGGAGGAGATAGCTGATATTGCAGTCAAGAAAAAAATATTTGTTATATCTGATGAGATTTATGAGAAGATTATATATGAGGGTTTTAAGCATGTAAGCATAGCATCATTAAATGAAAAGATTAAAAACCTGACAATAGTTGTTAACGGACTGTCAAAATCTCATTCAATGACAGGATGGCGTATAGGTTATGCTGCAGGACCAGAAGATATCATATCAGCAATGAGCAAAGTCCAGAGCCAGAGCACATCCAATCCAACATCCATTAGCCAGAAGGCAGCAGTTGAGGCGCTAAAAGGGCCGCAGAATTTTATAAATATAATGGTAGACGAATTTGATAAGAGGCGGAGATATATAGTGGAAAGATTGAACAGAATAAATGGCATCACCTGCGCAATGCCAAAGGGCGCTTTTTATGCCTTTCCAAATGTGTCCAAGCTATATGGAAAAAGTTATAATGGAAAAAATATAAAAGGCTCTTCTGATTTGGCAAACTATTTTCTTGATAAGGCACAGGCAGCAGTTGTGGCAGGTGATGCATTTGGCGCAGATGATTATATAAGATTTTCATATGCAACATCTATGGAGAATATAAGAAAAGGACTTGATAGAATAGAAGAATCTATCAATGCGCTTGACTGAAGGCTTAAAAAACAGATATAATATCTATAAAATTGTTCAGGAGGTTTTTAAAGATGCCGATATATGAATATAAATGCAAGGAGTGCGGTCATTCATTTGAAATTATACAAAAGGTTGATGAATTGCCAAAGACAGTGTGCAATGAGTGCAATGGTGAATTATACAAGGTAATCTCAACATCTGGACTAATATTTAAGGGAAGCGGCTGGTATATTACAGACTATTCTAATAAATTAAAAGAACCCAAAAAGGTAGGCTCTGATTCGAAAGCAGCAGAAACAAAAAAGACAGAGGCGCCTTCAGCAAAGACTGAAACTGTTAAATCTGGAAGCTAAGTGGATAGGTCAATGAAACGAGTAAATGTCCACATCCCATATCCTAAGTTAATAGAAAATATCAAATTGGTAAATGATAAAAACCTTGACTTAGAGATATATTTTAATTCAGATACATTAGATACAACAAAGATTCAGGATTACAAAAAGCTCAAGCAAGAGCTTAATTACAATCCAAGATTCACCTTTCACGCCCCTTTTATTGACCTTTCCCCTGGCGCTATTGATAAACATGTCAGGGAGATTACCTTAGAAAGATTTATTCACATCTTTGAGATAGCAGAATTATTCAAACCAGAGGTGATTGTATTCCATCCGGGCTATGATAAATGGAGATACAATGGATATACTGACATTTGGTTAAAGAATAGTGTTGATACATGGCAAAATGTTTTAGAGAGAGCGGATAGATTAAAAATTAAGGTTGCTATAGAAAATATTTTTGAAGAAGCGCCTGAGACATTAAGAATGCTTGTTAAAGAAATAAACTCTCCGAATTTCGGCATCTGCTTTGATACAGGTCATTTTAATCTTTTTTCAAAGGTCCCATTAGAAAAGTGGTTTGAGGAAATCGGTAACAATATCATAGAGGTGCACCTTCACGACAATACAGGCAGTAATGACGACCATCTCGGCATTGGTGATGGAAACATTAACTTTGACCTTTTTTTTACACTCCTAAAAAAATCAAATTCAAGGCCTGTTCTGACCATTGAAGGCCACTCAAAAGAGGCAATTGAAAAGAGCCTTATAAATATCCAGAAGTACCTATAGCATCAGAATGAGTTTCAAATCAAAAGAAGGCTAACAGAGGTTATAGTACTTATAAATTAGTATGTTTTTAATCTAAGATATGCTTAATCGGATTAACAGGAATGTTATTTACATGGACTTCGTAATGAAGGTGCGGGCCTGTGCTGTAGCCTGTGTTGCCGACAAAGCCTATAACCTGGCCTCTTTTTACCCTCTGACCCGTAGTAACCTTTGTCTTTGACATATGACCATAGCTTGTTACATAACCATAACCGTGGTCAATCTTAATAGACTTTCCAAGTCCTGCCTCAAACCCTTCTTTAACCACAATGCCTGCTGCAGGCGCTATTATAGGCGTATCACTCCTTGCTGCTATATCTATACCCTTGTGCATCTGCCAGCTCCCTGTAAAGGGAGATATCCTGTTGCCAAAGCCTGAGGTAAGCCAGCCTTTAACAGGCCAAATAGAGGGAGTAGAGGCCCACATAGAGCTCTTTTCTTTCATAAAGTCTGAAAGCTCCTGAAAGCTTAGCTCCTGTTTTAAGACATCAGATTTCAACCTGGTCATTTCATCATGCATCTTTGCCAATGCCTCTTCATGCATCTTTTCGTCTAATGAAGATAGGTTGCTTAGGTCAGCCTCTTTTTGACCGCCCATACCAAGAACCTGCGTATTGTTGTTTTTTTTATCTGTTGAATCCAAATTGGTAATTACTCTTAATTTTGTATCTAATTCATTCAGACGGGACATCTGCTTTTTTAATTCATCCACAGTGGAGGCAAAGGTCTGTATCTGGAGTTTCTGGGATTTTGTTACCTTTCTTAATGACTCAAGCTCCCATACCTTGCCAGACATTACAATATAACTGCCGCCCATAAAGAGAAAGAGCAGAACTAAGAAGGCTGATGCAGTTATTATTGTATTTAATGCTCGCTTTGTAAGGATAAAACGGTAAGGCTTATCTTTTGGATTGGGTAGTATAAGTATAG
>Ga0105164_10001658_pt1 | contig 14129 bp, 12 predicted proteins | sample VDWuncwatermetaG_FD_89674 | JGI IMG/M metagenome (GOLD analysis project Ga0105164, IMG submission 89674) | Wastewater microbial communities from Netherlands to study Microbial Dark Matter (Phase II) - VDW unchlorinated drinking water | ecosystem: Environmental > Aquatic > Freshwater > Drinking...
ACAAAATTAAGCGGCTTAAACGAATGGCTTATGGGTATCGGGATGTTGAATACTTTTTGCTTAAAATTCACCAGCATTGCGGATTATTAAACCCGAGATTATTACACTAAATACGAAAGAACCGAAAAAATACAACGGCCACTTCAAAGTTGTTTTTGAAGCTTTGAAGCAGTTGATGGAGCCGCCGCCGGTTCCTGAAAAACCGCCTATTGGATTTCATCCGCATAGATAGATAATAAGGTAGTCCCTCGTCACTAGACGAGATAACTGGTGACTCGGGACGATTTTTCATGCAAAAAGATTATAATGGAAAAATCGGAGGTAAAAATGTTAGCTAAAATTAAATCACAGGTAGTAATCGGGCTTGATGCGCATTATGTGGATGTGGAAGTCGATATCGCAGGCGGCTTGCCGAACTTTTGCATTGTCGGCCTGCCTGATGTGTCGGTAAAAGAATCAAGGGACAGGGTGAAGGCAGCGATAAAGAACTGCGGTTTTAGTTTTCCGTCAAGGCGGGTTGTGGTTAACCTGGCGCCTGCAGATATAAAAAAAGACGGGCCTAGTTTTGACTTGCCTATTGCCGTTGCCGTGTTGGTTGCAAACGGAAATCTGACGCAGGAGGATGTTGCCGGAAAATCATTTTCAGGCGAGCTTTCACTGGACGGCGAGATACGGCCCGTGAGAGGAGTTTTGGCCATGGCAGCCGCGCTTTCAAAAAACGGCATAAAAGAATTAGTTGTGCCTTTTGAAAATGCGATGGAGGCAGCAGTGGTAAAAGATATAAAGGTATACGCCGTAAAAACTCTTCAGCAGCTGTATCAATTTTTAAAAGGAGAAATAAAAGTAGATAAATCCAGCGCAAAATTAAATAAGATACTGGCAGGCACAGGTTTTTGCCTGGATTTTTCAGATGTTCATGGCCAGGCCCATGTAAAGCGCGGCCTGGAAATAGCTGCCAGCGGCGGCCACAACGTGCTGATGATAGGCCCTCCGGGTTCGGGCAAGACAATGCTCGCGCGCAGGATGCCTGCTATAATGCCTGCGATGCTGTTTGATGAGGCGCTTCAGACGACAAAAGTGTACAGCATAGCAGGGCTTGTAAAAACTTCCCAGGCCTTGTTAAACGTAAGGCCGTTTCGCGCCCCGCATCACACCATATCTTACGCAGGTCTTGTCGGTGGCGGGGCGAATCCTCGTCCGGGCGAGATAAGCCTGGCGCATAACGGAATTTTATTTCTGGACGAATTGCCGGAATTCAGGCGCGATGTGCTTGAGGCGTTGCGCCAGCCGCTGGAAGAAGGCGTTGTCACGATAACGCGCGCAGAAGGCAGCTCTGCGTTTCCGGCAAAGTTCATTTTTATCGCAGCGATGAATCCCTGCCCGTGCGGATTTTTTACAGACCCGAAGAGAGAATGCAACTGCACCCCGCATCAGATACAAAAATACATCGCGAAGGTTTCAGGCCCTTTATTGGACAGAATTGATATACATCTTCAGGCGCCGGCATTAAAATATGATGAACTTAATCAGAAAGGCGTTGTGATAGAGACGTCTTCCCAGATAAAGGGAAGGGTGCTTAAGGCGAGAGACATTCAGAAAGAGCGCTATGAAAAAGATGCGGTAGAGTGCAATGCGCATCTGTCGCCCAAACAGATAGAAAAATTCTGCGAACTTGATGATGAGGCGAATAATCTGCTTAAAACAGCTGTTCTTAATATGGGTCTGACAGCCAGGGCATACCACAAAATATTAAAAGTAAGCCGTACTATAGCCGATTTGGCAGGCGAAGAACGTATTAAGACAGAGCACCTAAGCGAGGCCATTCAATACAGGAGTTTGGATCGCATGGAGCTGGCGCAGAGATAACATAGTGTAACATATTATGTACGCTTTCAGCCGTCATTGCGAACCCTGACCCTGAACGCCTGCCTGCCGGCAGGCAGGAAGTGAAGGGGAAGGGTGAAGCAATCTCCTTGTCCCGAGGAGATTGCTTCGTCGGCTCGCCACCTTCGGTGGCGAGCCTTCTCGCAAAGACGTGAGATAGACATTCCTGAATACAAAAGCGTACAATTATCTTGACACTACTGTTGGCAAATTTTGCTTGGCCGCAAAAGCCTTTGCGGCATCAAGCAAATTTTAAGCGCCAGTTGGCAAAATTTGCTTGACAGCTGTATAATATTATAGTATTATATAAATTACCAACTCTAATAGAAACAAGGAGGAGAGTGGGTTCGATTTAAGGCGAAGCCCGCTTTTTTTATTGCCTATGATAGGCCGGTTAAAAGATTTAATAAAGCCTATACTGGACCAGGAGAATATAGAACTGGTTGATTTGGTGTATAGATGGGAAGGCAGAAGGAACGTATTGCGGCTGTTGATCGATAAGCCGGGCGGGGTAAGTCTGGATGACTGCGCGCGCGTAAATAAGTCGTTGAGCGCTGTTCTGGATACAACTGATTTGATAAGCGGTAGTTTTATCCTGGAGGTCAGCTCGCCAGGCCTTGACAGGCCGCTTGCCGCAAAACGCGATTTCGAGAAGCGCATCAATGAGGATGTAAGATTTATTTTAAAAAACGATAAAGGCACGACTGACATTGTAACAGGCAGCGTAAAAAGCGTAGGTGAGGACAGGTTGGTTTTGGACATAAACGGCGTCGAACGCGAAATTTTGTTCGACAATATAATAAAAGCAAAGTTGGAGATAGAACTATGAACCAGGAATTATTGACAGTACTCGATCACATCGAGAGAGAAAAAGGTATAAAGAAAGAAATTCTGATAAGTGCTGTTGAGACAGCGCTTGTTTCGGCTGCGCGGAAAATGCTCGGCCATGACATCAAAGAAGATATCACCGTAAAACTCGACCCTGAAACAGGCGACATAAAGGTTTTTCAGGGTAAAAAACGCCTTGACTCCGATGAATTCGGCAGGATAGCGGCGCAGACAGCCAAGCAGATAATAATACAGAAGATACGCGAGGCGGAACGCGATGTTATATTCGCCGAGTACACAGCCAAAGTGGGTACTGTTATATCAGGCAGCGTGCATAGGTTTGAAAAAGGCGACATAGTCGTGGACCTTGGAAGAACCGAGGCTGTTTTGCCCAAAAAAGAACAGATACCGCGCGAGATATATAAGCAGGGCGAAAGGGTAAGGGCTTATGTTTTAGATGTGAAAAAGACAGGCCGCGGCCCGCAGATTATTCTTTCCAGGACTCATCCTGGCCTTGTCAAAAGGATGTTTGAGCTTGAGGTGCCTGAAATAATCGAAGGCATTGTTGAAATAAAGGCGATAGCGAGAGAGGCAGGCGAAAGGACCAAGATTGCCGTATGGTCAAAAGAATTAAAGGTTGACTGCCTCGGGGCATGCGTCGGCATGCGCGGCGCCCGCGTAAAAGAAATCGTCAGAGAGCTTCACGGCGAGAAGATAGATATCGTAAAATGGAATGAAGACGCGGCGGAGTTTATCGCAGCTGCGTTAAGCCCGGCTGAAATAAGCAAGATAAAGATAGACAAAGAAAGTAAAAAGGTCGAGGTGATTGTCGAAGAAGACCAACTGTCTCTTGCCATAGGTAAAAAGGGGCAGAATGTCAGGTTGGCCGTTAAACTTACAGGCTGGGATATAGACATAAAACCGAGAAAGCCCGCTGAAGATTTACTCATAGCTAAAGAGGCTTTATCCGGCGAGGCCAAGCCTGAACCGGCTGCTGAAGCGCCTCTGAAAAAAGAAGGCATAATGGTTCAGGAGTTGCCCAGGGTTGGGCCGAAGACATTTGAGGCGTTGATCAACGCAGGTTTTGACACCGTTGAAAAGATAGCTAATGCTGCAGAAAAACAATTAACAGAGATTAAAGGTATAGGTAAAAAAAGCGCGCAGAGGTTAATAGAATCTGCAAAGGAATTGTTAAAGAAAAACAATGGATAAAAAAACAAAAACAATTAAAAAAACAGCTGCGGTTAAAAAGGCAATAAAGAAGGCAGTTGAAGTAAAATCTAAAAAGGCGCCTGTTTTAAAGAAGAAGACGCCGGTTGTAAAGAAAAAAAAGGTAATACCAGTTGCTCCTGTTGCGGAAAAACCAAAAGCAGTTATAGTTGAGAAGCCTAAGCCTATGGAGCAAATCCAAAAACCTCCGGCTGCGCCTGTCGGCCCGGCCCCTGTCAAAGAAGGCAAGTTCGAAGTATTTATACCTAAATACAAAGTAAAACAGAAAGTCAGGCCTCATTACGCGCAGCAGCAGCCAAGGCATGAAATAAAACAAGAGGCGATTCAGCCGGAGGCGGTTCAGCAGGTGTCAACCGCGCCTGCGGCGCTTAAAGAGATACAGCTTGTTTTTCCTATAACTATTAAAGATCTGGCAGCGAAGATGCTGGTTAAAGCCAGTGATCTCATAAGCTGGTTTATGAAAAAAGGCGCCTTGGTTACCATGAACCAGTCTTTGGATGAGGAGTCGGCAAAGTCCGTCGCGAAAGAATTCGGCTTTCAGCTTATAAAAGCGCCTACGCAGGAAGAGCAGATCCTAAAAGTGCTTGAAGAGGAAAATAAGGTAAACCTGGTGCCGCGTTCGCCTGTTGTGACACTTATGGGCCACGTAGATCACGGAAAGACATCTTTACTGGACGCGATAAGAAAGAGTAATGTTACCGAAAGAGAAGCAGGCGGTATAACGCAGCATATAGGCGCGTACAGGGTTCAGACACCCAAGGGCGCAATAACATTTCTTGATACGCCCGGCCATGAGGCATTTACCGCTATGCGCGCAAGAGGCGCGGTAGCTACGGATATAGTCATACTTGTAGTGGCTGCAGATGACGGAGTTATGCCGCAGACAAAAGAGGCCATAGACCACGCCAATGCCGCAGGCGTGCCTATAGTGGTGGCGTTAAACAAAATAGATAAACCGACCGCAGACCCTGATATGGTAAAAAAACAATTGAATCAGATTGGTTTAAGGGCAGAGGAATGGGGCGGAAAGACAATCATGGTCGGAGTGTCGGCAAAAACAAAACAAGGCATCGACACATTGCTTGAAATGGTTCTGCTCGAAGCCGAGATACTTGAATTAAAAGCAAATACGGAAAAATCCGCTTCAGGCGTTGTTATAGAAGGCCGCATGTCGCGCGGCAAAGGCGCTGTCGCCACAGTGCTTGTTAAAAGCGGCACATTAAGGGAAGGCGACAATATTATAGTAGGAAGCCATTACGGGAAAATAAGGTCAATGATAAATGACAAAGGCGAGCGCATTGAAAAGGCCTTGCCGAGCATTCCTATTGAGATATCAGGTTTATCAGGCGTGCCTGAAGCGGGAGAGCGCTTTTACGTAATTGTCGACGATAAAAAACTAAAGGAAATAATCCAGCAGAAACAGGCCGAGCAAAGGCAGCAGATGTCAGCGCCTGTCACAAAAAAGATTACCCTGGAAGATATTTATACGCAGATAAAAGAAGGAAAGATAAAAGAGTTAAAGATTATTCTGAAGGCGGACGTGCAGGGTTCGCTTGAGGCGTTGAAAGATAGTTTGGAGAAGATGTCGACAGACGAGGTGAAGGTTGACATAATCCACGGCGATGTAGGCATAATAAGCGACGCGGATATAATACTTGCAGCTGCCTCGAATGCCATTGTAATAGGTTTTAACGCCGGGGTCAGCCCTAACGCGGATGAGCGTATAAAAAAAGAAGGCGTTGACGTGCGGCTTTACAGGATAATCTACGACGTTATAAGCGATATCAAGTCAGCCATGGAAGGCCTGCTTGAGCCCAGGATAGAAGAGGTGTTTGAGGGCAGGGCAATAGTTAAACAGGTATTCGCTGTTTCCAAAGTCGGAACCATAGCCGGATGTATCGTGCAGAAAGGCACAATAGGCAGGACAGATTCCTGCAAGCTGATGAGAAACGGCAAGGAAATTTATAACGGTAAAATCAGTTCACTTAAAAGATTTAAAGACGACGTCAAGGAAGTAAAGGAAGGTTTTGAATGCGGTATAGGGCTTGCTAATTTTAGCGCTATGGAGCCGGGCGATTTAATAGAGGCGTTTGTTATCAGAAAGACCGCGAGGAAACTGTAATGAAAAAACGTATATTAAGCGGCATGAGGCCGACAGGGCCTTTGCATATCGGGCATCTGTTCGGCGCGCTTAAAAACTGGGCCCAGCTAGAGGAAAAATACGATTGTTTTTTTATGATCGCTGACTGGCACGCCCTGATGAGCGAATATGAAAATCCGGCAGCTATACAGGAAAATATATTAGGCTGCGCTATCGACTGGTTGAGCTGCGGGATAGATTACAAGAAAAGCACGGTCTTTGTGCAGTCGCACGTGCCCGAGCACCTGGAGCTTGCCATGATTTTTTCTGACATCACCCCACTTGCGTGGCTTGAGAGGTGCCCGACGTATAAAGAGCAATTAAGGGAACAGAAGGCAAGGGACCTGGCAACTTACGGCTTTCTGGGCTATCCTGTTCTTCAGGCAGCTGACATACTTTTATACAAGGCAGAGGTTGTGCCTGTAGGCGAGGATCAGCTCGCGCATCTTGAATTGACGCGCGAGATAGCAAGGCGTTTTAACAATCTGTATAAAAAAGATGCCCTGCCGGAGCCCGAAGCCTTATTAACAAAGACGCCCAGGATTTTAGGCCTGGACAACAGAAAGATGTCAAAGACATTCGGCAATTATATAGCGCTTTCGGATTCGCCTGATACGGTAAGAAAAAAAGTCACAAGCATGATCACAGACCCCCAGAGGATAAAAAGGCAGGATCCCGGGCATCCGGAAATATGCAATGTTTTTTCATATTACAAGATTTTTACCCAGCCCCAGAGCTCTGGGGCTGGGTTTAAGTCTGACATTGTTTCTCAAGTATATGAAGAATGTACGGCAGCGGGTATAGGCTGTGTCGATAATAAAAAACGGTTGGCGGAAATCATAATAGCGTTTCTAGAACCGATACAGAGAGAACGCAAAAAATATACCAACGATAAAAAAGAGATACAGAAAATCTTAGACGAAGGCGCGATAAAGGCAAAAGATGTGGCTAGCGATACTATGAAACATATCCGCAAGCTAACGGGGTTGGCATAATGTATAAGGTAAAACTTGAAGAATTTGAAGGACCACTGGATCTTTTACTTTTCCTTATCAAAAAAGACGAAATAGATATCTACGATATTCCCATAGCGAAGATCACGGAGCAGTATCTGGAATATCTGGAATTTTTGGAATTGCTGGACCTTGATATCGCAGGCGAATTTCTGGTCATGGCCGCGACGCTTATGCATATAAAATCAAAAATGCTTTTACCGCCTGAAGAGCGCCCGCCGGAAGAAGCAGAGGAAGAGGACCCGCGGGCTGAACTTGTAAGGCGGCTCATTGAGTATAAGGCATTTAAGGAGGCGGCAGGCCAGCTGCAGTCTCTTGAGGCCAGGCAGCGCGATCTTTTTCACAGGCCCGGGGACATGGATGCCGTGCAGATCGAATGCGGCGGGGAGAAATTTTTTGAGGCAAGCCTTTTCGACTTGATTTCCGCGTTTTCGGTTGTCCTGGCAAATGTGCCCAAAGAGACGTTTCTTGAGGTAATAAAAGAGCATGTGACGGTTGAGCAAAAGATTCATGACATACTGCACATGTTGGTCGAAAAACCGTGTTTTACGATTAAGGATTTATTCGAAAAGGCAAAATCAAAGGTAGAAATAGTTGTTATTTTTCTGGCGCTATTGGAACTTATGAAGACGCACAGTATTCTGGCTGTACAGAAAGAATTATTCGGCGAGATAGAGATTATAAGAAACCCACAGTCAATAGAACCGGCTCAATGGAAACCAACGACATAAAACCAATTTTAGAAGCTTTAATATTCGTAAGCGACAAGCCTCTGGCAATAAGCCAGATTAAAGAGGTCATGGAAAACGTATCAGAGGACGAGATACGCCGGGCTGTCAGCGAATTAAACCAGGATTACCAAACAACAAAAAGAAGTTTTATCATACAGGAGGTCGCAGGCGGTTTCCGCATGGCGACAAGGCCTGAATTCGCGTCGTGGTTAAGGAGTCTATATAAATCAAACGTGAAAGAGCGCCTCACCAGGCCTTCGCTCGAGACGTTGGCTATAATCGCCTACAAGCAGCCTGTGACCAAGCCGGATATAGAGGCGATAAGAGGCGTAAATACCGACGGCGTTATTACAACTTTGCTTGAAAGAGGCCTGGTAAAGATAGCCGGAAGAAAAGATTCTCCGGGCCGGCCGCTGCTTTATGCGACTACAGACGAATTTTTGACGCATTTCGGGCTTGGCGGAATATCAGATATGCCTAAATTGCCTGAAGTGCAGCAATTGACTGCGGAGGGAAATTTCAATGATACTAACCAAACTGCGTAAACAGATTGACGCTTTAGACGAAAAAATATTAGAGCTTTTAAATCAGCGCGCAAATATAATCCTTTCGATAGGCCATGTCAAGGCAAAGTATAAGGCAAGCGCGTATGTGCCTAACAGGGAAAAAGAGATTTACGAACATATAGCCGGCGCCAATAAAGGCCCGCTTTCCAATGATTCACTTAAGGCTGTTTACAGGGAGATTATGTCAGGCTCTCTGGCCTTGGAGCAGCCTGTAAAGATATCATACCTGGGGCCTGCTGCAACATTCACGCATCTGGCTGCGATGAAAAAATTCGGTTCGTCAGTAAAATATAACCCGGCAGGCAGTATAACAGAGATTTTCGCTGAAGTGGAAAAGGTGAGGGCTGATTACGGCGTCGTGCCGATTGAAAATTCAATTGAAGGCGCGATCAATCATACTCTAGATATGTTTATTGACAGCGACCTGGTAATCTGTTCGGAGATAGGCCTTGAGGTTACGCAGAACCTGATGGCCAATTGCGCCAAATCCGAGATAAAACGCGTTTATTCAAAATTTGAGGTATTCGGCCAGTGCAGGATGTGGCTTGAATCGAATCTGCCTAAGGTTGAATTAGTCGAGGTTTCTTCGACTTCAAAGGCGGCAGAGATAGCGGCATCTGAAAAAAACACAGCTGCTATAGCGTCGAGCCTGGCTGCGGAATGCTACGGCCTGAATATTTTGGCTAAATCAATTGAGGACAGCGCGCATAATATAACGAGGTTTCTGGTAATAGGCAGGACGCAGGCAGCTGTGAGCAGGAAAGATAAGACCTCCATAATGTTTTCGGTAAAAGATAAACCCGGTGCTTTGCACGATATCCTTGTGCCGTTCAAGAAGAACATGATAAATATGACAAAGATCGAATCGCGGCCGTCGAAGAAAAAGGCATGGGAGTATTATTTCTTTGTTGACCTGGCAGGCCACGCCGCGTCGCCTAAGGTTAAGAAAGCGCTTACGCAGTTAAAGGCGCATACAAATGTTTTCAAAATTTTAGGGTCGTATCCGGCGTATAATTAAGGAAGGTTCGTAATTGCGGCCGCGAAGCGGCCGAAGCAATCTACTCGTTGGCTGCTGCTCGGCAGGGTTCCGAAAAAGCGCAAAATTTTCCCCACCGAGGAAAATTTTGCTCCGAGTTTGTGCTCACTCGTCCCGAAACTTCGTTTCGGGACACCATGGCCGTTCGCACAAACTAGGTTTTTCTCCACCCTGCCTTCGCAGCAGCCAAACGAGCGGAGCACCAACAGCTAGGGGACATTTTCTAACCCTAGTCTGTTTTAATCATGAGAAAGTGTCCCCACGAGTTCGGTGGGGACAGGTTGAAGATTGAAACGTCAGACGGTAGAAGATACTTTTAGGAGATTTACCAGGATATCTACACAGACCTAAAAGAAAATATACAGAGGGAATTAAAGCAAATAAGTTTACACCTACGCGGTGTAAGCTGGAAATAAGCGAGGAGATTGCTTCGTCGCCCCTTCCCGTAAACGGGATCCAGTGTACTGGACGGGGCTCCTCGCAATGACGTAAGGACAGAATGAATACAAATATCAATAACCGAGTATTTAAAATAACTCCATATCAGCCCGGCAAACCCATAGAAGAGGTTAAAAGGGAATACAAACTGAAGCAGGTGATAAAGCTTGCCTCTAACGAAAATCCCTTTCCCCCTTCAGAAAAGGTTTTGTCCGCGATGGAGGCCTCTTTAAAGGATATTAATAGGTACCCTGACGGGGACTGTTTTTACTTGAAAAAGAAACTTGCCAGGAGTTTGGGCGTAGATACTAAAGAGTTGGTGCTTGGCAACGGTTCCGACGAAATACTTGACATCATAGCAAAGGCATTTTTAAATCCGAGGGAAAATGAGATAATCACCTCCGATGTGACTTTTCTGGAATATAAGATTACAGGCCAGATTTCAGGGGTCAGGGTAAAAGAGATACCCCTGCGTAATTTTAGATATGACTTAAAGGCAATCAAGGGCGCCATAACAAAAAAGACAAAAGCGATATTTATCGCGAATCCAAATAATCCTACGGGCACATACATCAAAAAGGCCGAATTCGAGGATTTTTTGGTTTCCATCCCGGAAAATATTATTGTTGTTTACGATGAAGCGTATCAGGAATTTGTGAATGAGAAAGATTTCCCGCGCGGGCTTAAATACTATAAGGAAAAAAATTTCATAACCCTTAAGACATTCTCCAAAATTTACGGCCTGGCAGGACTGCGCCTGGGTTATGCGGTGACAAACGAAGAATTCGCGGAGGCGATGAACAGGGTGCGTCAGCCTTTTAATGTAAATTCAATAGCGCAGACTGCTGCTCTTGCCGTTTTGGATGATAAAGAATTTATAAAACGTACCCGCGAAACTGTCTGGTCCGGAAAAAAGTTTTTAGAGAGAGAGCTGGACAGGTTAAATATAGAATATGTGCCGAGCGTAACAAATTTCATATTGGTTAACGTAAAAAAAGATATTTTTCAGCCCATGCTGAAACTCGGAGTTATAGTAAGGCCTATGGATATGTACGGCCTTGGCAGCACCATAAGAGTAACCGTAGGCACTAGGGAAGAAAACGAAAAGTTTATCAGTGTTTTAAAGAGGGTTTTAAGTTAGCCGTCATTGCGAGCCCGAACGAAGTGAGGGCGAAGCAATCTCCTTGGAACGAGGAGATTGCTTCGTCGCCCCTTCCCGTAAACGGGATCCAGTGTACTGGACGGGGCTCCTCGCAATGACGTATAAAACGGAGAAATAAAATGATCATTGTCTTAAAAAAAGACGCAACAGAGGCCGAGGTAAAACATATTGTCGAAAAGGTCAAGGCGCTGGGCCTTCGGCCGATGATATCGAAAGGCACAGAGCGCACTATTATAGGCGTGATAGGCGAAGAAGAAATTTTGCAGTCGCAGCCTCTGGAGATATTCCCGGGCGTTGAAAAGGTGATGCCGGTCCTGGCGCCCTACAAGCTTGTATCAAGGGAATTTAAAAAAGAAAATACCGTCGTTGATGTCAACGGAGTAAAAATAGGCGGCAAAAAAATAGTTGTGATGGCAGGCCCGTGTTCCGTCGAGTCAATGCCGCTTTTACTGAAGATAGGCGCGTCCGTAAAAAAGGCAGGCGCTTCGGTGTTGCGCGGAGGCGCTTTTAAGCCGCGCACATCGCCTTACGCATTCCAGGGCATGGGCCAGGAGGGCCTTGCGTATTTAAAAGAGGTCTCAAAGAAGACAGGCCTGAAAATAGTTACAGAGGTAATGGACACAAGAGATGTCCCGCTGGTCGCCAAGTATGCCGATATCCTGCAGGTGGGCGCGAGAAATATTCAGAATTTTAACCTCTTGAAAGAACTCGGTTTGGCGAAAAAGCCGGTGCTTTTAAAGCGGGGCATGATGTCAACCATCAAAGAATGGCTTATGTCCGCCGAATATATTTTATCAAACGGAAATTTTGATGTCATACTCTGTGAAAGAGGCATCAGGACATTCGAGGATTATACCAGATTTACGCTTGACTTAAGCGCTGTGCCTGTGGTTAAAACACTTAGCCATCTGCCGATTATAGTTGACCCCAGCCACGGCACAGGCAAGTGGGGCCTTGTCTCTGATATGTCAAAGGCAGCCATCGCGGCAGGCGCTGACGGTTTAATCATAGAAGTACATCCGAATCCGGAAGAGGCGAAATCCGACGGGCTTCAGTCGTTACTGCCGGAAAATTTCGCGAAGATGATGACAGAGTTGAAAAAAATAGCAAAAGCAGTTGGACGAGAATTATAAACTTAAATGACAAAATCCCAAATCCAAATGACAAATCAATCATTAAAATCCAAATATTTAAATATTTGTCATTTGAAGATTGATTTGGATTTTGCCATTTGAAATTTGGATTTTAAGTTCGATATGAGACTTTTTAACAAAATAACAATAATCGGCGTCGGTTTAATCGGCGGCTCAATCGGGCTTGCGGTTAAAAAACACAAGCTCGCGAAGGTTGTCTGTGGTGTGGGCAGACGCAAGTCCAGCCTTAAAAACGCCAAGCGTTTAGGCGCTGTGGATATCGCGACACTTGATTTGGCGCTTGGGGTGAAAGACGCGGATCTGATTATTATCGCGACACCCATAAGTCTTATCCCGCAATACGCGTTGAAGATAGCGGTGTTGTCTGACTGGGCGAAAAAAGAAACGATAATAACAGACGCAGGCAGCACTAAAGAATTTGTAGTATCAAAGCTTGAAAACATACTGCCAGAGACAGCGCATTTTGTCGGCAGCCATCCGTTTGCGGGTTCTGAAAAAACAGGCGTATCTAACGCCTCGGCTAAATTTTTAAAAGGTGCTTTGGTTTTTGTCACACCTTCTAATAAAACGAACAGGCTCGCGTTAAGCAAGGTAAAGAAATGCTGGCAGGCAATAGGCGCCAAGGTTGTCGTGATGCCGGCTAAAAGGCATGACGAGCTCGTCGGCCGGATAAGCCATATGCCGCATGTATTGTCAGCGGCCCTGGCAAATTCCGTAAACGCCAAGGACGCGGCCTTTGCATCAGCGGGTTTCCGCGATACCACGCGCATCGCAAAAGGCGATCCCGTTATGTGGCGCGATATATGCCTGTCGAACCCGGATAATATATTAGACGCGATAAACGTGTTCAAAAAAGATTTAGATTTGATCGCTAAAGCGATAAAAACGAAAAACGTCAATCTGCTCATGCAGCAGTTTGAATCGGCAAAGAAAAAAAGAGAAAAAATATAAATATTTTACTCTTCGAGCGAGCCCGCCATAAATATGGCGGGCGAGTCGAGAAGGCGAAGTCGAGGCATGTCCTGAGCGCCTGCCGGCAGGCAGGAAGTGAAGGGTTCTCGACTCGGCGCCTTCGGCGCCTCGCTCGAACAATAAGTGTATAAACATGATCATAGCAATAGACGGGCCAGCAGGAAGCGGTAAGTCAACAATAGCGAAATTGGTCGCAGCCAAACTGAAATTTTTATACATAGATACGGGTGCTATGTACAGGTCATTGACATTAAAGGCGATGCAGAAGAAGCTGGATTTAAACGACGGGAAATCCCTTATATGCTTAGCCAGAAATACAAAAATAAAACTCAATCCCAAGAGCGCTAAAATTCGCACCCCCGAGGTAACGAATAATATTTCATATATTGCAAATGTGCCCGGGGTGCGGCGAGAGATGGTAAAAGCGCAGCGCGCTTTTGGCTTTAGATCAAAAAGAGGTGCAGTGCTGGAAGGCCGTGACATAGGCACTGTGGTGTTTCCGGATGCCGAAAGAAAATTTTACCTTGTTGCAAGCGTTAAGGAACGCGCAAGGCGCAGGTTCAAGGAATTAAAAGCAAAAGGAATGAAGATAAGCCTTAAGCAGATCGAAAATGATATAATAATAAGGGATAAGAAAGACAAGACCAGGCCTGTTGGCGCGCTCAAAAAAGCAAAAGACGCTATTTTGGTGGATACCACTAATTTAACTATAGAACAGGTTGTGGAAAAGGTTTTATCATATGTTAATGACAAATGACAAAATTCCAATGACAAATCAATCTTCAAAATCCAAATCATTGAATTATTGGGATTTAAATGATTCATTTGAAATTTGCCATTTGGATTTGGGATTTTAAGTATGATCCTGCACATAATAGCGAGATTTTTTCTCTTTATCTGGTGTAAATTGTTCTTTGGCTATAGGGTTTACGGCAAGCGCAATATGCCTGAAAAAGGCGGGGCCATAGTGGCGCC
>Ga0105164_10001659_pt1 | contig 14126 bp, 12 predicted proteins | sample VDWuncwatermetaG_FD_89674 | JGI IMG/M metagenome (GOLD analysis project Ga0105164, IMG submission 89674) | Wastewater microbial communities from Netherlands to study Microbial Dark Matter (Phase II) - VDW unchlorinated drinking water | ecosystem: Environmental > Aquatic > Freshwater > Drinking...
CCTTTTTCTAAAAGATTTAGAATATGGAAGTAAGAAATTTCCTATTAAAGTATCTTCTAAAACCTGAAAATACTCTTTAACTGAGGTTTGACTAGTACCACTTTCTCTAGCTATATTAGAAAAATTTAAAATTTCGCCATTATGAATAGCAGCGAGTTTTAAGAAACTTACAAATCCAGCTAGATTCCTTACTAAGGCTTCTGATTTAATTTCTTCTTGTATATAAGTATCAGTATAAGATCTTAAAATATCTTTGCACGTGTCTAAGTCATCTTCAGAATATACTGCAGGCAACGATCCATAATTTAAAACTTTCATGAGATTAAAATCACTACCAATTTCTCTGAAACTAAGAGGAAACATCTTATATGTAAGAGCTCTTCCTGCAAGAAGATTAGCTTCTCCTCTTTTAAGTTTTCTAGCACTACTACCACTTAAACAAAAAATGGGTGGGTTTTTAGTCTCTTCAAGGATGTAATGAACCTCATTTAATATCTCTGGGATTCTTTGAACTTCATCAATAATTACATACTCTTTAGAGGTCTGCCTATGAATAACTTGATTTCTAAAAAGAGAAGTATCTGATATATATTTCATGAATTCAGAATTTAATAGAAAGTTAAAATAAAGAGCTTTTTTTTCAGGGAAGTTATTTCTTAAAAAGGTACTTTTACCTACTTGTCTAGGGCCAAACAAGAAAAAGCTTTTTTTTTGATTTATTTTTAATTCTCTCTTATACATATCACCTTGCAAATTCAAATCTATAATTTGATTATACCATGCAAATTCAAATCTATAACCTAAATTTGCTTAATATGAGCTTGAAAATAAGAATAAGCTATTATGGCATTCATATTAGCTAAGAGAAAAGTGGTTTTAGGGAAAGTTACAAACTAGGCTTTGACAAAATATGCTTTTCGACCTTCTGTTCCATTTGGAAAAGTTTCCCCTGTTTTTCTGGTTTGTATTTTAGTAACTGGTCCCACCTTAAAGCCACTGTCCTTTAATGCTCTCAAAATCATATCTACTAAACCATTCATATTACTAACTGTAAATTCTCCTGAAGTTGGCTTAACCTCAGTTGAAACAGGTCTTGTTTTAAGTCTTGTCCCCTTAGGAGCTAAGAAAGGAATAATTCTGCTAGGTCCCGAAATAGCTCCATCAGAATTTAATCCACTAACATATATAGAGGTCCCTAGATTCCAACCAGTTTTATTTTCTTTGTGATCTTTTGCTAAATAAGGATTACTTGATGATCTTCCTAAAACATTTACTTTTATATCTGAATCTTGCAAAACATCTGCAAGTGTTTCAAGTGGCTTTAAATTGTTTTCACCAGCAATAGCTACATATAACTTTGGTGGTTTAACTGGTGTAACTGCTCCTGCTTTCATGAAAATCTCCTTAAATATCTATATAAAGAACCTAATTGAAATTATTATTTCAGATTTTATTGTTATTAATCAAGTAATGTCATTTTTGATGAAGATTAATTTTCTCTAATATACTGGTAAAATAGTAGATAGCGTATGACGTCATTGCCTGTAGGGGCAGATTGTATCTGCCCAAAAAAAACGAAGCAATCTCGAAATCGTTAAAAGTTAGTAGATTGCCACGCCTCACTTCGTTCGGCTCGCAATGACGTAAAAAGGATGTAAAAAGGAATAATCATGGCACTTAAAACCCCAAAAGTCACCGTAGTCGGTGCAGGAAATGTAGGGGCTACAACGGCTCAAAGATTAATAGAGAAAAATGTTTGTGATGTACTTTTAGTAGACATTGTAGATGGAATCCCTCAGGGAAAAGCACTGGATCTTATGGAAGCAAGACCAGTAGAATTGCATGATAGAAAAATATTTGGATCAAATACCTATGAAGCTACAAAAGATTCTGATGTAGTAGTAATCACAGCAGGCATTGCTAGAAAACCAGGAATGAGCAGAGATGACTTATTAAAAACAAATGCAGGCATAGTAGGTGGAGTAACTTTAGAAGTAGTTAAACACTCACCAGATGCAATCATTATCGTAGTTTCAAATCCACTCGATGTCATGACTCACCTTGCATGGTTAAAAAGCAAACTTCCTAAAGAAAGAGTTTTTGGAATGGCAGGAGTTTTAGATGCAGCCAGAATGAGATTTTTCATAGCAGAAGCATTAAATGTTTCAGCTGAAGATGTTCAGGCTATGGTTCTTGGTGGACATGGAGACCAAATGGTCCCTATAGCTAGATACTCTACAGTTTCTGGAATCCCTATTACTGAACTTCTTCCACTACAAAAAATTAATGAAATAAATGAAAGAACAAAAAATGGTGGAATAGAAATAGTAAATTACCTAAAAACAGGAAGTGCATTCTATGCTCCAGCTAGCTCTACTGCAACCATGGTAGAAGCTATTGTTCAGGACAGAAAGAGAGTTCTTCCAGTAGCTACATGCTTAAGCGGACAATATGGACTTAAAGATGTGTTTGTAGGAGTACCAGTGGTTCTTGGACAAAAAGGAATTGAAAAAATCATAGAGTTAAAACTAGCTCCTGAAGAGTTAGAAGCACTACAAAAATCAGCTAATGCTGTGAAAGAAAATGTAGCAAAACTTACTGAGTTGGCATTAGTTTAACAAACAAGCATAGTACCCTGTATTTCCTAATTTTCTCCACGGTAAAACACTATCAAGTGGAATGGTATCAATTACTATCGCTCTTGCACCTGTATTTTTAATAATGTTGAAAATATCTAATCTTTTATCTTTTGAAATACTCCAAAACTTTTTAACATCTTTATCAGGAATCTCTGAAACTATTCTATATCTTCCAAGTCTTGCCCAAAAAGCCAGATGACCATAACCAAAAGAAGCTACTGCATCTCCTTTTTCTAATCCTACTTTTTCAAGCTCATGAGCTACTTCACAATTTAAGGGAACATTGTTTTTATTTACAAAATCTTTCAAGTATGAGTAATCAGAAGAGCTGAACCTTGCAAATAAAGTAGTGAAAAGTAAAAAAACTATTAATGTAATAGATCCAAACTTTACAGAGCCAGGATCATCTTTTAAAACACTTACTGCAGAAAGCATAATAATCCAAAAAATACTTACAAAAGAAGCAATGTATCTCAATTCAGGAAAAACTAAAGCATAGAGAAGAATAGTAAAAACTGGTGGGGTGATTAAAAAAAGATTTTTATTAATGTTTGTTTTTAGGTTTTCAATATTCTTAAACTTTAATAAGAAGTAAATAAAACATATAATAAGAACTCCTTGGTAAACAAGAAATATAAGGGAATAATCTTTAAGATTTCTTTTGAAGAAATTCAGAAGATGATTAAAGTTCAAATCAGGCTTTACACCTTCATACCAATAAGAAGGGTCAAACCATGGTGCATATGTAGCATTGATAGGATTTCCAAATTCATAAACATCTGGAGATGAGTAAATTTTTCTAGTAGAGTGCTTAGGTTTTCCACAGTCTACACTCTGTATTTTTTTATCAAGACCTCGAACTCTACCTTCTTCAACACCACCTTGCCAGTGAACCATATAAAATGCAGTTACATTGTTAACTTGCCAGACATAGTTTAATTTCCCTGAATCACCAAATGTAACTCTATTTTTTTCTTTTGAAATAGCAAATATATAAGGAGATGCAATGATTAAAAATATAAAAAGTGACAAGATCACTTTTTTAAAATTAGCTATTTTGAAAATAAGAAAAACTGCAAGGTAAACAAAAGCTATGACAAACATAATAGCTTTAGTGAGATAAGCAAAACCAAGCAAAGCTCCTAAAACAATAAAGTCAATATTTTTATCGTTTTCTCTTCTAATTTTCAATGTATAGCCTGTAATCAGATAAACAAAACAGGAGAGTAAAAGATCAGGAGTAGAAATCCAGATATTAGTAAATTTCAATGAAGTATATAAAAAAATGGTACAGGACATAGAATACAAAGCCCAATTAGGCAATGAGTTTTTATTCTCTTTATTTTTCAAGAATTGATCAATGAAAAAATTAAAACAAAAAATAGAAGCAATAAAAATCATAAAATTAATCAAATGAACAAAAGGAAATTCAAAATAAGAACTTGGTTTAAATAGAAATAAAAAAGATCCTAATATCACTGAATACAAAGGACCCCAATAGCATTAAATGCTGTATTCCAGTCTCCTCTTAAATAAGCATCTCCAATATCTAAGTATGAGATCCCATCAGGAGTCATATAAAATCTAGTGTTCCAGGCTTGAATGGCGCCAAGAAGAATTGCAATGAAGTAAAAGACAAATCGTATTCTTTGAATGTCCATCAATTAGACTCTTTCAATAATCGCTGCAATGCCCTGACCAAAACCAATACAAAGGCTAGATATTCCTCTTTTTAAATTTCTTCTTTCAAGTTCATAAAGCAAAGTACCTAGTAATCTGGCTCCGCTAGCTCCTAATGGATGTCCCAGAGCAATAGCTCCACCATTTACATTTACCTTATTAGGGTCTAATTTTAATTCAATCTGAGAAGCTAAAACTACAGAAGCAAAGGCTTCATTTATTTCTATAAGATCAATATCCTTCAACTCCAATCCAGCTCTTTTTAAGACTTTTGGAATAGCAATAATCGGACCTGAAAGCTGTAATTCTACATCAGTACCTACAACTGCAAAGTCAATTAATTTTGCTCTAGGTTTTAAGCCATATTTTTTAACTGCTTCTCCACTAGCTAAGAGTAATGCTGCCGCGCCATCGCTAACTTGACTAGCATTAGCTGCTGTAATTACTCCATCTTCTTTAAATGCTGGTTTTAATGTCATCATTTTTTCTATAGATGCATCTGGTCGAATACCTTCATCATGTTCTACTAAACCTTTTGATGTTTGAACAGGGACTATTTCAGATTTAAAATATCCTAATTCTCTAGCTTTTCCAGCCTTCACATGGCTATTATATGAAAACTCATCTAAGTCTCTTCTGCTTAAATTCCACTTTTCAGCCATAAGCTCTGCTGATATTCCCATGGGATTGGCTTTAAAGTTTTTTAAAAAGCTCTGAGGTAGAGTAGGTTTTTCTTTCCCAGGAAGCGGCCATCCATCTCCACCGATTGGGATTTTTCCCATACATTCCACACCACCAGCAATAATCAAATCATGAGTTCCAGACATAATAGCCTGAAGACCAAAATGGACTGCTTGCTGACCAGATCCGCACATGCGATTTAGCTGAACTCCAGGAACAGTAACATCAAGTGCAGTTATAGCAATTGTTCTAGCTACATTTAAACCTTGCTCTGCAACAGGACTAGCACAGCCATAAATCAAGTCTTCAATATCAGTAGGTTTTAAATTATTTCTTTTTACAAGTTCTCTTACAGGGATTCCACCCAGATCAACTGGATGCATTTCAGAAAATGCACAACCTTCTTTTCCACGACCTATTGGTGTACGAATGACATCTATAATATAAGCTTCTTGATTGCGTAGCATGGTTACCTCTCTAGCAATTATTTTCGCACAAAAGAGCTAAGAAGTAATAAGAATGTAACACGTCATTGCGAGGAGTGCAACGACAAAGCAATCTCACAAACTTAATTACATTAGTAGATTGCCACGCCTCATTTCATTCGGCTCGCAATGACGTCTAACCTAAACTCTCTCTATAACGATGGCTATTCCTTGACCACCGCCTATACAAAGTGCTGCCAATCCACGCTTTAAATTTCTTCTTTCAAGCTCATGTAGTAAAGTAACTAAAAGCCTGGCTCCACTTACTCCTAATGGATGTCCTAAAGCAATAGCGCCACCATTTACATTTACTTTTTCTTTAGGTAAATCAAGTTCTTTTATAGTAGCTAAAACTACAGAAGCAAAAGCTTCATTTATTTCAAATAGATCTATATCAGAGATTTTTAATCCTGCTTTATTTAAAACTTTTGGGATTACAGTAATAGGACCAGTCAACTGAAGCTCTACATCAGTTCCTACTACTGCTGAAGCAAGTATTTTTGCTCTAGGTTTTATATTGTATTTTTTAATAGCATTTTCACTAGCTAAAAGCAAAGCTGCAGCACCATCTGTAATCTGACTGGAGTTTGCAGCAGTAATTAAACCACCAGTTTTAAATGCACTTGGTAAAGTCCCCATTTTTTCTACAGTAGTGCTTTTTCTAATTCCTTCATCTTTTTTAATTACGCCTTTTGAGGTTTCAACCCTTACTATTTCTTTTTCAAAATATCCTTTTTCAGTAGCATTGGCAGCCTTGACATGACTATCATATGAAAACTCATCTAATTCTTTTCTGGTAAAACCATATTTTTCAGCAATCAATTCTCCAGAGATTCCCATAGAATTAACGGCTGAATCTTTTGGAAGAGTTTCATTTATTACCTTCGAACCCATAGTAAGTATTTTCCAGATATTAGAAAGTTCTCCTGGGAATGGAAGCATATCTGATCCCATTGGAACGCGAGACATAGACTCTACTCCACCCGCAATTAAAAGATCATAGCTATTTGATTTGATTTTAGAAGAAGCAATATCAACTGCTTCAGCTCCAGATCCACATAGTCTATTCACCTGTGTACCGGGGACCTCTACTCCTAAAGCACATCTAGCAATTGTTCTGGCTACATTAAATCCTTGTTCACCAGTCGGTGTAGCACAACCAAAAATTAAATCTTCTATAGCTGATGAATGTAAATTATTTCTACTGATAACTTCTTTTACAACGATAGTTGCCAAGTCAACTGGATGGATTTCAGAAAATGCACCATCTTTTCTTCCTTTACCTAATGGTGTTCTCAATGCTTCTACAATATACGCTTCTCTTAGTTCTGACATTAATCCCTCGTCATTCTCATATTCTTATATTTATTTCTTACCCACATTAAATTATATTGCTAATTTAGAGAAGTAGTACAGTTTATTATTTTTAGCTCTTATCTAGAGCTTGGCACAAAAACATTTTCACCCAGTCTACCTAAGTCCCTAATCCTATAAGGAGTATACATGTTTCCCTTCAATTTACTAACACCAACTAAAAAATCCCCCCACCGGCCTTCAAAGCATAAATTACAAACTCCAACAGAAATTAGAGAGATGGTAAATAAAATGACAAGATGCGGGAATTGTCACTTTATTGTTTTTGAAAATTATTGGGGAATTGAAATTAATCAAAGAAAAATTAGCTTATGTCCTACTTGCGGTTATAAGCTTTAAGCAGCAACTGGTTTCCATTCAGCTTTAAAATCTCTCCAGTTTTGTGGAATCCTAGGAACATGATCAAGATTTTCATAAGTAAACTTATCTAATACATCAGAAGCAGCATCTTTAAGCAAAGCATTAAATTGATCAATCTTTCTACCATCATCATCAAAATCATCTCCAATAATTCTTTCATTAAGTATACTTTTAAATCTTTTAGGATCAGGCTGTTGAAGAGCTTGAAGCAAACCATCCTCCTCCATACTTAAGAAGAGTAATTCCATAGCTAAACGAATTCCTCTGCCATACTTAAGTCCCTCATCAGAATAAACCTCAGAAGCATGCTCATCAAAAACCATTAAAGGGAATTCTGAATTTTTAATAGTCATCAATAAGGATCTAGCATTAATAAATTCCTTAGCACGGTCGACTTTACTACTAAAATCAGGTATTGCATAAAAAGGTTCTTTGAAGAAAGTTTTTAACTGAAAATCACGGTCTCCATCATTTGAACCATAGATTCTTCTTCCTAACATGGCTTCAGTAGCTTGTTCTATATCACTTCCAGAAAGACAGAGATATTCATCTGTTTTAAAATAGGCTTGCTTTATTTCATCTACAGCCTCTCCCTGTGATTTAAAATAAAGAAATGCCCTAGCCAGAATATATTCAGAAATAGCTCCCCCAGAATGAAGATCTACAATACTCCCTCTATCTAAAAGATATGAATAGTTTGCATTTTTAAATTCCCCAACAAACTTATCTATAACATTATAAAACTCAGACTCTCTATGGTACTGAGAAGCAGATAAATATGGAGAGATCACGCTATTGCTAAAAGCACGGTCTTTTTTAAAGAGAGAAATCTTTCTATTTGCTGGAGTAATACATTCTTCAGTCCCACCAACTAAAAAACATAGCGAACTTCCTGTAAACCTATTAGGGAAAAGTATTTCTTCATTTATAGCTTTTTCAATAGCCACTAAGTGATAATCATCTGTAATATCGTCCCCATTTCCAAATCTTGAAAAATCAAAATCTGGCTTAGGAATTAACAAATCCAAGGATTTTTTTAAATCCTCACAAACAATACTTAGCGGAACACTATGTTGACTTATAACAGCAGAAATATTTGTTATTTTAGAGCTATATATCCCCATATACCAAGCTAAAACATTTAAAGCTCTAAATTTTTGTTCATTTGTCATCTGACTATCATTTAAACGTGCTGAATATTCTAGAAATGGTTGAACAACACTTTCAAAATTAACTTCATAGCGAGCTAGTTTTTCTGCACTAAAGGATAAGGCATCATCTGGTTGATCAAATTTAAGCGGAACAGATTTTAATTGCATTAAAGCATGAACAATTGCAGCATCGTACTGAGGTCTATGAAAACCTTCTTGTTTATAAACATCTACTACTAAATCTTTTGGGTGCTTAGATGAAATATCAGTCTCTAAAGCTTTTGCAATGGTTTCTACTTCATCTGGTTTCAAAAGTCTATGGGCAACAGACTTCTTAGTAGGTTTACATCCCAATGGAATTACTGGAGCCATTTTCAAAGTAAATCTTAAATCAAATATCTCATTTGCCATAGTATATTTTTATCAGAAGAGAACCTTGATTTCAATTAGATAGCTATGTCTTAAGCTTTACTTTATAATTTCATTAAATTAATTTAATCTTCAATCAATTCTTTCTAGTAAAACCACATTTTCTACGTGATACGAATGTGGAAACATGTCTAGAGGCTGTATTGATTTAATTTTGTATTTAGGACTAAGAAGATCTAAGTCTCTAGCTAAAGTCGTAGGATTGCAGCTAGTGTAAATAATTTTCTTCACATCAAAGTTTAAAAGATCTTCAATTACTTTTTTATTACAACCACCTCTAGGTGGATCTAAAACTACTAAGTCAGGATTAAACTCATCTAAAACATCATGAATTTTATTTTCAACTTTACCATTTAAAAAAGTAAAGTTAGTAACTTTATTTTGTTTTGCACTGTAATTGGCATCTTCAATGGATTGCCTAATTTCTTCTATACCTAAAACTTTTTTAGCATTTTTAGCTAATGAAATAGCAATCACTCCGCCACCACAATAAGCATCTAAAACGACTTCATCACCTTTCAGATCAGCATATTTATCTATAATATTTAACATTTTTTCAGCTTGCTTAGAATTTACCTGAAAGAAACTAGTAGCTGAGATTTTAAAAATAAGTCCATTAAGAGTTTCAAAAAGAAATCCTCTTCCAGCCAATACTTTTGTTTTATCCCCATAAATAACATTAGTAGTATTAGTGTTTTTATTTAAACAAATTCCTACAACTTCAGGATGTTTTTTCATTATTTCTCTAGTAAATTCGTCAGCGTTTTTCATCTCTTCAGTAACCACTACAAGAGTAAGCAATACTTCTAAATCACCTTTTATATTTCTTCCTGACCTAAGACAAATATGTCTCAACCAGCCACGTTTTTCTGCACCATCGTAAGCTGTGATTCTATATTTAGGGGCAAGGTCTCTTACTGTTTCTATAATGGAATCAAAAATATCATTTTGGATGGGGCAAAATTTTACATTTATAAGATCTCTGGAATGCCATTCAAAATAACCAGCCTTAAGTCTGCCTGTATCTTTCACTGTACGAACTGGATATTGAACTTTATTTCTATAATGCCAAATATCATCCATACCAATGGTATTTTTTAATACACCATCTTCAAGCTCTAACTTACTAAAAAAGCTTTTTAAAAGTAAATCTTTTTGCTCAAGTTGTTTTTTATAATCTAAATGCTGCCACTGACAACCACCACAAACTTTAAAAATCTTACATTCAGCTTCTATTCTGTATAAGTTATCGAATCTAACCAAATCAACTATTTTTGCTCTGGCATAGTTAGGACGCAGGGAAGTGATTTCTGCTTTTATTTCATCACCAGGAGCAGCACGATCTACCATAATCACAAAATCTTTATAACGACCAATAGCTGAATTATCATAAGCCATTGATTCAATTTTTAAATCAATAACTTGACCAAGCTGTACAGGAATAGATTTTAGAGTAGCTTTTGACATTTTTATAGTCTAACATCTTTACTTAAGGGAAACCATCTTCTGGTTTCCCTTAAAATCCCTTCCAGCGTGGGGGCTGCGGAACTCAGGGTATTGGCAGATTTTTTTCACTAGGAAAAGCTATTTCAAACAGGTCCTCGCCCCCACACCCCTTTTAGATATCTCGATAAACAATTTAGAACATTAGAACAAAACAACAAGTGTTAAAATAATCATCATGTTTAATATTGACTTAACAGATAAAACAGTAGTCATCACAGGAGCCAGTCAAGGCATAGGTGCTGCTATATCTGAGGTATTTGCTGATAGTAATGCTAATTTAATTTTATTATCCAGAAATGAAAAGAAGCTATCTACCATTAGTCAGAAGTTGTCAGCTAAATATCACATTTTAGATGTCTCAAATGAAGAAAATGTTAAAGAAGTTTTCAACAAGATTGGTCAAGTCGACATTCTTATAAACAATGCTGGAGTATATTTCACATCACCTGTAGTTGAAATTGATTCAAAAAAATGGAAAGAACTTTTAGATATTAATTTAAATGGTGCTATGTACTGTTCCCGCTCAACACTTCCAAGCATGATAAAAAATAATTACGGAAGAATAATAAATATTTCATCTATCAGCGGAAAAAATGGTGATCCATATGGAAGTGCTTATTGTGCCTCAAAGTTTGCATTGATAGGATTTACACAGTCATTAGCTCAGGAAGTAGCTAGAAATAATATTACAGCTAATTGTATTTGTCCAGGCTGGGTAGAGACACAAATGGCAGAAGATATTTTACATGATGAAAAGTATGCAAAATTAATCGGTATTAAAAAAGATGAATTAAAGACTTCATCCTTAGAAGCTGTTCCCATAGGCAGATATGTACATCCTAAAGAAGTAGCATATTTAGCACTTTATCTAGCTAGCGACTATGCAAATGCCATCACAGGGCAATCAATAAACATCGATGGTGGACTTTGTATGAGTTAATCTTGCTATATTTGACCATTTTTAATATAATAAAATTATGAAAAAAATCGTAAGATTTCCATTAAGAGTTTATGTGGATACATCTGTTTTTGGAGGAGTGTTTGATAGTGAATTTGAAAAAGCTAGCATTAATTTCTTTAATCAAGTTAAGTTAGGGTACTTTAAGCTTGTAGTTTCTCCTTTAGTAGCAGATGAAATTGCTCGTGCGAAAGAACACATTCAGTTTTATTTTGAAAACTTATTACAATATTCAGAAAAGGTAATAATTACTGATGTTGCTCTAGATTTAAGGGATGAATATATCAATGCAAAAATAGTTACCAAAAAATCCTATTCTGATGCATTGCATGTAGCACTTGCTTCAACAAATAATATACCTTTAATAATTAGTTGGAATTTTAAACATATCGTAAACTATAAGAAGATACAGCTCTATAATGCTATTAATTTAACTAAAGGTTATCAAACAATTGGTATACATTCACCACTGGAGGTACTAGATCATGAAGAATAATATAGAAAAGAAAGAATTTGATTGTGTTGAAATGAAAAGGCACAGTGCAGAGTTGATCTTTAAAAAGATTAGTAAAATGACTCGAGCTCAAGAGTTAAAGTATTGGAAAGAAAAAGAATTAGAATTAGACCGTTTAATTAATACCTCAAAGAATAAATTAAAACGTAAATCCGCTTGATTTTTGATTAGGCTCTGCCATCACAGGACAAGCTATAAATATCGATGGCGGGCTTTGCATGCATTAATGCATATCTTTTGCCTACCAAAAATTAAATCTAATTAATCTAATAGGTTTGTTTAATTGATCGTTAACATAGGTCATTTAGACTCCCTATATCTAATTAATATAAGGGGGTATTTATGTCAGAAATGTTTATTCAAGGTGGTGGAGCACCAAAAGATCCAAAAAAATTAGTTTTAGGTAGTGGAGAAGGTGCGGGTGCACCAAAAGAAGAACCAAAAATAGTTATTAAACCTCCAGCCCAGCCAGGAGAAACTTTTGGAACACTACCACAACAATATAACTTTAACGACTTAATAGGTTTAATACCAAATGAAATAGAAGGTGGTGGGGAATCTGATTTTGGGAAAAATGGACTATTACCATTACCAAATCCTGGCGAAAAACCAAAATTCGATTCTTATGATCCTAAATACAATGGATTGCTACCATTACCACAACCTGGCGAGAAACCAAAATTTGATTCTTATGATCCTAAACACAATGGATTATTACCTTTACCTAAAGCTGATTCAAAACCTAATTTTGGGGTACCTATTCCAGAAAGAAAAAATGGACTATTACCCTTACCAAAATTTAGTGAGAAACCAAGATTTGATTCTTATGATCCTAAATACAATGGATTGTTACCCTTACCACAACCTGGAGAAAAACCAAAATTCAACTCTTATGATCCTAAAGAAAATGGATTATTACCCTTACCAAGATTTGGTGAGAAACCAACTTTAATTCCTCTTTCTAATACAGAGATAAGTGAAGGCTAACATAAATTATATGGCAGGGGAAGTACAAAATAATTCAGGAACAACTACAAGCATTAGTACAAGACCTAGTACTAACGCTAAGAGTCCTGCTGAATTAGAAAAGCAAATTAAAGTACAGCTTGAAGAAAGAAAAAAAAGTATAGAAGCAAGACTAACTACTTCAAATAAAAATATTTCAAGCACTGAAGATGAAATCAATCAACTAGAATCAAAAACTTTAGTCGGCATCTTTGCTCGAATGTCAGGACAAAAAGGGGTTTTAGAAGAACAGATAAAAGATGAAAAAAGATTCCGTGCAAAGATAGAAAATGAAAGAGTTGCATTTAATAAAACTTCTGAAAAAGTAGAAAAGCTATTAAAAGAAGGAAAAACAGAAGAAGCAAAAGCAGTACTAGATGGAAGAGAAGCAGAATATAAGAAAAATATCAAATCAGCCTCTTCAAGACTAGCTACAGGCTATAAACAAGCAAATGAAGATTTAAAAGATGTAGATAATTTTTTAGCAAATAGAGAACAAGACATTGACAAGGCACATACAAGATTAGTTATCTTAGCTTCACTTTTAAGTTTCGGTAAGGGTAAGGCTATTATAACTACAGCAAAAGCTACTGCCTTTGGTTTAACAGTAGGACTTTCAAGTAATCTTGCTGAAGGTCTTGCAAATACTTTCCAATACGGACAAAGCGGAAAAGAATCTAGTAAAACTGCTGCTCTTAAAACTGGAAAAGATGCATGGACTTCTTTTAAAGTAGGCGCTACTGCAGGACTTGGAAAAGTCATAGGTGGGTTAAAATCTCTTGCAGCGTTACCTACTACAGTAAAAGCATTTATATCTGGTTCTGCCGTATCAGCGGCTAGCAGTGCTACTGATACTACAGTAGGAACAATATCTGGAGAAGATAAAAGAACAAAGACTCAAAAAGGAGTAGATTTTATAAAAGATACAATTATAGGTGGACTTTCATCTATGCTTGGTCTTAAAGGTGAGCAATGGCAACAAGGAAAATCAGCAGTTACATCAACAATTATAAGAGGAACTACAGATGTAGTAGCACCTGGTGCTTTAAACTATGCAGCAGGTAATGCAGCAAATAAAGCTACAGGAAGAGAAGCACAAACACCAGATCAAGTTCTCGATAGTACATTAGATTCAACTACAAGTACTTTAGTAGGTGCTCACACAAAGTCTTCTGCTCAATCTAACAATTCTCAACCTACACCTCAAACTCCTAAACCTGCTTCATTGCCACCATTGCCCTCACCATTACCTCCTCCACCACCTCCTCCTCCAAGACCACCAGCTACACAACCTACCACACCATCACCATTGCCGCCACCGCCGCCTCCTAAACCTGCTCAGCC
>Ga0105164_10001660_pt1 | contig 14126 bp, 11 predicted proteins | sample VDWuncwatermetaG_FD_89674 | JGI IMG/M metagenome (GOLD analysis project Ga0105164, IMG submission 89674) | Wastewater microbial communities from Netherlands to study Microbial Dark Matter (Phase II) - VDW unchlorinated drinking water | ecosystem: Environmental > Aquatic > Freshwater > Drinking...
CGCGGGATCCGCACGACCTGGGGCTCCAAGATCTTCGAGGACCACGTGCCCGAGGAGGACGCCCTCGTCGTGGCGCGGCTCAAGGCCGCGGGCGCCATCGTGATCGGCAAGACGAACACGCCGGAGTTCGGCGCCGGCGCCAACACCGTCAACGCCGTCTTCGGCGCCACGCGCAACCCGTGGAACCCGGCGCTGACGTGCGGTGGGTCGACGGGTGGCGGGGCGGTCGCCCTCGCCACCGGCATGGGGCCGCTCGCCCAGGGAACGGATCTCGGCGGCTCGCTCCGGATCCCCGCGGCCTTCTGCGGCGTCGTCGGTCTTCGTCCCTCGCCCGGCCTCGTCCCGCCCTACCCGTCGCCCCTCGCGTGGGACAGCTACTCGGTGACAGGACCGATGGCGCGCACCGTCGGCGACCTCGCGCTGATGCTCTCGGTCATCGCCGGCCCCGACCCGCGCTCGCCGCTCTCCTATCCCGTCGACGGCCGTGCCTTCCTCGCCGCCGTGCGCCGGCCGTCACTGCGCGGGGCGCGGATCGCGTGGAGCGCCGACCTCGGCGTGACCCCCGTGGACCACGAGGTCCGCCGCGTCGCCTCCGAAGCCACCCGAGTGTTGGGCCAGCTCGGCGCCCGCGTGGAAGACGCCCACCCCGACTTCGAGGGCTTGCTCGACATCGTGCTGACGAGCCGCGGTCTTGGAATGGTCGCCCGACATGAGGAAAAATTGGCGAAATGGCGGCATGTTATGCAGGAGAATCTCGTAAAGAACATCGAGTACGGGTTGACCCTCCGGTCCACGGATGTCGCCCGGGCGGAGCGGGCGCGCACCGCGCTATGGGAGCGCGTGCGGCGGTTCCAGGAGCACTACGACTTCATCGTCACGCCCACGACGGCGGTGAGTCCGTTCCCCGTGGAGACATCGTACCCGCGCGAGATCAACGGCGTGCCGATGACGAACTACATCCAGTGGGTCCTGCTCACGTATGCCTTCACCGTCGTCGGCCTGCCCGCCATCTCCGTGCCGTGCGGCTTCACCCGCGACGGCCTGCCCGTCGAGCTCCAGATTGTCGGCCGCTGGCGGGACGAGGCGGGTGTGCTCCGGGCAGCGGCGGCGTTTGAGCAGGCCGCGCCCTGGGCGCACCGGCGGCCGCCCGAGCTGGCCGCTTCACAAGCCCTCAGGCGAACAGCGCGGTGACGAAGACGTGGGTGAGCGGCGGGCGACCAGCGAGAATCTCGCGATGCAGGCGCCGAAGATCGCTCACGCGGCTCCGCGCGCCGTCGCCCGCCGTGTGACCCACTGATGATCCGGGCGCCGGGCCACGCGCTCGATGAGGAGCCGCTCCGCGCGGCCCATGTCGCCCGCCCGGAAGCACGCCTCGAGGAGCGTGTCGTGAAACACGTCGCGCTGGGCCCGGCTGCCGCCCAGCTCGACGAGTCGGTGCCGGAGCGGCTCGATCAGCTCGATCGTCCGCCGGTAGGCGCCGGCGCCGAACGCCTGGACGCCCTCGACGAGCGGCAGCACGACCGCGCCGATGAGCCCGGTGCGGTCGCGCGGCGCGCGCTCGCGCAGGAGGGCAACCTGGCGCTCGGCGGTGGCCCAGTCCCGGCCGCCGGCGAGCGCCATCGCGACGTGGACGACGTGGAACAGCAGACCCAGGCGCGTGAGACGCTCGCCCGCGATGGCGGTGAACGGCGCCCAGCGCTCGCGCACGTCCAGCCCGCACAGCTCGAGCCGCCAGAGCAGCGAGATCGAGTCGTGCAGCTCACCCGCGATCGACGACGGCGCGCGCTCGAACACGGTGCGCGACAACCGGAGCGCGCGGGCGTAGTCGCCCCGCGAGAGGTGCATGAGCGTCAGGTGCCACAGCAGGTGCTTCTTGAACCAGCCGAGGTGCGAGCACGGGTGAATCGCCGCGGGCAGCCGGGTAAGCCCCGTCTCGAACGCCGCCATCTCGTAGACGGCGTGGGCGAAGGCGTGAACCGCCCACGCGTCACGCGGGTTACGGGTGAGCGCGGCGCGGGCCACGCGCACGGCCTCGTCGCACCGGTCGGCCTGCTCCAGCGCGAAGGCGTGGAGCCCCGGCATGAACGAATCGCCAGCGTAGTGGCGGGCGAGCCGGGAAGTCAGCCCCAGCATTTCGGGGAAGCGCCCCTGCCAGAACCAGATGAAGTAGAGACGCTGCACGATGAGCACGTCGCGGGGATACGCGTCCAGGTGCTCGCGCATCACCTGCTCGGCGTCCGTAGACTTGCCGGCGACGAGCAACGCGACCGCCTCGACGTGGCCGCGCTCGCGGGGCGTCTGACCGGCGGCAGCGATCCGCGCCGTTTCGAGTGCCGCGCGGGCCTCGTCGAAGCGCTCCTCGAGGAAGAGACAGACGCCGGCGCCGGCGTGGGCGAGCGCGAGCCCCGGGTCGGCCGCGGCGGCAGCGCGGAAGAGCGTCAGGGCCTCGGCGTCCCAGCCGAGCAGGCCGTGGACGGCACGGTCGTAGGCCTCGAGCGCCGGCGGCGACGCGGTGGTGACGGGCAGCGCGTAGGCGTCCCTCAGCACGGCGGTTCCGTCCCGCTCGGCCCCGCCAGGGCGCGCGCCAGAAACTCCACGGCCCGCCGCTCCGCCCACGCCTCCGGACGCCAGGGCCAGGGCCCGGTGAGGAAGCCGGCGTGACCGCCGCCCGATGTGAACTCCGTCACCACGTCGCGCGGCAGCGTGCAGGCGTCCGGCAGCGCGCCGGGCGGGACGAACGGGTCGTCGAGGGCGTTGATGAGGAGCGTCGGCCGGCGGATCCGCGCGAGATAGGGACCACTGCTCGCCCGCGCCCAGTAGTCGTGCTCGTCGGCGAAGCCGTGCAGCGGTGCCGTGACCGTGCGGTCGTACGCCGCAAACGTCCGGGCGCGGCTCGCGGCCGCGATGTCGACGAACCCGGGAAAGCGCCGCGCCTTGTCCCGGACCTTCCGCCGCAGCGTGCGCATGAAGTTCTCCGTGTAGAGCGCGCGCCGGAGCCCGTGGTCCAGCACCTGGGCGCACGCCGCAAGGTCGAAGGGGACGGAGATGCCGACCGCGGCGACGAACTGCTTCGGGACCCCCGTCCCGCACTCACCGAGCCACTTGAGCAAGATGTTGCCGCCGAGCGAGACGCCGACGGCGCCGAGTCGCACGCCGGCCTCGCGCGCGACGAGCAGGTTCACAATCGCGTCGAGATCAGCGGTGTCGCCGGAGTGGTAGAAGCGGGGCAGGCGGTTCAGCTCGCCGCTGCAGGAACGGAAGTTCAGCGCAACGCCCCGCCAGCCCACGGCGATGACCTCGCGGAGCAGCCCGATCACGTAGTGAGACTGGGCCGAACCCTCCAAGCCGTGCAGGACCACGACGAGCGGGGCCTCGGCGGGGCCGCCCGCCCAGTCGAGGTCCACGAAGTCGCTGTCGGCGGTGGGAACCCGCTCGCGCCGCAACGGCAGGCGGCCGTGGCGGACGAGCGGGCCCCACACGGTCTGCAGGTGCCGGTTCCGGCACCACCACGGGGGCCGGAACGGGCGCGCGGGGCTACTCCTGACCCTGGAGGAGGAGCTTGACCACCTCGGAGGCAATCTCCTGGGCGCGCTGGTCGAGCTGCGCCTCCGTGAGGTTCGCGATCGGGTGCGGCATGGCGAGGAACTTGTAGTACGGCAGGCCCCACTGCTCGGCCATCGCGCGGCCGGTGGCCTGGAACACGTCGGTGATGATCGAAGCGGCGGGAACGCCGGCCTTCTCGAGGAGGATTCCGTCGAGCACACTGCCCGACGAGCAGGACCCTCAGTCTCCGACGCCCGCGACGACGACGTCGCAGGTCTTGCGCACCTCCTCGATGATCTCCTCGTGGGCGGGCACGCTCGCGTTGCGCTTGCGCCACATCCGGGTGCCGGCCGCGCCGTAGTCGTGGACCAGGATGTCGCCGATCTTCACGAGCAGCTTGTCCGAGTTGAACTTGGTGTTCTCGATGAGGGCGATCCGCTTGCCCTCGATCGAGCCGGGACGCGGAGCGTAGGCGATGGCCTGCGCCGCGGCCCCCGTGGTGGGATCGAGTAGCTCCATGGTGGACCTCCTTGAGAGATCGTTCAGCCGAGCCGATTATACCCCCGGGCGCTTCACTTCCTTCGTGACCGCCTGCGACGACCGCTTGCTTCCCCACCCCGGGATGTACGCGGAGAACGTGCCGGCGCGCCCGCCGGCGGCGACGACGAGGATGTCGTCCGGCGACTCCACCAGCGGCCGCATCAGCGTCTCGTCGCCGGGCTTCAGCTCAGCCGACATGCGCCCCGTGCGCTTGAGGTGGGCGTGACTGTTCTGCGTATGCTCGAACAGGAAACGCCGGATGTCGGCCTTGTTCCACCCGCTGCCGGCGATCGTGCGCATGTGCTCGCCGGCGAGCACGACCGCGTAATGCGGCTGGCCCATGACGCCGCCGGAGATTCGCATGTCGTCGGCCAGCGTGGTCAGCACGCCTTCCGCCGTATTGGAGAGCTGGTTGTAGAACTGGTGGGGCCCGTTGGCCGCCATCACGGTGACCGTGCTCTGCTCCGGCCGGAATCCCCGCTCCACGTGCAGGGGCGTCCACGGGCTCTCGGCCTCGTTCTCCGCGATCACGTAGGAGAGCTTGCCGGGGTGACCGAGCGTGCCGCGGTCGAGCAGCCCCGGCATCGAGCCGCAGACGTTGCGCATGACGAGACGCAGGGCCCGGCCGATGGTGGCGTTGGCGCGCCAGCCCGGGCCGAAGAGGTTGTCGCCGCAGTTCACGTCCAGCTCCCGCGCGACGGGTCCGTTCACGATCATGAGCACCGCCGCGCCGCCCGTGGAGGTGCCCGGGCCGTGATAGCTCCACCGCGGATCGGCGATCCCCTCGACCGCGGCGATCACCACCGGCATGTATTCGGGCTTGCAGCCCGCCATCACGGCGTTGATCGCGACCTTCTCCGCCGAGATCGACACCGCGCGGTGGGTGATGAACCCGACTTCCTGCTTGGCGTCGAGCCGGGCCGCTTCGAGCATCGCCGCGACCCGATCCGCCGTCGGCGGGACCACGGGCAGGCCGTCGGTCCATCCCTGCTGGAAACAGAACTCAATGGGGTCGGCGGCATCCGCGACCTGGTAGCGCTTGGACACGAGCTGGATGGTCATGAAGTCCTCCTCGATCGCCTCGTCGGCGCAGGTCACGCTATCACCCCGCCCGCCGCCGGGCAAGGCGCGAGGCGCGATGGCCGACGCGATGCTGGTCCGTCAGAGGCTATATCTTCAACGCCGCCTCAGATCTCGAACGCGCGAAGGCGAGGCTCGGCTCGGCAGCTCGCTCCTCGAAGGCGGCCGGGTCATCCGCGGCTCGACTGTACTAGCTCAAGCCTGCTGTTCAGCGGCCCACGGTGTCAGATCCAGTTTTCTGTCCAGAGTCCCACGACGCGACCGAAGTGCTGGGTATTGTTCGTGACGAACGTCAACCTCAACGACAGGGCGTGAGCCGCCATGAGGACTTCGCGACGATGGCCGATCTTGACGACGCCAAGGGTTCGCGCGGCATCGTTAATCGCGCAGATGATCCGGTAGGGTGCCCGACGAACTCGGGAGCGGTCGTCGCCCGTCAGCTTCCCAGAGCCTGGAGGGCGCGGATCGTCCGCGAGCTTGGCGATTCGATCCGCGACGGGCCGACGATTTTCCTGGTCGGCAGGTCTTCGATTTCTCGGCAGACAGAGCGTTTGAGCCCGAGGCTATATCTTTCCACGCCGCCTCAGATCTCATACGACGCGCTCGAAAGAGAGGCTCGGCCGAGAGGCGCGCTTCAAGCTTCGGCCGAGGTCGTCGGGCAGGCGCACGGTGAGCTGAGTTGACATGACGAACTCTCCTTCGAGTGGATTGTAATGCAATGCGTCGTCAACATCACGGTCTCGTTCTGAGCAACCTTCCGCAGCCGCGGTGGCCCTTGACATAAAGACGGCCTGTACTTACAGTGTGCGCATGCGGCTCTTGAACGTGCGTCTCAGCGCCGACGATGCCCGGCGTGCCGTTGAGCTTCGCAAGACCGGCGTGCAGATCTCGCGAATCGTACGGGACGTCATCCGTGCGGAGCACGAGCGCCGGGTGCGGCAGCATCGCGCGCAGCGCCGAACGGCCGAGATCCTCGCGGAGATTTACGCCGCGCACCCCGATCCGCCTCGGGCAGCGCGCCGGGCGTTCGACCTGCGTGATCGGAGGGCGGCGCGCCGGGCGATCCTGCGAAAGCTCCGCCGGCGCCGGGCGTGATCTTGGTCGACACCGCTCCGCTCATCGCGCTGTGCGATCCGACCGACGGGTTGCACGCGACCGCGGCTCGGGATCTGGATCGGCTGCGCCGGGTGCCGCTCATGGTGTGCACGCCCGTACTCACGGAAGCATGTTTTCATCTCGCTCGGGCCACCCAGCGACAGCGTCTGCGCCGTCTCCTGACCGAGTTCTCGATCACGGCCTACGCGAGCGACCACGAGGAGGAGTTGTGGCTCGACGTGCTCGACTGGCTCGCTCGTTACGCGGAGCACGAGCCCGATCTGGCGGATGGCTACCTGGCCGTGGTGTCTGGGATCGAGCGGCGGTTCAAGGTCTGGACCTACGACAGCGAATTTCGCACGACGTGGCGCCGCGCCGACGGAACGCGCATTCCTCTCGCCGTGAGTTGATGACCCCCGCTGCCGTCGGACCGCGAGCGAGCCGCGGCGGCCGCCGTCAAGGTTGAAGGTTCGTCACTATTTCCCGCCGTTCTTCTCCAACGCCCGCTTGAGCATCGCGCGCACGAGATCGGCGGCGGCATGGCGCATCGTACGGTCGGCCAGCCAAGCGGGGATCCTCCCGCCGGGGTCGCTCTTCATCTCGTAGCGGACCAGGGACCCCTTGCCGTCTGGCCCGGGTTCGGTGGTCCACCCTCCGCGGATGGTCGTCACGCGCACGTGACTGCCGTCGGGCGGCGGGCCTGCGTCATTCGCACTGTCGATGGAGATCTCGTAACGATGGGTCGCCGGGTCCACACGCCTGCGGAACCGGACGGTGTAGTCGCGATCCCTCACGAAGGGCAGCGCGAGCTGCTCGTAGGCCACGCGCTCGTCTCCCGTGTCCGAGAGGAGATTGAGCCGCTTGAGGTACGGGACGAACTCCAGGTACTCCTGGTGCTTCCAGATCGTCTCGAAGACGGCGGCGGGCGCCAGCGGGCTGTGCGCCGTCACCCGGATCTCGCCGATGCGCGAATCCGGAACCGCGCGGCGCTCGACGAGCGCGCCATCCCTTTCCGAGAGCTTCTCCCACTCGACGGCGGGGGCGGCCGTGGCGGTGAGGAGACCGCCGGCGGCGAGGAGGAGAGCGGCGACGACGCCGGGGGCCCGCCTCCGCCGACAGCGTCGCATCAGTGGGTCGTCGTGAGGCGGCGTGTCACCGTGCTGGCTGCGCCCGCAGCACCTTGACCGAGTCGGCGATCTCCCGGCTGAGCGCCCCGAGTGAGCGGTTCATCGCGGCGACGAGGGCCAGATATCCGGACTCTCCCGTCGCCTCGCGGACCGCCGAGTACCGAAGCACGAGCTCTTTCCGGTCTTGCCCGAGAACGCGCCAGCGCGCTTCCAGCAGCACGTCGCCCCCCACCACTCCGTCGAAACGGGTCACGTCGACCACGACCTGATGCTCGATGGTCCTGGCTCCGGGCCACGGGAAGACGACGACGCGCTCGGTCTGGAGGAGCGCCGCCAGATGGGCGGCGATCGCCCGCGGCACGCCTTCGCTCAGGGGCTCGCCCCACCGATCGAACTCCGCCATGTCAAGCTGCGCGCCGCGGCGGGTCACGATCTGGATCCGGTCCAGATAGCCGGGAAGTGAGACGGGCCCGACACCGACCGCCGCCCCCCGCCCCGGCTCCGCCGGCGGCGCCGCCACCGGTGAACCCGGGACCTCGGTCAGCACGTAGAACCGCGCCGGGTCGCTGCGCACGCACCCGCTGCAGAGCGTGAGTCCGATCAGCACCGCGATCGGGAGGAGCATCGCCCGGGCGATCATCGTCCGCCCTGCGCGCCCGGCTTGCCCGCGAGCAAGCTCTCGGGGTTCCGCTCGAGGTAGTCGGCGAGCGCCCGGAGGGACCGCGCGGCAGTGGCCAATTCCTGAAGTGCCTGCTTCAACTGGTGACCGAGGGGCAAGTCCCCGCTCAGCGCGCCGTCCACGTCCTGGAGTGTCACCTGTGCCTTCTCCAGCGTGCTCCGAGCCGTGTCGGACACGTCCTGGAGCTTGACGGCGAGCGCGGCCAGTTCCGGCGCGAGCTGGGCCAGCGTCTTCTGCAGGTCGCCTGACACGTCCTTGACCGCTCCCCGGGCCGTGTCGGACGTCTCCGTGAGCGACGTGATCAGCCGACTGGCCTCCGGCTGCAGCCCGGACACGACGCGATCGAGCTGCCGCGTGACCTCCTCCAAGGACGTGCGGGCCGTGTCGGAAGTCCCCTTGAGCGACGCGAGGAGCGGGCCGACCTCGCGGTCGAGCCGTCGCAGCAATGTCTGCGCGTCGGCGAGAAGGGGCCCCACCGCTTCGAGCGTCTTCGCGAGCTCCGGAGCCTGGAGCAGCTTGGCGCTGCCCTCCAGCGTGTCGTACAGGTGCTTTGGCAGGTGAACCAATGGCACCTTCCCCAGACCCGCCTCGAGCTGCGCCATGATCGTCGGGATGGTGGGAATCTCGAGCGCTGCGCCGCCGAGCCCGGCGAGCGATGCGGGGGTGTCCGGGCGCAAGACCAAGCTCACGTAGAGCTGGCCGGTCAGAAAGCTCTGCAGGGAAAGCTGGGCGCGAAGGCCCTGCGTGATCGCTTCCTCCAAGGTCTGCCGCATCTGATCGGCGCTGACGCCGGCGGCGCTCCGCCGCGTAAGCAGGGGGCCCCGCTCCAGCGTGGCGACCACGGCGATCCGCGGCGTGCCGACCGGGCTGTGGATCTCGGTCACCTGGCCGAGCCTCAGCCCGCGGTAGGACACCGGAGCACCGACGGTGAGGCCATTCACGTTCTCGTCGAAGAACATGACGATCGGGAACTTCCGCGCGAACACCTTGTTGGCGCCGAAGACGAACAGGGCGGCGATCGCGAGCGCGACCGCCCCGGCCGCGAAGGCGCCGATGGCCACCGGATGCACCCTCACCCGGCTGCTCATTCCGCACCCCCCATGTCATTCGCTGAACCGCGCTCCGAGCGATGCATCCGCGTCATCGGGAGACCGACTCGCGGTGCAGAAAGGCCCGCACCCTGGGATGCGGCGGATCGGCCAGCAAGGCCTTCGGGTCTCCATGGGCCATCATCGTCTTCGTCTCCGTGTCGAGGAACACCGAGTTGTCTCCGATCGCCTGGATGCTGGCGAGATCGTGCGTGACGACCACGACCGTGGTGCCGAGGCCGTCGCGGAGGTCGAGGATCAGGTCGTCCAGGAGGCGGGCGCTGATGGGATCGAGGCCGGTGGACGGCTCGTCGAGGAACAGGATCTCGGGATCGAGGGCCAGCGCCCGGGCCAGGCCAGCGCGCTTTGCCATGCCACCGCTGACCTCGGATGGGTAGTAGTCTTCGAAGCCCGCGAGACCGACCAAGGCGAGCTTCAGCGCGGCGGCGTCGCGGATCTCGCCCTCGCCCAGATCCGTGAACTCCTCGAGCAGCAGCGCCACGTTCTCGGACAAGGTCAGGGAGCTCCAGAGGGCGTTGCTCTGATAGACGACGCCGACCCGCCGCATCATGTCCTCGCGCTCGGCCGGGTCAACGGTCCAGAGGCTCTGCCCGTCGTAGAGGACGTCGCCGCGGGCCGGCGCCTTGAGGCCCACCAGGTGCCGCAAGAGGGTGCTCTTGCCGCAGCCGCTGCCGCCCATGACGACGAAGATCTCTGCCGGCCGGACCGTGAAGCTGAGGTTGCGCTGGATCACGAGCCCGCCGTACGCCATGTCGAGATCGACGACCGCGATCCGCGGCCGCACGCCCCGGTCGGGAGACAAGGAAGACGTGGAAGCCATCACCGCATCAGAGGCGGAGCACGCTGAAGATCATGCTCAGCAGACCGTCCGCGATGATGGTGAGGACGATCGACGTCACCACCGCCGAGGTGGTTGCCAGCCCGACGCCGGAGGCGCTCCGACCACACTGCATCCCGCGCAGGCAACCGGCCAGGGCGATCAGAACACCGAACACCGACGCCCGGACGAGCCCCATGAGGAAGTCGGTCATCGTGACCACCTGGATGAGCCTGGTCACGTACGTGGTGAGCGAGAGATCCAGCACGGTGACGGCGACGAGGCCGCCGCCCACCATCCCGAACAAGTCGGTATAGATCGTGAGGAGCGGCGTCATCAGGATGAGCGCCAGCATCCGGGGAAGGACGAGGAACTGCACGGGAGGGATTCCCGCGGTGGTCAGCGCGTCGATCTCCTCATTCACCTGCATCGAGCCGAGCTGGGCCGCGAAAGCCGCGCCCGTCCTCCCCGCGAGGATGATCGCCGTGATCAGCGCGCCGACCTCCTGGGACACGGAAATTCCCACGAGGTCCGCCACGAAGATCTGCACCCCGAGCTGCCGGAGCTGGACCGCCGCGCCGAAGGCCAGGATGAGGCCGACCAGGGTGCCGACCAGGGTGATGATGGGCAGAGCTCGGACCCCCACCTCGTGGAGGAGGGGGCCGAACTGGGACCAGCGGATCTTCACCCTGCCGGTGAACAGGCCGGCGAAGGCGGCGCACGCTTCACCGACGAAGGTGAGCACTTCGACGGCGGCCGTCCCGGTGTCCACGACGGCCGTGCCGGCCCGGCCGAGCCACGGCAGCCGGGCCGGCTCCGGCGCCATCAAGTGCGTAGGCACGGTGGAGGCGAGCGCCAACAGCCGCTCGACGTCCACGGGCAGTCCCGTGTGATCGACCTCGATGCCCGCCCGCTCGCTCTCCTCGATCAGATGCCGGATGAACGTCAGCAGGCCGGTGTCCCACGCCCCGAGCTGGGCGGTGTCGAAGGTGAGACGACGAACACCCGGTGCGGATCCCGACGTCCTCAAGACTTCGGCCGCGCGCGGGAGATGATCCCGCAGCCGCCAGCTCCCGGCGAGGCGGACGAGGCATGCGTCATGCCCGAGGCGCTCGACGGTCACCTCCCACGGCGGACGCCCTGGCGTCGCGGCCGACGCCCCCGTCGCGATCGTCCCGGTCATGCCGCCCCCCTGAGGGCCCTCGATGTCGCCGGGCAGGTAGAGCCTCCGAGGGTCGGCCGCCGCCACGAAACGCAGGATGCGAGAAGCACGGCAAGGATTCTGCTCCGGCGACCGGGCTGCCGTCAACGAGGGTGGGCAACATCTCCCTCCGCAACGACACGCCCGCCGGACCCCCGAAGACGTTTCTGGGCAGTGCTCTCCCTACAGTGGAGCATGCTATTCTGGCGACAGGCAAGAGGCGAACCGCACGCACTCGCGGACGTGGCATCATGAACATTTAAATGCGGCCTTGCGCAGCCGCTCAGGACGGCATACTCCTGCCATGGCCACATGTGACGTCTGGCCCGCCCGGTCGTCTCGGGAGCTGAGGGAATTCCGTCGGCTGCCGCGTCTCCTGCGGGGTGCCGATCCTCACTGGGTCGAGCCGCTCAGGACGGAGCAGGCCTGGCTCCTCGACCGGGCCCGCCATCCTTTCTACGTCGACGGCGAGGGGGCGACGGCGGAGTTCTTCCTGGCCCGCGACCGGCAGACCGGCCGGGCGGTGGGCCGCGTGGCCGCGATCCTCAACGAACGCTACAACCGGCACCGGCGAGAGTCCGGCGCGGCGGCGCCTCTCCAGGGCTTCTTCGGCTTCTTCGACAGCATCGACTCGCTCGACGTGACGGGGGTGCTCCTCGAGTCAGCGGCGCGCTGGCTCCGGGAGCGCGGCGCCGCCGAGATGATCGGGCCGGCCAGCCCCTCGCAGAACTATGAGTATGGCATCCTCATCGCGGGCCACGAGCGTCCCCACCGCTATCTGCTCGCCTACCAGCCGCCGTATTACCAGCGGCTCCTCGAGTCCGCCGGCCTCGAGAAGGCCAAGGACATGATGAGCGTCTCGCTCGACATCGAGGACCCCCTGGCGTGGGCCGCGGCGCAGCGGTGGATCGACCGCCTCGACGCGGCCCACCGGTCGAGGGAGCGTCCGATCACCGTACGGTCCATCGACATGCGCCGGCTGGATGACGAGGTCGCGACCGCCGTGCGACTGTTCAACCAGGTCTTGAGCCAGCACTGGGGCCACGTGCCCCTGAGTCCGGGCGAGATGGCCGACTTGGCACGGGGGCTCCGGCACGTCATTGTTCCCGACCTCCTCCTGTTCGCCGAGAGGCAGGGGGAGCCGGTGGGTATCCTGGTCGCCATCCCCGACATGAACGCCGCGATCCGGCGGCTCAAGCTTCGGATGGGCGCGCTCGAGCTGGTGGAACTGGCGCTCCGCGCGCGTCTCACACGCGCCGACGCCGTGCGCGTTCTCCTGTGCGGTGTCGTCGGAGCCCGGGCCAAGTTGGCGGTGGCGCCGTTACTGCTCACCCGGTTCACGGTGAGCGCTGCGAGACTGGGCTTTCGATACATCGACGGCGGGTGGATCTTCGAGGACAACCAGGCGATGCTCTCGGCTGTCCTTCATGCCGGGTTTCGGTGTGATCGCGTGTACCGCCTGTACCGACGCGGCCTGGAGGTCACCCCGGGCGGTGTCTCCTGCTCCCACGCTGACGTGGGGCTCGTCTCCGCGGGATCAGGAGAGCGCCATGGCGCGTGACTACATCGGCAAGTACATCCGCTGGCTCGATCCATACAACCCGACGCGGAGCTACTTCCTGGACCGGATGCAGCTCTCCACGCCGCTCGTCCGCGCCGTGGGTCACCACCTGTACGACGCCGAGGGGACCGAGTACCTGGACTTTCTGTCGCAGTATGGAGCCGTCTCGTTCGGCCACAACCACCCGGAGCTGTGGGAGGCACTGACGGCGTGCGCCCAGGAGCAGCTCCCGGCGATGATCCAGCCGCTCGTACCCGTGGCGGCGCAGCAACTCGCGGAGAAGCTCGCCGCCGTCACGCCGGGCGAGCTGGGGGTCACGGTGTTCGCCAACAGCGGCGCCGAGGCCGTCGAGGCCGCGATCAAACTGGCGCGGGCCCGCACGGGACGCCTCACGATCCTGTCCACCATCAACGGCTTTCACGGCAAGACGCTCGGCGCGCTGTCCGCGACCGGGAATCCCACCTACCAGGTGCCGTTCGGGGCCCCGATCCCTCACTTCGACTACGTGCCCTACGGGGACGCGGCCGCGCTCGAGGCGGCGCTCGAGAAGGATGCCGATCAGATCGCGGCCTTCATCCTGGAGCCGATCCAGGGCGAGGCGGGCGTGATCCCCGCTCCGCCAGGCTACCTGGCCGCCGCGCTCGAGCTGTGCCGCCGGCACGGCGTTCTCAGCATCGTGGACGAAGTCCAGACCGGGCTCGGCCGGACCGGCGCCCTCTTCGGCCTGCCGGCGGAGGCGGGGACGCCGGACATCCTCGTGCTTGCCAAGGCGCTTGGTGGTGGCCTCGTCCCCATCGGCGCCTGCATCGCAACACCTGATGCGTGGGACCACCGCTTCGGGGCGCTCCATAGCTCGACGTTTGCCAACAGCAACCTGGCCGCCCGCGTCGCGCTGCGCGCCCTCGACATCCTGCTCCGTGACGACCAGAAGGTGGTGCGCCATGTGGCGGAGGGCGGCGCGTACCTCCTCCGGCGGCTCCGCGAGCTGCAGGCCGCGTATCCCGGCGTGATCCGGGACGCGCGCGGGGTCGGCTACCTGGCCGGGCTCGACTTCTTCCCCTTCGACGGCGATGACTCGTACACGATGGCGTTCTTCTCGAAGAACGACTACCTGATCGCGCTCTTCGCCTCGTACCTGTTCAACGTCCACCACCTCGTCACCGCGCCGGTGTTCAACAACTCCCACGTCCTCCGGCTGGAGCCACCCTTTACCGTCGGCACCGCCGAGATCGACCGCGCGATGGCGGCGCTGGACGCCCTGTGCGACACCCTCGACCGGAAGGACTACTACAACTTGGTGCGGCATCTGACCGGGGAGGCGGCGACGCGGGCACCCGGACGCCGCCGCTTCGCGGCACCGAATGCCCCCAACCC
>Ga0105164_10001661_pt1 | contig 14125 bp, 11 predicted proteins | sample VDWuncwatermetaG_FD_89674 | JGI IMG/M metagenome (GOLD analysis project Ga0105164, IMG submission 89674) | Wastewater microbial communities from Netherlands to study Microbial Dark Matter (Phase II) - VDW unchlorinated drinking water | ecosystem: Environmental > Aquatic > Freshwater > Drinking...
ACCCAGACCGCGATGCTCATATTGTAACCCAGCAAAAATAAGTACCAGATGCCGCCGATAAGAGCGAAAGGCACTGACATCATCACAATTACGGTTTCAATTACCGACTTAAAGGTAAAGAAGTAGAGTATAAAAATTATTAAGATAGTCAGGGGCACAAAGATCTTTAATCTATTCTTGACTCTCTGCATATATTCATACTGGCCCGACCAGCTCAGGGAATAGCCGGCAGGCAATTGGACCTCCTCCCTCACCGCTTTTTTGGCATCGGCGACATAAGTACCGATATCGCGGCCGGCCGTATCCACATATACATAACCGGAAAGCAGGCCGTTTTCGTCTCTGATCATCGCAGGGCCGAACTTAAGATTTATATCGGCAATCTGCGCTAAGGGGATGTGTTTTCCGTCCATAGTTGTTACCAATACGCCCTTTAAGCCGTCCAGGTCATCCCTTAATTCACGGCCGTAACGCAGATTTATAGGATAGCGCTCCCTGCCTTCAATAGTGGTGGTTATATTCTCCCCGCCTATCGCCGACATAATAATATCTTCGGCATCGGCAACAGTTAGGCCGTAACGCGCCAGCTCCTTGCGCTTCAGGTCAAAATCCACGAAATAACCTCCGGCGACCCTTTCGGCATAAACACTGCGCGTGCCCGGGACGCGCTTTATGACCTGCTCAATATGCGTGCCGATCTTCTCGATCTCATCCAGGTTAGACCCGTAGATCTTGATCCCCACAGGTGTACGCACACCGGTAGTCAACATATCAATGCGCGCCTTTATCGGCATTGTCCAGGCATTGGTCACACCGGGAATCTTCACTCTGCTGTCCATTTCGTCAATAAGTTTTTCCCAGGTCATGCGCGGCCGCCAATACTTTCTGTCTTTTAACACCACGGTCGTCTCCATCATCGAGAACGGGGCAGGGTCGGTTGAGCTTGTGGCCCTGCCGGATTTACCAAAAACGCGCTCTACTTCCGGAAAAGATTTCAGTATTTTATCCTGCGTTTGCAGTAATTTCGTAGCTTCAGTTATAGAAAGCCCGGGCATTGTAGTAGGCATATAAAGGATGGTCCCTTCATTTAAAGGAGGCATGAATTCTGAACCCATCATCATAAACGCTGGGATAGTAATAACCAAGCTGATTAGAGCCAGGGCCACCACAAGATTGCGGTGTTTGACCGCCCACATGGCAACCGGGTGATAAAGCTTGATCAGAAACTTGCTGATGGGATGGTTATCTTCTGAGATGATTTTTCCGCCGATAAAAAAGTTGGTGATGCCGCATAACCAGCGCGGCTTAAAGTTGTAGATCTTGCCCTTGACCAGAACCATGATAAGAGCGGGTGTTAAAGTAATGGCCAAAATCGCTGAAAAGAATATAGAATAATTCTTGGTAAATGCCAGCGGCTTAAAAAGACGGCCTTCCTGCGCCTCCAGGGTAAAAACCGGCATAAAGGCAATGGCCATGACGATCAGAGAAGCGAAAATCGGCGGCCCCACTTCTTTCATCGCCCCAATTACTATTTCGTCTCGCGTGCCCTTACGCAGGCCCTTGGCCCATTCATCGAGCCGTTTATGCACATTTTCTACAAAAACAATTGAGGCATCCACCATATCACCGATAGCCACAACCACCCCTCCCAGCGACATAATATTAGAGGTAAGTTTCATCCAGCTCATCGGGATAAAAGCAATGGCTACGGCAATGGGCAGGCCGATGATCGGCACCAGCGCCGAGCGAAAATGCAGTAGAAAGAAAATGAGCATAAAACTGACGATGATCAATTCCTGGACAAGGTTCTCTTTTACTGTGCCGATAGAGGCCTTGATCAGGTCTGAACGGTCATAGGTAGTGACGATCTTTACACCCTTAGGCAAAGAAGGTTCGATATCCTTTAACTTTTTCTTTACCTTGTTAATAACATCCAAGGCGTTCTCTTTATGGCGCATGACCACAATTCCGCCGACAACTTCGCCCTTGCCGTCGAGCTCCGCGACACCCCGGCGCATATCCGGGCCTAAAGCTACATTAGCGATCTGCTTAATGGTAATCGGCGTTCCGTCCATTTGATTACCTACCACAATATCTTCTATGTCGGCAATTGATTTAATATAACCCCGGCCCCTGACCATGTATTCCGCGCCGCTAAATTCGATCAACCGGCCGCCGACGTCATTATTGCTCTTTCTGATGTTTTCGATCACCCGCATCAAGGGTATGTTATAGGCCAAAAGAGTATTGGGATTAACGGTGATCTGATACTGCCTGACAAACCCGCCGACTGTGGCAACTTCTGCTACTCCCGGAACAGACTGCAGATAATAACGCAGGTACCAGTCCTGGAAACTGCGCAAATCAGCTAAAGAATGTTTACCCGTTTGGTCAACCAGCGCGTATTGGAAAACCCATCCAACGCCGGTGGCATCCGGGCCCAATTCCACCTGAACGCCTTCGGGCAGGCGCGGTATGATCTTGCTTAAATATTCCAGGGTGCGGGAACGCGCCCAATAAATATCCGTCCCGTCTTCAAAAATAATATAGACATAGGAGAAGCCGAAATCGGAAAATCCCCGGATATCCTTGACCTTGGGTGCTCCGAGCATAGCGCTTACTATCGGGTAAGTGACCTGGTCTTCGACCACGTCCGGAGAACGGTCCCAGCGCGAATAAATGATCACCTGCGTATCCGAGAGGTCGGGGATAGCATCCAGCGGCACGCGGTACATTGAATAAATACCGGCCAATGTTATAACGCCGACCAAAAGGAAAACAATAAATTTATTCTTAGCGCAAAATTCAATTATATTTTCAACTAATTTCGTCATAATATTATTTTGTCGTTTTTATTGTCCATGCTTGTGCTCACTGCCGCTAATTGCCGATTGCAAGCGTGATTCCGAATCGATCAGAAAATTCCCGCTGGTCACAACTGTTTGTCCGTCGCTCAGACCATCGAGCACCTCGTAAAAACCCTCTGCCTTCTGCCCCAATTGGACATCACGGCTGGAAAAGTTTCCTTGTTCATCGGTTGTTACCACTAGAGTCCTTTTACCGGTGTTGATCACTGCCTCTTCCGGCACTGCCAGCCTTTTTCCCAGGCTGACATTTATTTTAACGTTGACGAACATCTCGGGCTTAAGCCGATGCTGCGGATCTTCTACCTCTGCCCGTACCCGCGCAGACCTGGTCATCGCATCCAACACCGGAGTAATCGCAACAACCTTTCCAAGGAACACCTCGCCCGGGAAAGCAACCGCGCCTATCTCAACCGGCATGCCGTCTTTAATCAAACCCAGTTCATATTCATAGATGGTGATATATACCCATGCTGAATCCGAATCCCCGGGCAAGTAGAGATTCTCTTGGGCTTTGGCGCGGCCGGCTAGTTCATCTATCTCTGCCTTGCTCATACCTAAAAGCAAGAGTTTCTTTTCGGCTGCCTGAAGCAAAGACGTAGACTGCTCGCTAACAGAAACCAGAACACTGTCCTTTACGGCATTTGCCATCTTGGCCGCCTGCAGGTATTCCTCCTGGGCAACATAGAGGTCAGGGTCATAAGCAACTTTCCCTACAGTCAATATCTGATGCGTTAATTTTCTTTTTACTATTTTCTCTTTTTTCACCCCGATGAGCTGCTCTTTTTGCGGGCTGATATAGATCCCCTCTCCTTGCGGCGCCGCTTCATCCTTATAAACAGGAACGTAATCCATGCCCATAGAATCTTTCATCGGCACAGAAGAAGTGACCTGCGGATTCATAGGATTGCGGTAATATAATATTTCTCTCTTAGGCGCATCAGATAATGTATGCCCTTTAAAAACGTGATAACGCGAATTTAAAACAAGGCCGAGGCCAATTACGGCCAAAAGTAAAATACTCAAGAATACATTCTTCTTTTTCATTTCCAACCTCGCTCTATTTTCCGATATCCGCGCCCACGGAACGCTCCAGGTCCGCAAGGGCGATCTCTAAATTTGCCAGCGCTTCAAAATATTCCATCTGAAATTCCCTTAAAGTGCGCTGGCTGTCCAATAAGTCCAGAAAGTCTATTTTATCCGCCTGGTATCCAAGACGAACGGTCTCCAGCGCCGCCTGCGCCTGGGGCAGGACCCCGGTCTCGTAGATCTTGACCAGGCTTTTCGCCGCCTCTAATTTCGCGTAAGCGCTGCGCGCTTCAAGCAAAACCATATTCTCCGTGGCCTGATATTCGGCTTTTGCCACGTTCACATTGGCCCTGGCTTCTTTTACGAAAGAATTCTGTTTTTCCCAAAACCACAGAGGAACAGTCACCCCGACCATTCCCGCCCAACTGCCCATGCCGCCCTTGGTATTTTCTTCACGCTTATACTTAAACATGAAATCCGGAAGATATTCCTGCTTGGACAGGGCGTAATCGATCTCCGATTTCCTGACCATATCTTGAAATGACTTTAATTCCGGCCGGCTGGCTTTGGCCAATTGAATGATTTTTTCTTCGTTTAATTCCAGTATTATTTCATCCCTTACTTCGGGGATGACGACCTCTGCCTCCGGCGGCCTGCTCACAAGAAAATTAAGCATATACCCGGAAACCTTCTCCTCCTGCTGCAGCAATACCAACTGGTTGGAAAGTTTCGAGTATTCCACCTGCGCCCTCAAGGCGTCCTGCTGGGCCGCCTTATTCACCGAATATTTGGCGTTTACGATCTCAATAAATTGTTGCAGCAGCTCGAGGTTTTCTTTGGTAACGGCTATTTTTTTGCTGTTCAAGGATACCTGAAAATAGGCTGTCTTGAGGTCCTTTATCACCCTATTTTCTGTTTCCTTATATTCCTGTTGAAGGGCATCCGCCTCTTTTTGCGCAAGTTGCTTACGAAGAAGTAATTTTGTGGGAAAAGGGATCTCCTGGGAGATCGAGAAAGTGCGCATGGGCGCTGTCTTGCCGCGCATCACCGCGTCCATATCCGCGGTTATTTTATCGTATTCAAACTCAAATTTAGGGTCGGCAAGCGTGCGCAAAAGCTTGACCCTGGCCTGGGCGGCAAAATAACGCTGTTTTGCAGCCTGGATCTGCGGGTTATTCTTTAAAGCTTCATCAACTAGTGAATTTAAAAATAACGATTCGGAGGGGTACACATACTTGAAATTGATAAATATCGCTAAAATTATGAAAATAAAGATACTGGAAAATGTCTTTTTCAATTCCATATTTAGAATATTATATCATCCATAAGTAAACTATCCAGTTAAAATATGCCTAGCGTAACAGCACAAAATGTAGCAATACCCCTACAATGGAGCGATAAACTACACATTTCAAAGATAAACAGATTTATACATCTTTGGCTTATATCTGTTCATCAACAATGAATTTGATACTACAGAAACCGAACTAAAGGTCATAGCCACGCCTGCTACCATTGGATTAAGAAGCAGGCCATTAAATGGATAAAGTATTCCCGCCGCAATAGGTATTCCAATTATATTATAAAAAAATGCCCAGAAAAGGTTCTGTCTTATCTTCCTCATTGCATAACCAGATAACTCTATAGCTGTTGCCACGTCACGCAGGTCATCCTTGATTAAAATAATATCTCCTGACTCAATAGCTATATCCGTACCGCTTCCAATAGCTATACCTAAATCAGCTCCAGATAAAGCTGGGGCATCATTAATCCCATCCCCCACAAAAGCAACTCTAAAGCCATCGTTTTGTAATCTTTTAATTTCATCTAATTTGTCTTTTGGCAGGACTTCGGATAGAACCTTCTCAATGCCTAAATCTTCAGCAATTGCCTCAGCAGTCCGTTTATTGTCACCGGTTATCATAATCACATCTTTACCCATTCTCTTCAGTTTATCAATTAAGGTTTTAGAAAACTCCTTTAAAGTGTCCCTTACAGCCACTAATCCGATAAGCTTCTCATCTTTGGCGACTAATGTTATGGTCTTGCCCTGCTTCTCTAACCTATCTAAGCCGCCTTCGGCAATTTCTATGTCAATCGCTCTTTCCTGCATAAGCCGGCGATTACCCACCAAAACTTCACTCCCTTCAATCTTGCCAATTACTCCCTTGCCGGATATGGTTTCAAACTGCTGCGGATCCTTTAAAGAGATGCCTTTTTCTTGGGCAGCGTAGACCATTGCATCAGAAAGGATATGCCCGGATGGTTTCTCCAAAGACGCGGCGAGCATTAGAACTTCATCTTCACTTCCTATATAACTTACCACATCTGTAAGTTTGGGCTTGCCCTTAGTAAGCGTTCCAGTCTTATCAAAAATGATCTTATCGATTTCTGTGGCTATCTGTAAAGAAGCTGCATTTCCAGTCCCCACCATAACAGCTGTGGGAGTAGCAAGACCCAAAGAACAAGGACAGGCAATAATTAACACCGCGATAAAGGTAGCTAAAGCGAAAACAAAGCCTTTGCCTAATAAAATCCAAATAAAGAAGGAAGCAAAGGCGATCATTAATACCGTAGGCACAAAAATGGCAGCGACCTTATCAGCTAATTCCTGTATGGGAGCTTTAGAACCCTGTGCATCCTCAACTAATTTTATTATCTGGGCCAAGGCCGTGTCTTTTCCTACCTTCGTAGCTTTAAACTTAAAGGTTCCATATTTGTTCATCGAACCGCCGATAACTTTGTCATTCAGTGTTTTCTCTATAGGGATGCTCTCTCCGGTTATCATAGATTCATCAACACTGGAATATCCTTCTATAATTTTTCCATCAACCGGGATTCTTTGACCGGGCTTAACCACCACAATATCTCCAATAAGCAATTCTTCAACGGGAATTTCTGCTTCTTGCCCCTGACGAATCACTATCGCTGTCTTAGGGCGCAGATTCCATAAGCGCTTGATGCTTTGAGAAGTTTTCCTCTTGGTAATAGCCTCTAAATACTTGCCCAATAGAATAAAGGTGAGCAAAAATGCAGCTACCTCATAATAAAGATTGCTCATCCCGAAAGATTTATTGCCCAGCCAGATGTTAATACTGACAAATAAACTGTAGAGGTAAGCGCTGCCTACGCCTAAAGCTACCAGCGTATCCATATTCGCCCTATGAATCCTTACCAGCGTTAAGAAGCCGCGCGCAAAAAACTGATACCCGCAAACTAAAACTCCGGTTGCTAATAATAACTGAATAAAAGCCATATTATCCATAATAACTTTATGGACACCCAATCCCATGCATGGCCCCATAGCGGCATACATCAAAACGCTGGATAAAATTATCGAAATAATAAATCTTCTCTTTAAATTCCTTACTTCTTTATCCCGTAGTTCTTTTTCCCCGTCTAAAGAAATATCCGACATCATTACTTTATATCCTGCTTTATCAATAATTGAGACTAAATTCTGTACTCTTAGTTTTTTCGGGTCAAATTCAATATAGGCTTTTTCTGTAGCAAAATTAACCTGTGAGTTAAAAACCCCGGGGAGATTTTTTAAAGCACTTTCAATATTACTTGCGCATGAAACACAATGCATGCCGGAAATATTAAGGGTGATTTTTTTCATCTCAACTTCTTATCTGTAAACCTTTAACTCTTTTAAGTGCCTTAACTACATTAGGATCAAATTGTGTGCCTGAGCATCTTTCCAGCTCCTCCAATGCCTGCTCTAGACTTAATTTATTTCGATAAGGCCGGACAGTAGTCATGGCATCAAAGGCATCGGCAACGGCTAATATCCCGGCAGTTACGGGTATCTCACCTTCCAGTTTCTCAAAAGGGTATCCCTTATTGTCAAACCTTTTATGATGGTAGAGAATAGTAGGCAGAGTTTCAGATAAAAAATTCAGGTTTGAGACAATCCGCTGGCTGTATTCCGGATGTTTCTTCATTATTATCCATTCTTCTTCATTGAGAGAGCCCGTCTTATGAAGAACTGTATCTGGAACGGCAATTTTACCAATATCATGCAATAAGGCAGCCTGTTCCAAATAATATATTTGGCGTTCAGCAAGTAACATCTCCTTGGCAATCAAAACAGCATACTTTGCCACCCTTTCAGAATGACCCTGGGTATAACTATCTCTGGCATCAGTTGTCTCTGCCAGGGCTTTTAATGTCGAAATGTAATTCCCTTTTAACTCTCGAATATATCGCCTTTGCCTTTCCGCAAGTAGTCCGACAGTAACAGCAGGTACCGAAATGAGCAGGATTTCCGAAAGCTCAATCGCAGATATAACGGCGTCCTTCAATATATGTATTGCTACCGGAGAAACAGCTAAACCAAACCAGATAAGCCCATTTTTTATCCCTTGATAATAACTTTTGATTAAGACAAGAATCATTAAGGAAATAACAATGATATGCAGATAGAGCATATTTGCATAAAATAAAAAGAGGCTTATACCGCTTAATAAAAAAAGACTATTCAGAAGTAAGTTTCCCTCCATTTATGCTACCCTCCAAAACGCTTCGGTAAGTCTTGAGGATACGCTAATCTTGGTATAGGGCTATCTTCGGCTTCACGCAAAGCATCAGTATCTACTGTCCCCGCATCAATCAAAGCCTGGATATTATGTTTAAAAGAGTGCATTTGTTCATATCTACCCATCTCTATATAGCCGCGAAGCTCAGATAACCTATTTGATCTGATTATGGTACGCACAGCCAGGGTTGCAATCAAGACTTCAGTAGCTACTATCATACCCTGTATATCGCGCCGCTTAAATAGCCGCTGGGCACAGATTGCCTGTAATGATTGCGCCAGCTGTATTCGGATCTGAGCCTGTCGCTGGGCATCAAAGACATCGAGGAGACGAGTCAATGCCTGTATTGCTGTGCCGCTATGCAAAGTGCCAAAAACCAGATGTCCAGTTTCAGCCGCCCGAATTGCCAAAGAAATACTTTCCAGATCGCGTAATTCTCCCACAACAATAATATCCGGATTCTCACGTAGGCAATTGCGCAGGCCTTCGCTGAAGGATTGAGTATGTATGCCGATTTCTCGCTGGTGTATCAGAGAACGCTTACTTGGAATTGCATATTCAATCGGATCCTCAATAGTTAAAATGTGTTTTTCTTCCCGCTGATTGATTGTGTTGATTAACGCAGCTAAAGTAGTGGATTTGCCGCTGCCTGCCGGACCTGTAATTAAAACCAGTCCCCGCTGAAGACGGCTGATGTCCTGAAAAACATCGGGGAGTCCAAGTTCTTCAAGTCTCGGGATCTTATGCGGTAGAGGCCGGATTGCCACTGCATCTCCATTTTTCTCTCGGAACACATTTATCCGAAAGCGGGATAATCCTTCTAAATCTAATCCCATATCTACTTCACCGGCCTCAATAAATTTTGACAGCTTGTTCTCCGGCAGGAGCGCATGAATGATTTTAGAAAGTTGTTCTTCTTGTAAGGCAACATTATCAAGTTGCTTAAATGTTCCATAAACCTTTAGTATTGGCGGATGGGCAACGGATAGAAAAATATCTGATGCATTTTGCTGAACCGCTTCCTCTAACCACTGCAATAACCCGCAAGATTTTAAACGTTCAATCTTATCGCTTGGCTGCTCAGATAGCCCGGGAGAATCCGCTTGAGATTTACTCGAATATACCGAAGCGCATGTTGAACAGCAAAATCGATAAGCCTTCCCGCCGATATTAAGTTTTGAAATTCTGTCGTCTTCTTGGATGACTTTTGAGCAAAGATCACAAAGCCCTATCTGCGTATTTTTCTTTTCTTGCCTAATGAAGCGCTGAGGATCCATTTGAAATACTTGATAGCAGGATAATGAACAAAATACGTATCTTGTTCCAGCGTAGTCCTGGTAGAGGCGCTGTTTTTCAGCTGCTTCCGGCACTACTTCCATCCCACAAACAGGGTCTTTCATTTTAACACCTCATTTTTACAAATATATCTGTTTTTAAAAATATTATAAGTATGGCTCTCTTTGATGATGTCTCTAAAACGTATTCTTTCAGGCCTTACGAGACTCTTCTTCATTTGATTGCTCTTTTTTACTGCAGCAGGATGGCTTTTGGCCTTTCCACATCCGGTCATTAACCTTGGCAGTATCCTCAATAAATTTTTTCCATTTTTCGGCCAATCTTTCCCGCCAATTCATTTTTAGCACCTTAATCTTTCACCTCTGCCTCAACCCTCACGGAAACTTCAGGATAAACAGGATCATTACTGATTAGCGAAGCATCCCTAGTTAACCTCCCTGTTTTTACATGTGGGCTGGCCAAATCCACAATCAATTCAAGCTCTCCTGATTTTCCGGGCTTAATTTCTGATTGCCAATCTCCAGGGGAGCCCTCGGTCCCAAAATATGGGCTTTTGGTCTTATTTACTTTCAATGAAACGCTCGCGCAGGGACAGGATGTTTTAATATTCTTAATAACCAGCGGCGAATTGCCTTTATTGGATAATTTAAATGTCTTGCTGATTTTACCCTGCCTCTTATTTACGCTCCCAAAGTCAAAAGAAGCAGGTTCCAGAAAAATCTGAGGCCGATTTTTACCTGCCTCTTGAATTAATTTCTTCTCTATATTCTGCCTGAGCTGCTCATCTTGAATTGTTTTGAGTGAGAATTTCTTGGCTGTTTTATAAAAAATATCCTCTCTGCTTGCGCCACTTTCTAAAAGCGCATCAATATACGCCTTCATTTCTTTCGCTTCAGGACAACCGCATTTATCAAAAGATACCCGGCAAGAGCAGCATTTAAGTTTAGAATAAATATCGGATTTTAATGTGTCGGTATTTTGCGCAAATACAACCGGTAATATAAATAATAAACATAGAAACAAAAGAAAAATTGGCTTAATTTTGTAACGAATTTGCATTCTGTTCTCCTTTTTACGCTATAGAATTTTTGTCTCTTGCTCTAGAAGAAATTTTGTTATTTTTCGTCTTGACATATTACCGCACGACTTAATAAGGGAATAGAGTTTATAAGTTGAAGTCTTATGGGGCGGATTTAGCTTAAAAACGGGTTTAGGCTGAGGGACTTTTTCCGAAGATTTCTGGGGGTCTGTAACTGTATTATTGCTGAAAATATAGAAACTGTCTTGAACGGCTCTTTGGGGGATCATCAGGCTCAATGGTGTTGGCCTTCGTGTGCCCCCTGATGCATTGCCTCCCGGCCTTGCTGCGCAGGCCCTTCCATTAACTCGGGTTGCAATTCCTGCTCTGCTTTTTTAACTGTATTTCTGCGTTGGCGCTTATGATACTCTCTTAACTTTAGTTTTTGTTCCTGTATATTTTTCTGCTCCTCCAATTTTCCTTCATGTTGTTCTTGAAGAAGACTTCTCCTCTCCTCACGCCAATCCTCTCTTTGCTCTTTGTCAACCTGCCGTTCTTCTGCCGTTAGGCCTTCAAGAAACCCCTTGTTTCCGCTCTTCTTTGGCCTATGCCCAATTCTCCTTGCCCTCTGCTTATGTGTACTATGTTCACGGTGTAAGATTTTGGCCTTAGGAGCTGTATCATCTGCTAATGCTTTTGGCATAACCATTGGCAGCAAAAATAGGGCGAACACTAATCCGCATACCGCTACATTCTTCATCTCTAAACTCCTTAATGGTGGTGGCCTTGATGGCCGGATGGGCTCCCCCAGCCTCCCCCGCTGCTTCCTTGCTCAGCAGTGCAACCTGAAATCACAATTGCCATTAAGAAACTTAACAAAAATATTAGTTTTTTCATTTCGGCTTTCCTCCATCTTTAAATTTGATAACACTAGACAGTTTTTTCTAAACAGACGCCTTCCTTTAATGATACAACATAGATTGCTCTTTTGGAATAATCTTGCCGTCTTGTAAATGAATAATGCGCCCAGTCATGGCTGCTAATTCTAAATCATGGGTAGCGATAAATATAGAAATTCCTTTCTTGGATAATTGCCTGAATAACTCTACTAATTGATCCCTTACTTTTATCTCCAATTTCCCCGTTGGCTCATCGGCAATCAAAAGCTTTGGCTCATTAATCAGGGCACGGGCAATGGCAATGCGTTGTTTATCCCCGCCGGAAAGCATATATGCCGGGATACGCTCCTTGCCTTTTAAGCCCACGGTTTCAAGGACCTTAAGTATCTTATCTCGATCTACAGGCTTTTTTGCGAAGATAAGCGGCAGTTCCACATTCTCTACCGCAAAAAGATTCGGTATAAGGTAAAACTGCTGAAAAATAAAACCGATATATTTACGCCGGATACCGATAAGTTGAGATTCTTTGAAATGCGTTACATCCTCTCCTGCGATGTTAAGAATGCCTGAGGTGGAAGTGTCTAAACAGCTGATCAGGTTCATCAGTGTAGTTTTGCCTGACCCGGACGGCCCGACTATAGCCACAATCTCGCCCTTGCGGATAGCAAAATCCACTCCATCAAGCGCCTTAACCGTCTCCGGGCCGCGGGTATAATATTTCCTTAATTCTTTTGCCTCTAATACTATTGCCTCATCCATCTAAAACCTCCATTAAGATTTTACAAGCCAGAAAGGCAGTGGTTTGGCTTCATTTAGCCAAAGCCACAATTACCTCGTCTTTCTCAATGTTGCCTTCGCGCAGATGGATAACTCTGTCTGCTTGAAACCCAAGCTTTACATTATGCGTAGCAGCGACAATGGTGATTTTTTCCTCTTTGCCTAAATGCCTGAATAAATCATAGATCCCTTGGGCATTCTTAGTGTCCAGATTCCCCGTAGGTTCATCAGCCAAGAGGATATCCGGCTTATTGGCCAATGCCCGCGCCACAGCTACTCTCTGCATCTCTCCACCTGATAATTCCTTAGGAAAATGGTTCATCCTTTTGGCTAAACCCACACGCTCCAGAAGATGTTTTGCCCAGCCTAAATTTTTATAGTCATCGGCAAAGATTATCGGTAACTGCACATTCTCAAGGGCGGTCAGTTCTTTCACCAAAAAAAACTCCTGAAAAACAAAACCTAAATGATGCAGGCGCATATTACGCTGCTGATTTTCATTTAAGGAATTCAAATCCTGACCCATCACTTCCAGCCTGCCGGAAGACAGCTTATCCAAACATCCCACCAGATTCAGAAACGTAGTTTTGCCTGCGCCGGAAGGCCCCATAACAGAAACAAACTCGCCTTTTTTTATTCCGACATTTATGCCTTTAAGCGCGACTATCTCTTCCGCGTAAAGGTGATATACCTTTTTTAATGCTTCTGCTTTTATGACACATCCATTATTTTCCATTTTACTCTCCGCTTCTAATTGCCTCAATGGGCCGCATTTTTGCCGCCCGGTATGCCGGCCAAATGCCTGATAAAACCCCTAAAACAATGGCGCCAATAAAACAACCTATAATTATCTGGGGCGTAAAATGCACAATCTGTCCTGCCGGGACATAACCTGCCTTAGACATTACCCCGCGAATGAGTTTCTCAATGTATGTTCCGCCAAAGACAGCGATAACTGTCCCTGCTATGCCTCCCAAGGCGCAGATAATGATCGTCTCCAGCCAGATGAGTTTAAATATGTCCATCCTTGAAGCACCTATGGCTTTCATAATCCCTATTTCCTGCGTGCGTTCAAATACCGACATAAGAATTGTGTTCATAACGCCAATCAGGGCCACAATTATGGCTATAAAAGCAACTGACATAACCAGAATCTTGGCAGTCTGAACAAGATTAAGTATAGTCCCTTTTACCTCGGCAAGACTAATTACCTGAGTTTCTCCTAATTCTTTGCGGTTGTAAATCCTATCGGTAAACATCGGTAGTTTAGCTAGATCATTTAACCTGATACCAATACCTGTAAGCATTTTATATTTACGGAAGATCCTTTGGGCATCTTCCAACTGGATAAAATATGAACCGTCGTCTTTAGAGCCGCCTCTTTCCAAAATTCCTACCACTTTAAAGGTGTAAACATTAAAGACCGGCTTTTCTATCTCCCTTTCAATCTCTTTCTCAAGGCCGCTGGCCGGATCAATTAAATTTTGCTTTACTTTTTCCTTAGTCATCTCTTTGACCTTAAGCGCCATTTTTTGCCCGACCTGCAGGAAACCCGTTTGCGCGGCTTCCCAGCCCATAACAACCTCTGTTGCAGACTTTTCATCAGGCTTATTATTCATAACCTTAAGATTACCCTGGGAATCTGTTTCAATCAAATCAGAGGTAACTTCTTCGGTATTAGGATAAGCTAATTCTATATCG
>Ga0105164_10001664_pt1 | contig 14105 bp, 13 predicted proteins | sample VDWuncwatermetaG_FD_89674 | JGI IMG/M metagenome (GOLD analysis project Ga0105164, IMG submission 89674) | Wastewater microbial communities from Netherlands to study Microbial Dark Matter (Phase II) - VDW unchlorinated drinking water | ecosystem: Environmental > Aquatic > Freshwater > Drinking...
ATACCCGTGAATAAGCCTGTTACGTAAGCCCACAATTTCAGGCCAAGGAATGTCAGGATAAAGGTCGCTGTCTTCTTTGACAACCCGGCTTGCTGCTTCACCGATAATTTCAAGTAAGCGGACCAACGCCAGGTTCAGCAGACGATCCGTATCTAGATCAGTTCGCGTTCTTCCTTGAACCATACTGACCGCCTCCCTAGCGTGGTCCAGCATATGGCGGAGGCACACAACGGCTTCATGGCGCGGCATACTGTACCTCTGCCTCTTCCAGCACCTGATCCCGGAAATAACGACTCAGAAATTTTGGCGTATTCAGGTCCACTTTCCGCCCCAAAATTTGCGACAGCTCAGCCTCCATAGCAAAAAACATCAAGCCGGGTACATGTCCCGGCTCAAACTCCACCAGCACATCCACATCACTGTCGGGGCCGAAATCTTCGCGGAGAACAGAGCCGAAGAAGGCGAGTTTCCGAATGTGGTGCCTTCGGCAAAATTCAGCGATCTTACGTCGATCAGCGGGGATACGAGTCATATCAGGTCACCGCCTGAGGAGCGATCCACTTTCAAGAATCAAGAGTCTTGAAAAGAGTTTTCTCTCTAAACCTCATAGGGCAATATAGCACAGCCGTCCAGATATTCCACGTTGGAGGTCCAGTCGGGCGACTTCAGCCCCTTCGGGTATTCCGCTTACGCCCCTCATGAGCCAGCCCTGTTCAAAGATTTTCACGAGGCTGCCTCCGCTTTTCTCCGGCAGACGCCTTTCATTCAATAAGGTGCCGCATCGCGGCTCCGCTCCGCCGCCGTCGTGCGATCGATCCTAGGCTAGTCAGCCCCGGTTATAAAGTCAAAAACTCAAGGCCGGCACCGAGCTCTCGGCCACCTCCTGTGGAACACGAAGTCTCTTAGGAAGGGCGGTTGGCCGTGGCACAAGGGAGAAATTGGAGTACACTGTCCCCCGAAATCCCTACCGTAGGGCACCGTCCCGGCATGCTCGGAATTATTCGTATTCCGCCCGCGGGGCTTCCGCTGCGGTCCTCGAGCCGGACCCTCTTGTCAGGGCGAACGCCTCCCCGGGTACCTTGGGTTCAGCCAGGTCTGGGTTCCATCATCGATGTCGGTCGTGTACTTCCCGACGGGATAGCCCTTGCTGAGCGCGGGGATGTCGCGGATGCACGTCCAACCTTTCCCCGCGAACAGACGGCGGATCCCGAGTTCGACGTCCTTCCCTCCCGTGCCTACGACCGATGGCGGATGGGTCGCGATCAGGACCTTCCGCACTTTCCGGTCGAGCTCGTCCATCGAGACCTCGATCACATCGAGCTCGGACCCCTGGATGTCGGAGTGGATGAAGTCGACGTACTCGTAGTCACTCAGGATCGAGTCCAGCGTGACGACAGGGACCTCTTGGACGGGATGCATGTCCCCCGCACGCCTGAGGAGGCGATTCAGGAACCGCCTGATCGTGGACATCATTGGTTCGCTCTCGGGTGCAATCGACTGACCCCACCACTCGTCGGCGCAGCCCGTGTAGAACTTGCAGACGCCCTCGCGAGGGCCAACCGCGGCCTGAACCACTTGATACTCGGCGGGGTCGAGCCCGTTGTCCGAGAACTGCTGGCGCGTCCAGAGATAGTGGTCAGGCTCGGCCTCGTACGCACAGAGTCGTTCGATGCGCTTCCCGAGGGCCCGTGCGAGTACCGCGCCGAGGACCACCCATCGCGCGTACCCGGCCCCCAGCTCGACCATCGTGAAGCTCTCGCCCGCCGCCAACACCGACTCCGCGAGGTCAACCCACTCGAAGTATTCCTCGAAGGCGCTCGGTGCGAACAGGTTCATGAGGTCGAGCGAGCCCATATCACGCTCCTTCGAGAAGTACGTGCGGCGAGTCCGCCCGCCAAAGCAATCGATGTAGAACGCCCCGTCGACACTCGGCGAGCGCAACGGTATCCCCCGAAACTCCCGTGCGAACTCCTCGAGCATGAACTCGACCATTCTGTTCGACCTCCCAGCCGAGGGCGCAGCGCGCCCCGGCCAGTTTAAGTAAGATGGTGAGCAATCTAAGTGCGCTATAAGGAACTGTCAAGCGGATTTTGCCCTTGACTAGGTACGGAGCAGGTTGCGACAAGAGACGCTTGGGGCTGTTCCAGCCGAGAGACGGAGGATGACCTAGATGATCCGCTCTGCTGCTCTCGTGGGCTGCTGGCCGCCCCCAAGTTGATGGAAGAGAGCCACCGGGGTCAGGCTTTCGCCAGGCTGTTGAAAAACTAGGTTGTAGAAACGTAAAGCGGGCCATTTGCTGTCCACAGATAACAAATCCGTCGGACAAAGCGAGAGACGGTTCGAAAAAGTCGATTTAAGTCGTTAGCCAACAGCTGGGCCTGCGTTTTTGGCCTCATCCTCGACAATAACTTTACCATCCTCTTGATGTTCTGAGCCGTTGCAGTCAGTAGCACTTGCTCTCGGACGTAAACGGCTCTGCGAAACTTCATCCGACGCATCCCCATGAACTCTTTCGCCTCGCCAAACAGCTCTTCAATCCGTTTGCGCATCCTCTGAGAGATCCGGTAGGGACGGCTTTTCGTTAGCCGCCGGCCTACTTCAATCGAAGACTCATAGATGTGGTAACTTAAAGAGCGATACGTGGATCGGGTACACTCCTTCTTCACTGGACATGAACCACAGTCCGTAGGACTCGCCCGATACATATGCTGCCGACTGCGCTGATGCACTCCCCAGTAACGCAGCACTTTTCCTTGAGGACAAATAAAACGGTTGTGCTCGGCTTCGTAACGGAAGTACTCCAACGGATAGATTCCTCGCTCGTGCTGAGCACGAGTGTCCATGATTGGAACGTGAGGAAGCACTCCCTCCTCTGTTAGCAGCCGATGAACAAACTCGCCGGTAGCATACCCCTTGTCCGCCCCCAAACTTTGCGCCCTAAGCTTGTAAACCCACTTGGTTCGACGCAACAGAGTTAAGGCCGTCTCGCAATCTGCCCTTCGATTGGGTAGATTCTGCTCGGCTCCCACAACGAGACGACTCTTATTGTCCATGACATAAGAAACATTGTAGCCCAGCTCGGTCTTGTCAAACTCGCTCTTGCGTGAAAGCCGAGCGTCTGGATCAACTTTGGAGCGGTGAGTTTGATTGCTGAGCTTGCCCTGTCGGCCAGGAAAATCTCTGGGCTGCCACGGCTCGTCGCTCTTTTCCTCTCGAGCTTCCTCTCTCACTGAATTTTCCCTCTCGACCTGATTCATGTACTCCTTGGGCTTGAGCTTCACCACAATGGGCTCCATGGTCCTAAAAGAGGCGTTGGCCTTAACCAAAGTGCTATCCACCGTCAGATGCTTGCCGTTTACTAAACCCTGCTCAACACACTGCCTCACGATCGCATCAAACATCTCCTGATATATGCCGCTCTCTTTGAAACGCCCATGACGATTCTTAGAAAACGTCGAGTGGTCAGGCACTTTGTCCTGGAGGGATAAGCCAACAAACCAGCGGTACCCTAGGTGCATCTGTACCTCATCGCACAGCCGTCTCTCGGAGGTGATCCCAAACAGATACCCCACCAACAACATCCGCATCATCACCTCTGGATCTACTGACGGACGCCCCGTGTGACTGTAGAGATGCTGGACCTTAGAGCGGATAAAGGCAAAATCAACGTGCTTATCGATCAATCGAAGGATGTGGTCTTCGGGGATGAGATCTTCGGGGCGTAGATAGTAAAAAAGTTTCTCTTCCTTGCTTTTCTCGCCTATCACAAGGCCTCCTTAGAATTGAGTTAGGAGGCATTTTAACATACAAGCAAAGAGCGGAGTGAGTTTTTTTCGTGACGGAGAGTTTTTCAACAGCCTGTTCGCTTCTAGACAATCCTGCCAACAGGGGGCCCGGTGTAGGTGTGATATTTGACATTCTCACACGTCAGGTGTTCTCGTTCGAATCAATCCAGGAGCTTGCCGGCCAAAAGTTCTTTGAGGAAATGGTTTGCCGTCTACTACCTCTCGCTTCGGGACTACGCGGGCCGGCTTGAGCAAGACCGAGTGCGCTGGTTCAAGAAGCCGTATTGGGGCATGGTGGTGGACGAAGATCGCGGGGTGTTTACTTGGAAAGGTGGTAACACCACGCAGTTTCCGCTTCTCGTGGTGAGTTCGCCGTTAGATCTAGAGTTGCGAGCGAAAATGTACCATGCGCAGAGGGAAACTTTCATGTCACGGTCTGCCTAACGTTCGCTCCAGCGGACCGTGCTATCACATGTGTTGGGTTTGGCCGGGAGTCGTTTCGCACCGCCGCTGAGCTTTATATTAGGCGGCAAAGAAAGGGAGTCGGTTCGAGGCTGCTGAACAGGGATTGGTTTTTCGGGCTGCGCTAAGTCTGAGACTTTCCCAAGACGAGATTGATAGCGGTGAGCAACTGCGTGCTAATAAAGGGTTTGGGAATATAGTAATCGGCGCCCTCTTTGTAGCCTCTTAGTACATCCTCATACTGACCCTTCGCGGTTAAGAGGATCACCGGAATGGACGATGTATTCGGGGTGTCCCTGAGTCGCTTTAAAACCTCAAAGCCATCCATTCCAGGCATCATAATGTCAAGAAAGATAAGGTCTGGCTTTTGCTCGGCCAATTGGCTGAAAAGTTCCGGCCCGCTACGCACGCAGATAACGTGATGGCCCTTAACTTCTAGAATCATCTTGACTATTTCCGTGATGTCTGGGTTATCGTCCACCACAATGACGGTATTCATAATTCTGCTCCTAGGGGGTTCCTAAGAAGCAAAAGCAAAGCCAGGCTGTAACTCTTTGATTTTCCTCTGGGCCGCTTCCTCTACGGGGACAGAAATGTCGCTTTGCGTCATCTCCTCCGTGCCACGAATTGTTAATCTAGCTCCTAATCGGTTAAGTGGGAGACACGGGCATGATATTTGACATTCTCATGCGTCAGGTGTTCTCGTTCGAATCAATCCAGGAGCTTGCCGGCCCAAAGTTCCTTGAGGAAATGGGTTGCCGGCATGATCTCCGCGCCGTCATCGGCTTTGCGCCGCATCTTCTCTTCGCAAATCACGATCTTTCTCTTCAGTCGAACTTCCTCGCCCGTACGTAAGCTCATGGTCGAGTTGCCGGATTTCATGTAATTTGGCAAGACCATTGCCGATTTGCATAAACAGTCGATAGGGCCAAACAGGATTTTAACGCAGCGAGAGAAAAGACTCGCGGGCTAAATCCAGCGCCGCCGCCGGCAAGAGTCCGAGATAGAGTGTGCCTATGACGCCGACCGCTATGGCCGCGTAGAGATAGGGCGCGACGGCAAAGGATTTCCCTCCGGCCCCTCCCTCTTCCATATACATCATCACGATCACCCTGAGGTAATAGATGACCGAGAGCAGGCTGTTCAGGGCGCCGACAATCGCCAGATTGGTGTAGCCCGCGACGACCGCCGAACGGAAAATATAGAATTTTCCGGCAAAGCCCGCCAGCGGCGGAAAGCCGGCAAGGGAAAGCATGAAGAGCGACATCGCCATGGCCAAGAAAGGTCTCTTGAAGCCGAGTCCGGCGTAGTCGCTGTACGTCTCATGGTCCTCATCCCCTTCCTTCAAGGCCATCACCACGGCGAATGCGCCGAGGGTCATAGGGGCGTAGGTGAGAAGATAAAAGAGCAGCGCCTGACCTCCAGCCTCATCTGCTGCGACCAAACCGATGAGCAAATAGCCTGCGTGGGCGATGCTCGAATAGGCGAGCATGCGCTTCACGCTCGCCTGCACGACGGCGAGGAGATTGCCCAGCGTCATCGTCAAAACCGCCAGCACCCATAAGGGAACCGTCCACTCGCTCTGGAGCGGCGCCAGTTGCGCGAGAAAGATGCGCGTCCAACCGGCAAAGGCGGCCGCCTTGACCCCTACGGCCATGAAGCCTGCCACAGGCGTCGGCGCGCCCTCGTAAACATCGGGCACCCAGAAATGAAACGGCACCGCCGCGACCTTGAAGGCCAGACCGATGAAGAGAAGAAAAATTCCGGCAAAGAGAAAGAGCGGCCGCTGCTCAGCGGGCTGGGACAGGGAAGCGGCGATGCGGCCAAGATTGGCCGACCCCGCCGCGCCATAGATCAGCGCGATGCCGTAGAGGAGAAAGCCGGTGGCGAAGGCGCCGATGATAAAATATTTCATGGCCGCCTCGCCCGCCAGGCTTCGGTCGCGCCACATCCCGGTCAGGACATAGACGGCGAGCGACATGGTCTCGAGACCGAGGAAAAAGAGGATGAGAGCGTTAGCCGATGCCATGAGGATCATGCCGAAAGCGCTGAAGAGGATCAGGGCATAATATTCCCCTTCCCGGATCTTGGTCTCCCTCAAGTAATGCACTGACGAGAGAACGGTGATCCCGGCGACGCCGACAAAGAATCGGCTGAAAAAAAGCGCAAAACTATCCAAAAGAAAACTATCCTGAAAGGCGCTCTCCTGGCCGCCCCCGAGAAGAAAGGTCATGGCGAACGCGACACCTAAACCTAAGACGCTGATCCACGCGAGGAAGCTCTTTTCTTCCTCCCTGAGAAAGAGATCCAGGAGCAGGACGGTCAGGGCCGTCAGGAGCAGCTCGGCGGCAGGGAGCAGCGGAGTGAAATTAATTTCCATGAAGTTTGATCTCCCTGCCCTGCGTCACTCCCTGCACCAGCGGAGTCGCCGCCTTCTTGCTTTCGATTCTCTGAACAACAAGTTCGACCGCGGGCTTCATCCGATCTAAGAACGGCCGGGGATAGATCCCCATGAAGAGGATCAGGGCGAGGATCGGGATCAACATGATCATCTCTCTCGCCCCCAAATCTTCAAGCCTCTGGTTCTCCGGCCGGCTCAAGGGACCGAAGACGACGCGGCGAAACATCCAGAGCATATAGATGGCGCCCAGGACCACCCCGCTGGCCGCCCCGGCCGTCCAGAACGGAGAAGTTTGGAATGAGCCTAAGAGGATGAGAAATTCGCCGACGAAGCCGTTCAGACCGGGCAGGCCGATGGAAGAAAGCGTGACCACGAGAAAGCAAGCGGAAAAGATCGGCAGTTGCTTCCACAGCCCGCCGAAGTCGTCGATCATGCGCGTGTGTCTCCGCTCGTAGATCATGCCGACGATGAGAAACAGCGCACCGGTGGAAAGGCCGTGGTTGAGCATCTGGTAGATCGCGCCCTGGATGCCCTGGAGATTAAACGCGAACAGCCCCAGCATGACGAAACCTAGATGGCTCACCGAAGAATAGGCGACCAGCTTTTTAAGGTCTCCTTGCATCATGGCCACCATAGCGCCGTAGACAATGCCGATCACCGCCAGGGCGATGATGTAGGGAGAAGCCGCCAGTGTGGCTTCGGGAAACAACGGGATCGCGAAGCGCAGAAAACCGTAGGTCCCCATCTTGAGCAGGACCCCTGCGAGGAGGACCGAGCCGGCCGTGGGCGCCTCCACATGGGCATCCGGCAGCCAGGTGTGGAAAGGGAAAAGCGGGACCTTGATGGCGAAGGAAAGGGCGAAGGCCAGAAAGAGCCAGATCTGCTCTTCGTAGGGAAGCTGCAGGTTATAGATCCGCAAGAGATCAAAGGTCATAACTTGAGTCACCTGGAAGTTGCGCGCGGCCAGATAGATGATGGCGACCAGCATGAGGAGGCTTCCGGCCATCGTGTAGAGGACGAACTTCAGCGCGGCATAAATCCGCCGCGGACCTCCCCATACGCCGATCAGGAAGTACATCGGAACCAGCGTCACTTCCCAGAAGACATAAAAGAGAAAGAGGTCCAGGGCGACGAAGGTGCCCAGCATGCCGCTCTCCAAGATCAACATGAAAAAAAGATATTCCTTGACCCTCTCGCTGATGGTCCAGGAGGCCAGGATCACGATCGGCCCAAGAAACGCCGTGAGCAGGACGAGGAAGAGACTGAGCCCATCTATCCCGACAAAGTAGTCGATCCCATAAGCAGCGATCCAAGAAAACCTCTCGACGAACTGCATCCCGCCCGTGGCGGGATGGAAGCGCCAGAGGAGCGTGAGCGACCAGAGAAACGTCAAAGAAGCAAAGAGCAGTGCTGTCTGAAAGAGCAGTTGTGTGCGCCCACGCGGGATCAAAAGAAGCGCCAGCGCTCCCAGCACGGGAAAAAAGACGAGCAGGCTCAGATCTCCGGCAAAGGGTTCCATCGTAAAATTCCTACCGAGACAGGTAATAGGCCAGGATCAACAACGTCCCTGTCAGGAAGCCCAAGAGGTAATGCTGGATATTGCCGCTCTGGAGCTGGCGCCAAAATAGAGCGCTTTCCCTGACCCTTTGAGCCACGCCGTTCACCACGCCATCGATGACGGCCGGGTCGAAGAGCTCAGCCAGCCATCGAGAAAATCCAGTGAAAGGGCGAACCAACAAAAAGTCGTAGATTTCATCGACATAGTACTTGCGAACGAGCCATCGATGGGGGACGCCGCCGGCCCAGGAGGAAAGATATTCAGGGAACTTCGCGCCTCGGAAATAGCCAAGATAGGCAAGAAAAAATCCCGCGCCGGCGATGGCCAACGTAAGGAGCATGAAAAAAATCTCCTGTCGCCCATTTTCATGATGGATCGCCTCTGGAACGCCAAACAGCGGATTTAACCAACGATCCCATGCGCTCCCCCACATGAACCCCGGCGTTCCCAGCCAACCTGCAAAGATCGACCCTAAGGCCAGGAGCATCAGCGGCACCGTCATGACACGGGGCGACTCATGGATGTGGGCCTTCACCTGCTCCGCAGCCCGGCATTCTCCGTGAAACACCATGAAGAACTGACGGAACATATAAAAGGCGGTAAGCCCCGCGGTGAGCCACGCCATAAGCCAGAGCCACACTGAGCCGTTCGGACTCGCAAAGGCCTGCCAGAGGATCTGATCCTTGGAGAAGAAACCCGCCGTCAGCGGCGCACCGGCAATGGCCAGGGCAGCGATGAGATAGCTCCAGTAGGTGGTGGGAAGATAGGGTTTCAATCCGCCCATTTTTCTCATGTCTTGCTCTCCTTGCAGGCCGTGGATCACGCTTCCGGCGCTCAAAAAGAGACACGCCTTGAAAAAGGCGTGAGTAAAGAGATGAAAGACCGCCGCGCCGAACGCACCCACGCCGACGGCCAAGAACATATAGCCCAATTGGCTTACCGTAGAGTAGGCCAATACCCGCTTGATGTCGTTTTGCGCTAGCGCGATGGTCGCGGCAAAAAGAGCCGTCAGTGCGCCAATCGCGGCGATCACGGCAAGGGTCGCAGGCGCCAAAGAAAAGAGAAAGTGGAGCCGAGCGGTCATGTACACGCCGGCGGTCACCATCGTGGCGGCATGGATCAGGGCACTGACCGGAGTCGGCCCCTGCATCGCGTCCGGCAGCCAGACGTAGAGTGGGATCTGCGCCGATTTTCCCGCTGCCCCGACAAAGAGGAGCAGCGTTATCAGAGTCACTTTCTCCGGCTGAAGGAGATGGGCGCTCTCCTTCAATACTAAAAAATCGATGCTCCAGACTCCCTGACTGCCCATTTCCCATACGAGGAGCAAGATTCCCAGGAGAAAGCCGAAGTCGCCAATCCGGTTCACAATAAAAGCTTTGTTTCCGGCAATCGTGTTCGTGTGGTCCTGGTACCAGAAACCAATCAGGAGATAAGAACAGAGTCCCACACCCTCCCAGCCGACGAAGAGGAGCAGGAGATTATCGGCCATCACCAGCACCAGCATGAAAAAGATAAAGAGGTTGAGGTAGGCGAAGAAGCGCACCATGTCCTCGTCATGGCCCATGTATCCGAGAGAGTAGATGTGGATCAGGAGACCGACACCGGTGACGACCACAAGCATCACTGCGGTCAGGGCATCGACTTGGAAAGAGAGCTCGGCCTTAAAGGGGGCCGATTCGATCCAGGTAAAGAGGGTATCTTTGAGGATCCCCGTTGCGGGGAGAAGAGAGAAGGCCCAAAGCGAAAGGAGAAAAGAGAGCGCCACGGCCGCCGAGGCCAGGATGCCTCCATTTTTTCGTCCCAGCCGCGCGCCGAAAAAGATGTTGACCGCCGTCCCGAGCAAGGGAAGCAGAGGGATCCAACGAAGGAGACTCAAGGTTTCCATCATTTTGGATTTTGGATTGCCGATTTTGGATTAATCGAAAATCCAAAATCTAAAATCGAAAATCGGTTCACCATTTCAGCAGCTGCATCTCCCGTGGGTCTAGGGTTTGGCGGTGGCGGAACACGGAGATAACGATCGCCAATCCAACCACCGCTTCGGCCGCAGCCACCGTCATGACAAAAAAGACGATCACCTGGCCATCCATCGAGCCCAGCGCGCGGGAGAAGGCAATGAACGTCAAATTGACCGCGTTGAGCATGAGTTCAATGGACATCAGGATCACGATGATGTTGCGTCTGATCAGGACACCAGCTACCCCGATGACAAAGATAATAGCGCTTAAAACCAGGTAATAATCCAATGGCACCATGGTAGAATCAGCTCTCCCTCTTTGCCAGCACAACCGCGCCGATGATCGCCACCAAGAGCAAGACCGAGGCGACCTCAAACGGAAGGACAAAGTCGCTGAAGAGGCTCTGCGCCAGCATCTCCGGGCTGCCGAACGAGCCGTCGGCAGGCCCCGGCCCGGAGACCGGACCGGCGGTCCCGGTGAGCAGAGGCACAAACTCGAATAAGAGAAGCAAGGCGGCGAGCGATCCGAGCACCCACCAGACGACGCTCCGCCCTTCCAAAACCTCCGGATTCAGCAGCATGATGACAAAAAGAAAGAGGACCATGATCGCTCCCGCATAGACCAGTATCTGCAGGATCCCTACCATGACGGCATCGAGGGTGAGGAATAAAACCGCGATGAGAAAAAGGGTGGCCACGAGAGCCATGGCGCTGTGCACGACGTTCCTCTGGAAGACCACCAGCAGAGAAAAGGCGACCGACAAGCCGGCCAGGATTAGAAAAAAGATCATGGGAGTCGTCATGGTTTCCAAGAGTTCTTTTACCAAGCGATGATCAAAATAGCCGTGGCCATCACGTTCAGGAGGGCAAGAGGCAGCAGCATCTTCCAACCCAAACGCATCACCTGATCGTAGCGAAAGCGCGGCAGACTCCAGCGCAGCAAGATCTGCAGCCAACAGAAAAAAAGAACCTTGACCGTGAACGCCCCTACCTGGAGAAGCACGACCGCGAGATGGGGCAGGAAAAGGGTCGCCCCCCAGGGGAAGTGGAAGCCGTCGCGCATGAGAAAAGGAACCTGCCAGCCGCCGAAGAAGAGCGTGGTGATGAGACCGGAAGCGGTGACGATCTCGGCAAATTCTCCGGCGAAGAACATGAGAAATTTTCCCCCCGAGTACTCCACGTGATAGCCGGCAACGATCTCCGATTCCGCCTCGGGAAGATCGAACGGTATCCTCTTGGTCTCCGCGACCGCCGCGGTAAAAAACAGCAAAAAGGCGACCGGCTGGAAAAAGATCCCCCATGCCGGCAGCCAGCTCCAGAGCAGCTCTCCCTGAGCGCGCGCGATCTCCTGCAGCTCCAATGTCCCGTAGACCATCAGGATGCCCATGACAGATAGCCCCATCGCAATCTCGTAGGAGATCATCTGCGCCGAGCCCCTCACTCCTCCCAAGAGGGAAAATTTGTTGTTTGAGGCCCAGGCCCCAATCACGATGCCGTACACGCTCAATGAGGCCATGCTGAAGATGTAGAGGATCCCCACATTGAGATTCGCCACTTGGAGATTGATCGCCCGCTCCCCCAGCATGAGCACGTCCCCGAAGGGAATGACGGCAAAGGTAACCAAAGGCGGGAAAAAGGCCATGCAGGGAGCCAAGGTGTGCAACAGCCGATCTCCCTTAGGGGGGATAAAATCCTCTTTGGTGAGGAGTTTGATCGGATCTGCAATCAGGGTATTGACCAGCCCCATGCCGGCGAAACCGAAAATGGAGGCGCGGTTGGCGCCGATGCGGTCCTGGATCAGGGCGCTGCCCTTTCTCTCGATCCAGCCCAGAATTCCAGCCAGGTTCAACACCATGAAGAGGACGAGCAGGGCCTTTGCTGCGATGATCCCGAGGTCAATCATCATAACGGTTATGTCTCGTCGCTGAGTTGGACCCCTGGATCCCCTATCCTAAGGTAACTGAGCCCTCTGTAGCGTGGGATCTCATGAGATATCGCCTGAAAGATTTGCTCAGGAGTCAGATAGGAAATTTTCTCTCCGGCCTCGCCCTGCAAGCGGGCGAAGATCTCCCAATCCTGAAGGGTGCCCGCAGGCGGGACCAGAGCGGCGTTGAGTTTTTGCACCCTTCCCTTGCGGTTCGTATAGGTGCCCTCTTTCTCCGCGAAGTTGGTAGCGGGAAGAACCACATGGGCAAGCCGCGCCGTAGAGGTCAGGTGGGTATCCTGCACGACTAAGAACGAGAGCTTTTCCAGGGCGCTGCGAATTTTTTTTCCATTGGGTAGAGGGAGCAGATCCTCTCCCACGATATAGGCGCCGTGGAACTTTCCTTCGACCAACTGCTGGAGCAAAGACGCAAAACCCCCGTCAGAGCTCACGCCCATCTCCCGCGCGCCGCGAAAATTCGGCGCTCGGTCCGGGCTCTTGAGAATTTTTTCCACCTCCGTCAGTTCCCTTTCCTGATAAAAAACTTCCACGGAAGCCCCGGAAAAGATCTTTCTCATAAGCCGCGCAAACAGGAACGCCTCCTCGTTGGTGTTTCGTCCCGAGAGCACGCCTGCGACTGGCGCGGCCACGCCGAGACCGGAGAGCGCAGCCTGGAGGGCCGTCTCCCAGTCTGTCGGCACCAGCCCTCCTTCTTGGCGAATCAGCGGCGTGGTAAGGCGCTCCACCTCGGTAAGGGGATGGAAGCAGTAGCGCCCTTCATCGCAGATCCAGTGGCTGTTGACCTCCTCATTGATGCGAGGCTTGAAGCGCGCGATGCGGTTTTGGTAGCTGCCAATGGTGATGTTGCAGCCCGTACTGCAGCCGGGACAGATCGAAGGGGTGTCCTTGAGATACCAGGCGCGCACCTTGAAGCGGAAATCGCGGTCCGTCAGCGCGCCGACCGGACAGATATCGACGACATTAACTGAAAGGGGGTTGTCTAGTATTCTATCTGGAAACAAAGCGATGGTGGAATGGTCACCGCGGTTGACCACGGACAACTCTTCCGTTTGCGTCACTTCCTGAAGAAAACGGACACAGCGGGTGCATTTGATGCAGCGCTCGCCGTCGAAGACAACATAGGGGCCGAAGATCTCTCGCTTCCGATCGTGCTCTTTCCTCTCTTCAAACCGGCTCGTCTTGAGGTCGTGCTCCATGTAATAGTCCTGGAGCCTGCACTCCCCGGCCTGGTCGCAGATCGGGCAGTCCAGCGGATGATTGATCAGAAGAAATTCCATGACGGCCCGCCGCGCCTCCAGGACCTTGGGGCTTTGGCTCTTGACCACCATTCCCTCGATCGCCGGGGTATTACAGGCGATCTGGAGCCTGGGCATCTTCTCTATCTCCACCAGACACATGCGGCAGTTGCCGGCGATCGCCAGCTTGGGATGGTAACAATAATGGGGAATGGCGATCCCCGCATCCGCGGCCGCCTGGATGACGGTCTTTCCCTTGACCGTCGCGACTTCCTGTCCGTCGATGGTGAGCTTTACTGGATCCATCTCTATGCGCTCACGAAAGCACGCACCTCTGCTGCGCGACATGCGCTTCAAACTCCTCGCGATACTTTTTGATGAAAGCGGCCGCGGGCCAGGCGGCTGCGTCGCCAAAGGGACAAATCGTGTTTCCTGTGATATTGCCGCTGATGTTCAGGACCAGATCCAAATCCCCATTTCTTCCCTGCCCGTTTTCGATGCGCCAAAAGATTTTCTCCATCCAGTGGCAGCCCTCACGGCACGGGGTGCACTGGCCGCATGATTCGTGGGCAAAAAAGCGGGCAATATTCCAGGCCGCCTTGACCATGCAGGTAGAGTCGTCCATCACGATGACGCCGCCGGAGCCGAGCAGGGTCCCTGCTGCCTGCATCGATTCGTAGTCCATGCGGACCTGCCCAATCTCATCCGCGCGCAGGACGGGCATGGAGGCCCCTCCCGGGATCACCCCTTTCAGCTTTCTCC
>Ga0105164_10001665_pt1 | contig 14105 bp, 8 predicted proteins | sample VDWuncwatermetaG_FD_89674 | JGI IMG/M metagenome (GOLD analysis project Ga0105164, IMG submission 89674) | Wastewater microbial communities from Netherlands to study Microbial Dark Matter (Phase II) - VDW unchlorinated drinking water | ecosystem: Environmental > Aquatic > Freshwater > Drinking...
ATATTGCAAGCACTTACAGAGACTAAAATCAATGATCAGGACACTGAAAACGATAAACAATTGACAATGTTTAACTTATGATGGGACAGCCGTGACACTAAATAGAAAACTGACCACCAAGATTTTGCTGAATCTAATCAAGATATCTTTATTCTTTTTCATTCTCCCTCCTTGCTAAAAGATGAAGTTTGAACTTTATACTCAATTACTAAATACTTTTCCTCCACTTTATATATAACATACCTCGGGGGTTGTGTCAAGGGTGGGAACTAATTTGGTTGCTGAGTGAGAAGTATCACTGCCTGGATTCTACCTTCTCGCCATCCTCGAGAGGAATCCACAACCCATCGGTCAGCAACTTTCAGCATATGGTCGGTGCCGTTGTCAATCAAAACCGCGTTCACAATCGGGTCGTCTATGAATTCAGGGCTCGTCAGGAGCCATCGAGCAATTCCCCGGACTGTCCCACCCTGCCAACCCGAACTTCCCGCAACGACAACTGATACGACCTTGCCGCTTCTGGTTATGGCTTCTACATGCTCGGGATAAACTCCGTCGAGCAACTTTATGGTCAGTTTATCATCACTAATAGCATAGTCACCTTTTGCCTTGATCTGACCCGACTCACCTACATCTTTATATCCTATTTTTATGCTTTCGCCATTTATTACTTTTTTACTCCCAAGGGCCTTTACCAAGGTGTCGGGCAAAAGTTCAATTTTTATCCTATTCTCGGTTAGATAAAACAGCCCGGATTTGTTTACTCCGTTTGCGGAAGAAATCTCAACATAACCCATATCTTTGAGAGATTTTCTTAGAGAATTCAGTTGTGCCGAAGTCAATTGCATATCCGTATAATCAATCATTGAACTTAATTCAATCGTCTCACCCTTAAGCGCCTTCTCGGCCAATCTTTTGTTATTTTTGTATAACTGGTCAAAGCCTAAATATATTCCTCCTCCACGGAAATCTTCTACCGGAAAAAGTATAGGCAATTTCAATACATGCCTGAGGTCGTCATATTGGTAATAGATTTCTGCCGGGTCAACTGCTCGACCATCCGCAATTAGCCTTTGTCCAAAAGTAGCATATAATACACTATCAGTGATGGGCTTATCGGTCTGGATATTCATTATTTCGTTGACTCTGCTTCCAGAAACCTTATATTTTAAATCTTGAATAGCAACCCGACCATCTTTTAAGAACACCAGGGAAGAATAGGTCCTCTGGGCTAATTTTTCACGTTCCTCAACCGAAGCGATGAGTTGAGTTGTCCATTGAGATATCCTACAAACCAATCATTCCAGGCAATATTACCCGCTCCGGTTAAACCGACTACCTTCCTCCCCGTGGCTTCTTCAAACCTTCGGATATGTTCCTCCGGTAAAATCCGGGACCTAAACACAGCCGGATCTCCTTTCAAAACCTGTCCGGTTTTCGTATTCTCCAGCCAGACTATCCCTTTCTCGAAATCAAAGGTATGGGTAACGATATCGCCGCTGGTAACTTCCTCCTGAACATGGATAGCCGGCTGAATTTTACCTTCGGAAGGATCGAATATAGTCCAATGAACCTTGGTGGAACCGGCGCCTAAATCTTCATCCTGGAATTTATAACTTATCCCGTAGGTCTTGAGCTGTTTAGAAAACTCCGCCTCTCTTATGCGCCGGCAAGAACTATTCTCAAAAGCAGAGTTTATTGAGTGTGCTTGGCGGGAAAACGGGTATGATTCGAGGAGAAGAATTGCTAAACTCAGCCAAAGTCTTATGTGCATCTACCCCTCCCCTATTTCTGTAAACTTAACATCACTACCGCTGAAACGTTCAAATCTACCAGATTAACCTGGCGGCTCTAACATCTATGGTTTCCACTTATTCTTTAAGAAGGTGTTCAGAGCAATAGGAAAAGTCGCCCAACCAAATATCTGAGGCAAACCTATCCACATCCAGGCCGGACCCATCAGCTGGTACAAAGTAGAAGCATAGAAAACAGCTGCGGCAGGAAGAGCTGCATTGGCTACGAAAATATCCATTGTCCTTTCAAATCCCAAAAGAATACTTTTCTGCCAGGTCTGTACATAGGCTTTCCATTCTTTTGAATTCAAGGGAATTGTAGGATTCATTCGCTTAGGCCATTCGGTCTTGGTATCAAAAAGCCAATTGGTAAAGGAGTGAAGTTTAAGTTTAGCCAGCATATAGGGCATAAGCAGGGCTAAAGGCTGAAAGGCCTGCCAGTCTTTAGGCAGAGTTAATAATCCTTTAGCACCTATTTTGATAGCCTCCAGAGTCGAAGCGCCGGTCTTCAACGCTTTCACGACCGGGGCAAGGACTTTATTGAATAAGGCATATATACCTAAAGAAGTAGTTGCACCCACTACCAAGGGCGGAATTCCCATCTGAAGCCCCCAGGAAGCCGGTAAAGCTTTAGCCACACCTAAGAAGGTAAGCAGAAGCGCAGAGAATCTTACGTCTGCCCGGGAATACTCATACGAACCTGACATCGTCGTTACTCCGCCGGGCGAAAGAGGTAGATTTACCGCAGGTCTCTGATTTCTTTTTTCCTGAATATCGCTAACCATCTGTTTAACTAAAGGATCGGTCACGCCTCTTGACTGCATAATCTGGTTAATCCGTTTGAAGACAACCACTCTATCGTCTCCCCAGAGGAATCTGATGGCCTGAGCCAAGAAATCCGGCATTGTAGGCATCCTGGTATCGTATATTGACGCAGTCATGAGTTGAACCGACCTGACCAAGAAACCTTCCCAGTGGTCATGCGAGGTCTGAGAAGGATGTAAAATCGTCCCTATGACGGAGATGGGCCCCAGGGCTGAAACTAAAGAGTACATATAAGAATCCAACGCCTCGGGTGAAGAAGGCAGATTCGCTTCCTGCAAGGCCTGGGGATTCGATATTGCCATCTGCGTTACGGCCTGATAGAGATTCACGAGTTTCACTCTCAGACCATAGGGAATTATATCCACAATATCCGATATTTCCCCGGGGCTGGGCGGCGATTGTGCGCGTTCAGAGCTTCTGTTAGTTAAGGCACTCCTTACTATCTGGTACAACATATCGGTTGACTTCTGGGCTACAACTTCAGTAGGATAGGGCAGTTTTCCCTTCTGGGCAGCTTCGTAGAATCTTCCCGCCAGCAGTGCCTGTTTTCCTCCGGATATAGCCGCGCTCGGGTCCCCTTCATAAATGAATTTATCCACATATAAAATTGCTTCGTGCAACTGGTCTTCTATAGACTGAAGGTTAGATATGGGTCCCTGAGTAGCATTACCTACGGGAAGCTGGGGAAGATACATTCCGTAGACGGGAACGATATTGCCGCTTATATCAGTAACAACATTACCGTCTTTATCGGTCACTAAGACATTCCTTATTGCCCGTTCGGTTCTGGCCATAAAAGGGACCAAGGCATTCTCACCGAACCAGTTACCATCGTCTAACTGGATGATTACGGGCTGTTGGATAACCGGGCTTCTGCCAATGGACTCTATTTTTAAATCCGGCGATATATCTAAAGGTTCGCTGCCCGCAGCTATTTGGGCCCTATAGAACCTGCCATCAATCTCCGCAGTTATCTCAGCACTGCCATCGGGATGGAATACGGCAGTGGCTCTTCCTCCTTCTGGCAAGGCAGGGATATCTATGGTCAGGTTCTTACCCGAATTATCTACAGAAACAACTGACTTAAAATCAGTCCCCGATATAGAAATCCCGTTTTCCCCGCTATTTTCTAAGCCTAAGGAAGAATCGGAGAGGTTAAGCTTAAAGCCGGTGGCAGTGGTTTCAACTATTTTTTTGCCTACTAACGATTCAAAAATCTGTTTAATATCCGTAAACCTTGAATCAACAACAGAGCCCATTTCAGATACGGGCAAATCGCTTGCGGGAAAATTGCTTGGCGCCTTGATTCTTCTGAGGGCTTCGTGATTGTAATTCCTGGGTGATACATTTAAATCGCTCAGGGGAATTACCTGAAGGCTGCTTACCAGAAGATAAATCTCCAAGATAATAGCGTATAATATCTTCATATTAATCACCTTCCCTCTACCCAGCCTGGTAAAACACTGGGGTCTAATATCTGTCCGTTCTGAAATACTAATATACCTGTCTGCCCAAAACGCCCGGCCTGGGCTTGGGTCAATATAGAAGAGCCCTGTCTCCTAAATAGCTCAAGCAAAGTCATGTTGTGCATATCATTCTCATCCCTAATGACCCCTAAAGCTTTAAGCTTATCTACAAATTTCTGCTTAATAGTTGGATCGCTAATTTTCTCTACCCAGTCAAAGGCCCAGACTACTTTTTTATTCTCCTCTGTATCTTCTCGGTTTATTTTCCTAGGATCAACTTTGCCAGTTAGTTCATTTATAAATGTATTCAAGTTCCCTGTCCAAGTAGAAACAATCTTTATCTTCTCCTCTAACACTCTTTTTTTTACCTGCAGTTCCCTAAATTCGGAATTAAAGAATTTAGTAAAGATAGCCGGAAAACCTGACCAGGCTGCCAGATCTGCATCAACCTGCGCCAATTCACTCTGGAGTTGAGCCCTTAAGGCATCGTTCTCATTTTTCCTACTGTCAAAAACTCCTTGTGCGTTCTCGAGTGTATTGGCTTGACCAGCAAAACTCTTGCCAATAAGCGGTTCACCCGACCATATTGGACTATCTGCAGGTACGGCGTAGGAACCAAACAGGCCTACATCGGTATATTGCAAGGGTGTGGTTCTACCCTCGGTAACAAGCCCGGCCCAGAAATCTCCTCCTGCCCATTTCCAGCCCAGATTCCTCTGGTCTTTCTGATTACGATTGGAGAGCGAGAATGTGGCATAGGGAAACATCTGGGAAAGCAGCCACCAGGAATAAATTTCTTTCATGCGCACCTCAAAGGAAAAGGCATCCGAACCCACCGACATATGTAATTTACCGTTGGCTACTTGAGGTAGAGTCGGCTCATCGGCAAGCGTCCTGTAGGCATTCATCGCCAACTCCGATGTTTTCTCACCGCTGCCATTCAATACATTAAAGCGAACCCAGTATCCTCCTGCCCGCTCGATACCATTGGTTAAGAATTCCTGCGAGGCAGGATAGAGGTTATTGATTCTTTCTATATTCATAAACATCGACATTATTTCCTTGATTCCGTAGAGCATCACGGGTTTCTGGGCTTTATATAAGATATAGCCGACAACGGAACCCACTATTCCCGAAATGAAAAGATTCGTCGGATCAAAGCCCAAGGTACCCACCAAAGTAGCGGCTGCACTCGTTATTGCAGCGACAACTGCCCCCCGATGAACCGCTTTCCCACGATAGGTATGGTCTTTCCATTCGCTGACCAAAGTCGCCTCGCGCGGAACGGTTCCTCGTTTTGCCATGTTGATAACGGTATCTAAAACCTTTTCCGGCTCGGAAGCCTTCTGCACGGTGTCAAAGACTACCCTACCCTGATAAAGGACCGAATAAGGGATGTTGTTCTGTTCATCCCAGAATGTAAGTAAGGTATAAAGCCCTCCGTTGGGCGCCTGATGCAGAGAAATCGAGTCCAGATCTACAATATCTGCATCCCTGACATCTCCATCTTTTCTTACCTGCCTTATCCTCATTACGGCATTTTTTTCTACGAACACGCTCGGAATCGTCTCAATGGTCTGGTTCCCGAAATCGAGCCAGGTCTCGTAGGAACTCTTTATTTTTTCAAACACCTCTCCGCTCGGTGCGCGTAGAAGCAATAATGCCTCATCTCTTCCTTCGGGCTTTGCCTTCCAGGTTAATGCCCAGGTTTTACCGTCTGAACCCGTTTCTTCTACCTTGACATCAAAATCTCCTGTTCCGCCAACTTTTCCGCCGATAAAGTTAACCGCCCTTGTAAAATCCCCGGCATACATCGTGACTACAACCGAGCTGTCCCTAAGAACTTTCATCGCGGCTACGGGATTATTATTCCTATCAAAAACAGTAGCAAAGCGGTCATCGCCTTTTTGCTGGAATTTCAGAAGATAACCGTTGGTCAAGACGAACTCAGTACCGTCCCTGACCACGCTGCCTGTAGGCACTTCAAAAGCAAACCCTAAACCTTTAAGGTACTCGTTAACAGTATCGAGTTGAATACCCCATCCCGGTTGTTTTATGCGCCGGAAAGAATCGCTTAATAGCCCGTAAACCTCCGGGGTCGCTAGGGTCATATTGGCTATCAGAACGATACTCAATATGGCACAAATCAACTTTTTCATATTAAGCTCCTATTTATACACTATATGACTGTCTTTGCTATTGTCCCAAATGCTGGTTATGAATGTGGTGTAGTCCAGTTCCAGAATATTATTACAGTACTGTGGGATAACGAATTTTATCCTATCTCCCGACCTTCCTACTATCAAAACCTCTTTGCCACTGATGTTTAAATTGCTAAAACCCTGCTCCCAATCCCCGGGCCTGGGGGAGCCGCCTTTGTTTACCTTGGCTCCATCCTTGGCAATCAACAAGACTCTTTTACCCGCATCTATAACAGGCATCAACTTATTTTTGTCATTCAAATAATCATTAGCCTTATCCGAAGAAAGGTTGAAGACACCGTTATTAATGTTCAATGTCGCGCCGTTTAGGGGCGTAATCTCTATCTCTGTTATATTCCGCCAGTCCTTAATTTCGTCTTTTACTTTTATCACCTTGCCTTCGCCTCTGTTAGGGATGAGGACCATTTGCCCGTTTTCATTCTTCCATAAATTCATATCGAGCCATTCTTTCCAGGTGGAATCCTTAAGCCAATCCGGGATTGTAATTGCAGGGTCATTAGCCCAGGAAGCATAAGATGGTCCCCAGACAGGAATAACCAGTCTGCTTCCATCACTATCTTTCTGCAACTCTTCAACTCTAAACATGGTTTCCTCGCCCTGGGCATTCCTGACTACCATCTCGAATGCTCCGTTAGAAGCGCCGCTAAATCCGGCATTAAGAATCAGCTGGTTTATAAATGACCAGTTTCCCAACGGCACGTTAAATTTGGTTTTCCCTGTTATATTATTAACTGGCTTATCCACGACAAAGAAATTTAACGGACGGGCAGTTAGAGTAATACCCATATTCCCTGCTGTCGGAAATCCTCCCCACTGCACCTTATATATCAAATCCTGCGGAGACATGGCCTGTCCGGAGGGATTAATACCCTGAGATGTCAAGACAAGTGCTTCATAATAACGTAAGAACCTCGTGTTGCCGGCATCTTTGTTCATCAAATCAAAATATCACTGACCTAATGTCCTTTCAAGAAGAGGAAGAAGCCTCCCCTCTGCTCTTAGCCTAGTCTTTACCCAGTCAATTGCCTCCTGAATTTGACTATAGGCTCCTTCTTTTACCGCATTGAAGAAGTTATCCAAAAGAGGCTCGGGATTAATAATGGGTATAGCTATCTTTCGGGGGTCGAAAGGACTATGCCTGATGTCCCATAATCTATCTATAACATCATGCTCGTAGCCACGCAGGAACCCGAACTCCACACCTGTGGATTCTGATAAATTGAGCGGTCTTCTAACAAGCGCTTCCTCCATTAAACCTTTCAGCTCTTTCCATATATTAAATAACGTATCTACCATCCCTACAGTAGTATTGTTCCATCCGTATCGCTCCTTCAAAGGTCTTAAGCCCTTAATCAAACCCATCAAGATACCCGCTGGTTCGGGATAGGGAAGATAAATAGGCTCACCCAGTAACTCCTCAAATTTTGGCCTCAAGAAAATCTGAAAACGCAACTCATTTTCTATCTTTAAAATATCTTCTTTAGTATACGGCTCAAATCCTGCTATTTTTTCCTCTTTTCCTTCTTTCATAATATATCCGTTGAGATAACGAATAATATCATCAACATTCCTGGCTCTCTTCTCACCCAACCTCTGTTTCATATTATCGATTGCCAGGTCATTCCTTACAATTGTATTCAACGCTTCTCTCCACTCACCCTCTGCCTTGCTATCAACTATTGTTCCCTGCTCTTTGAGTTTCTTTATTCTTTCCTCAACCCCTTTTATCGAATTCCTGCCATTACTTACTTCATTATTCGTTATGGTCTTGTCTTTCTCCCCAATCTTAAAAGTAATCCAGGATAACCAGACATAATCATCTTCACTCGAAAGAGCTTCTGGTAAACCTTCCCTATCTAACCCTATCAGTTCCCAGACTATATTCGCAACCCCAATATATGCATCTTTGGGTAAAGGTCCGTTTTCTGAATTCAATACCAATAAATTATTATTCGAAGATACTATCGGTTGATATATATTCTTATCCAAAGATTGAGGATGATAGACAGGCATTGGTCCGTAATTATCTCCTTGAATAAACCATCCCCAGGAAATCCCGGATACGAGGCTCAACGATAAAACCACTATAGCGATTTTTACTTTCATTTTCTCACCTTGCCTTGAAGATGTCGGGGTAATAGACCCTCGCCCCAACGAGCTCACCTCTTAAGGCCTGCTCTATTGTTTTATTTGCCATGTCCATCGGACCGAATAGGCCGTATTCGGGAATAACCCTGCCATCCTGAACCTTATATTTGCCGGCAATGAGTTTAAACTCGTAATCATAATTGTAGATTATCTCCCGGGCCGCTGCCACAAGCCTATTGTCTCCCTTTATCAATGGTATTAACTCATCCCGGAATATCCTGACCTGATCCGCAATCCAGATATTATTCTTAGCTACCACGAATTGCAAAGCCAATGCCTTCGCCTTGGAAAGAGGATCCTGAGTCTGCCGGGCAACATCTCCTAACGCATTATAAGCCGACTCGGATATTCTATCTGAGTAACTAAGGAACTGACCGAACAAAGTAAGAGCCCTGCGGTCATTGTATTGGTTCATTGTATCTGCTATTTTGTATAATTCTTTAACTGCTATCTCTGACGAGGCATAATCTCTATTTTTCTCCAATGCAACAGTTGCATTTTCTAAAACCCCTGCATTTAACTCCGGTATGGCAAGGTTTACATCTCCCTTAATTCCAAAGAAATCCAATGCCTTAGATATAAGTGGGTCGCGCTCCATCGTTTCCCAGATAAGACCATTATGTAAGGCATTTATCAACCCCATGTAAAATATAGATTCATTCAAGGTGATATTATTGGTAGAAAACCAGTTCATTCTGCGGTTTATTGACTCGGAAAAGAAATATTGATGCAAGTGACCAGCCACCCTTGTCAACGGCAGCGAGGTCATATACTGGTATTTAAGGGTCTGAAAACTTCTGAATGGTATAAATGGTGAAGAAGCAGCGAATCCGGAAGGAGTAAAGGTTCCATCATTAATAGGTTTTTTACCTTGCCGGTAATCCCATCCTAAAGGAGTCCCGTGATCCATCTGAAATCCTCCACTCTGCGGGTGAGCCTGAGGATCGTTAGGCACAGTAGTAGTTGTAACCAAGGCATCGTAGGGATAGTATCCTTTGTACATTACATCCTTCCCAAAGAAATAATTCCCTCTTTTCAGGTCCGCATCATGCATGGAATAATCTATATTTCCCAACAGGGCATGCACGGTATTTTCATACCAGTTAATTTTTACTTTCTTCCCCGAATCCCTTACTTCATCATCTTTGAAGAATCTATAGAATAAATGTGCATATTGATAGGTCCAGGCCGCTCCCTGATAAGAAGCGTAATGGTCGAGTCCGGGTAAAACAGGTCTTCTGTAGGCTTTCAGATATTCTAAGTTATCAAAGTATACAGGCTCCTTACGATCCAATAGCCATGCCGTTCTGAAGAGCTCTAATATCAGTCTCTCATCACCAAAATAACTATTGCCGGGGTTTATTCGCCCTGTCGGCTCGGTATCCCCGGCTAATTTTGGTCTCCACCCATGCAAATATTTATCTTGTTTATTAACGTCAAAGAAAATCCAGCTGTTAAAGTTAAAATTTCTGAACATCATGTCTGCAAGTTCCTGCATGCTAAATTGCTCCCCTGCAGGTTTGTAGTCCGGATAGGCAGCTGCAGCATACCTGGCCCCTTGTAGAGGCATTACTGAATCGATGCTGGAGACCTCAGTATAATCGCCTGATCTTTTACCTAAAAGATTTATAAAATGATAAATCCCTCCATCCATACCGTAGTCTGCAACTTTGTTAACCATATCTACAGTTACTCCCGGTAGAAGCTTCATTACGGTATCAATTTTATCCAGATTATCCGGGTTAACAAAATAATCCTTAAAACCTTTTATTGTAGTAGGTTCCCAACCTTCTTCTTGGGCTACTTTATCAATAATAGCAGAGAATTCCGCTTTGAGTTTTTCTGAATCGTTACTTACAGATGAGAGAGATGCAAATTCGTTCACAATACCTCTTACCAAAGGCAGAGGTGCCGACTTAAAAACATTTAGCCATTCTCCTTTTGGCTGTTGTTCTTGGATAGAATAGAGACCCAACAGGATGCGATACACCTTTTCTTTCCACTCATCCGCACGTAAATAGCCAGCCTGAATCCCGGAGGTAAGAGAAAAAAGCGCAAGCCCCAATGCGCCGGTTCCCACGTCACTACCATTCAGAGAATCCCGAACAAATCCAACCTTTCTTCCGGCTATATTGCGCTCTTCATATAAATCCGTAAAAAAATTACTCTTCTTTTCCATTAGTTCCTGGTAGAAACCACTGGCACTGATTCTCTCTTTCTGGAAATCTAAGAACTCATCTGCATCTAAGCGTAAGGTGCTTTCAGTGCGTATTGTCTTTTCATTATTAGTAAAATTAGCCTTAGCGGGTATAAAATCAGGTTTATCTCCTCCCCCCATAAGACTACCGAGCATAAAAGCCTCGCCGGTTCTTAGGGACATCCCAAAAAACACTAAATTGATACACAGAAAAAACCTCTTCATTTTTGACTCTCCTTCCAGGAATTTTCTCTCATCTGTCGCATATACCTCGGATAGTCGGGCAGGTAAAGAGAATCTATGTAATTTCCTTTAAAGGTTTGCCCGTTTATTATTATTTGCTGCCGGTTTAAATATTCTTCGAAAGTCAAAATTCTCTTCATGTCAGGATTTTCTTTATACGGGATAAAAGAAAATCCGTATTTTCCCGCCAGGAACCAGATATTTTCTTTTCGCCAGTTAACTAACCTCAAAACTTCGGGGAAGGAATTTTCTCCTTTATTAAGCCCTAAGTTAGTCATGGCCACATATTTAAAAAGATAATCATAAAATTCTCTATTAGTATGCGCCTGTGGATCGGGCCCCAGTAATCTCTGGGGGTCAGTAAAGTGATTTAAAACAAGCGGCAAAAGAGAAAGAGCAGTTTTGTATTCATTGATTAAATCTGTAGGATCCACTGTTTGTTCTAAAAACCTTGTTTTATCATCTTTATTGGCATCGAGAGTAACCGTTATCGGAGAAGTTCCCCCTTCTCTAATAATGTTTATTGTAAGAAACTTCACATTTTTCCAGTCAAAGCCAGATTCAACCTGCATATCCTCCTTCTTAAATTCCTTCGAGAAGGAAGATTCCAATTCTATATTATTATCTTTCTTAGTCAATTTTGGTGCAGGTATACCTATATTGATTTTAGCTCTTTTAGCTTCTGCTCCTTTACCGCTCTTGAATTCTATAAATTCTATAACTAGGTTCTTTAAAGAAGCAAATTCTTTGTCTAGGCTATCCGTTACTCTCTTTTCCGCTTCGGCTGGCGTTTCTTTTACCCCATTTGCTTTCGTCATCTGCTCAATCTTACCCTGGAGTTTCAGCGACAAAGAAAACCGGAAAAGAGCCATTCTGGAGAAATCTTTATACCCTCCCCTGGCGGGGATAGTATCAAAAATAGGCAACTCTCCGTCTCCATCCATACTTAGGTCTGCCATAAAATCAGACCGAGTAAATAATTCATTTAGTTTAACTTCTTTTTTCTCCAGCATTGCCAATAGAGATGATTTTTTCGTAGATAGAAAGTTAAGTTGCGCTGGATTAAGGTCGGATTCTTTTAATCCTGGAAAGTAAAATTCTAAAAGAAGGTTGTTCAATGTAGTTGGAATATTGGTTTCGGATAAACTCTGTGAGAATTCCTGTTGAACCTCCTGAGAAACTTCTTTTAATTTTGTCAAGAAAGTATCTTGACCCTGCGCTTGGGTAATCAATAAGTTTGTTTTAAATTCCTGCGCTAGTCTCTGCGAGGTAGCATCATTTCCTTGGCTCTTGACATAGGCAAGTAAACCTAAACCCGCTTCTTTGCCTGCCTTCAGGTGCGGAATAAAGGTCAACTCCAAGGTCCTTCCTTCTGACACTATATTTAATTTGTAGCCTGTTAGTCCGGGAATGCTTTCCGGCTGAAACAGCTCTGCGCCTCTTGTTTCGTATTTCTTACCATTTAATTCTAAATATACCGGGGTAAGCCGGTATAAAATATTATTTAATACCTCGTTCAGAAGAAGCGGATTACTTACTTCTAAGAAGCTATCCGAAACACTGAGATAATAAGAATTTCCAAAACTTTGGGCGACCTCTTGACCTAAAGTTTTGTTCATAATGTAATAGTCTAAAGGGGCAAGCGGAAGTAATGCAGGAGACGCCTCAGTAGAATTCAGCGTATAACGGATGGGATTAAATCCAATCTCGGGAGTATAAACTCGCTGAGTTTGTTCTTCTTTTTCAGATACGGGAAGATATAGCGGTCTTTCATTTAATCCTGGGAAAGACATAAATAGGAAACCTGATAACAAGGTTATATTATTAATTGGGGTTAATAAGTATTTACTAAGTTCCCTTAAATTAAAACTCTTATTTAATTTCATCTTTGCCCTCTTTGTTCGTCTGAGAGGCAGGGAGAATGCTCTTACTTCCAGAGGTATCTGGATTGTATATCCCCCTACCTCTCTTTCTATAACCACCTAACATCTCCGGAATGCTCAAGATGTCTCGTGGATTATCTTTACCAGATTAAACTCGGATTTCCTTCCGCCCCAGGTGAAAAAATCGGAATCCTGTTACTGTTTGTATTTATACCCACCGTACCCGGAGGAGTCAATACTTCCGCCTGCTGGTCAAGGAAAAGCGGTCCTCCTTTTATCATATAATCTACTAACCCTACGGGTTTGGGTATTTCTTTCGCAACGCTATCCAGAACGCCTAACAGGTTGGTAAACTTCGCCTGAGCAGGGTCATAACTCAAATTCTTAATTTTATTCAGGATTATCCCCAGGCTTTTATCCCTCGAAGTCTTGCCGTTAGAATAATCCAGCATGTTCTCGAAACCGGTCATTGTGGCTAACCAGTATCCTCCTTTTTCTAACAACATCCTGCTTACTATCTCTGAGAAACTATTCAATCCCGCTGCCTGCCTCACTGCATCCCAGATCTGCGTTCTTACACCCAACTCCGTCTGAATTTTAGTCATGGCATCGTTATCGTTGACGCCGGATTTCTTTAAGGCAGTATAAATCATCCCCCAGAATGTTCCCACGCCTGCCTGCCATCCTTGGGTGAAGTTAATGGAACTGCTTTGTTCACCCGGAAAAAGATAGCCGGCAATTTTATTTAACAGCTGTTTATTGTTGGCCACGAGGTTGTTCATTACTTCAATGGTAGTGCCCACTGCCTGTTTTAACCCATCCGGGTTATCCGCAGCCTTATTCTTAAACAGGGCATAATTATGCAGCACGCTCACTATGTTATTCGACAAACCATAGTATATCGGATTTCCTAAAAGCAGGTCTTTAGGGTCCAATGGCCGGCCATAAAGACTCTGAAAGATTTTTCCCACTTCAGCCTGGAAATTAATCCCCTCGACTGTTCCGGTATTAATCAAAGAAAGAACTGTATCCTTGGCTTTGGCATCAGTTAACCCCTCCGCCCGTAAACCCAGAACCAGAGCTGCCCATTTATCCAGGGGTTCGCGCTGAGCATCGCTCAATAAATTATCTATCTTTATACCCCATTTTGCATCCAATGCAGCTCTAATCTGGGGACCTGCGTCAAGCATGGCCTTCACCGCCTGCTTGGCATTATCAAAACTGACCTTATTTTGATAGGTTTCGGTTGCCGGGTCGTAATTAACTGAATGCAGGAAATTGAATATCCGCTGGGACCAGTTTGTAACCCTGCCTGCGCTGTAAGGATC
>Ga0105164_10001667_pt1 | contig 14100 bp, 11 predicted proteins | sample VDWuncwatermetaG_FD_89674 | JGI IMG/M metagenome (GOLD analysis project Ga0105164, IMG submission 89674) | Wastewater microbial communities from Netherlands to study Microbial Dark Matter (Phase II) - VDW unchlorinated drinking water | ecosystem: Environmental > Aquatic > Freshwater > Drinking...
ACTATTAATATGTTATCATTTTTTATCAGTTAGTAGTAATTCCATTACAAAATGGTGATATCTTATTATAACTGATAAGTTAAGACATTATATACATAACTAATATTTAAAGGTTTTGGAAGAATATAGCTAAGCTATCCTGTTCTCAGCCAAAACTTTCACAATCTCGGGATTTGAAAGAGTCATAACATTTCCATAATCCGTTGAACCCTCTGCAATTGCTTTCAGAATTCTCCTGATAATTTTGCCGCTTCTTGTTTTTGGCAAGTCGTCTGCAAACTGAATTTTATCGGGCTTGGCAATCGGGCCAATATGCTGGGCAACATGCTTTTTTAATTCCTCTTTAAGTTCATCGCTTTTTTTAATTCCCCTTTTTAGAACAACAAATGCATAAATTGCCTGCCCCTTTATTTCATGGGGGAAAGGGGCAACAGCTGCTTCTGCAACTGCCTCATGGCTTACAATGGAACTTTCAACTTCTGCACTTCCAATCCGATGCCCTGCAACTTTTATCACATCATCAATCCTGCCCATTATCCAGAAGTAGCCGTCTTCGTCAATTTTTGCGCTGTCGCCAGTCAAATAAATTCCAAATTTTTCAAAGTATGTGTGCTTGTACTTGTCAGGATTGTTCCACACCGTTCTCAGCATGCCAGGCCACGGATTTCTTATCACAAGATAGCCTCCTTCATTTACGCTTGCTTTGCTGCCGTCTTCTCTTAAAACATCAGCCACAATTCCAAAAAAAGGCAGTGTTGCAGAGCCCGGCTTCAGAGGAGTTGCTCCAGGCAATGGAGTTATCAAAATTCCCCCGGTTTCTGTCTGCCACCATGTGTCAACTATCGGGCATCTTCTCTTGCCTATTATATTATAATACCACATCCAGGCTTCCGGGTTTATCGGTTCGCCGACTGTGCCTAGCAGTCTCAAGCTGCTTAAGCTGCATTTGTTTGGCAAATCATCGCCTTCTTTTGCCAATGCCCTTATTGCAGTTGGCGCTGTGTAAAAAATTGTGGCTTTGTGCTTATCAATGATTTTCCAGAATCTGTCCGGCTTTGGAAATGTGGGACTTCCTTCGTACATTATGCTGGTTGCACCGTTTGCCAATGGCCCATAAACAATATATGAATGCCCAGTAATCCATCCAATGTCTGCTGTGCAGAAATAAATATCATTGTCTCTTATGTCAAAAATCCATTTAAAAGTGAGGTAAACAAAAAGCAAATACCCCGCTTGAGTATGCAGAATTCCCTTTGGCTTGCCTGTTGTTCCGCTAGTGTGAAGAATGAACAATGAATCTTCTGAATGCATGCTTTCCGGCTCGCAGAAATCTTTTATATCAGCATCATTCATTAATTTATGCCACCAGAAATCTCTTGCATTAGCCATCTCAATTTTGTTGTCGGCTCTTTTGACAACAACAACATTTTTGATTGACGGGCATTCCTTTAAAGCAACATCTGCATTATCCTTTATTGAGTAAACCTTTCCATTTCTGAAACTTCCGTCAGCTGTTATCAGCAATTCTGCATTTGAGTCCTGTATTCTGTCCTTTAAGGCGTCAAAGCTGAAGCCGGAAAACACAACAGAGTGAATTGCGCCAATTCTTGCGCATGCAAGCATTGCAATCGGAAGTTCCGGAATCATCGGCAGATAAATTTCAACAACTTGCCCTCTTTTTACTCCCAATTTCTTGAGGACATTTGCAAATCTGCAGACCTCCTTTAACAAATGCTCATACGTGTAAGATTTGCTTTCTCCAGATTCCGGCTCCCATATAAAAGCAATCTTGTCTTTTTTTCCAGATTTAATAATCCTGTCAAGGCAATTATAAGATACGTTAAGATAGCCGCCTTCAAACCACTTGAAAAAGCCCATGTCATTCCTGAAGACAATGTCCCATTTCTTGAACCATTCAAGATGGGATGCCTTTTCCGCCCAGAATGCTTCTGGATTTGCAACTGACTTTTTGTAGAGCTTAGAATATTCCTTCATATTCTTGATGTGGGCTCTTCTGATGAACTCCTCTGAAGGATAAAAAACTCTATTCTCTTTTAGAATTGAATCTATGAACTCCGGCATTATGCACCTCTTTTTTAGGAAAATTTATTTTAATTGTTTTTAAAACTTTCTTAATAATTCAGCTTAAACCTCAAAATAGCGGCTATTCCCCCTAATCCATTAAGTTTTTGTCCAGCTTCATGCTCTGAGCTTATGATTTCAACTTCTCCTTTTGTTTTTTCCACTGCTTTCATTATCTCCTCAACTTCATTGTAAAAATTTTCGCTTCTTGATTTTTGTATAAATGAATCGGTTATCAGCAATTCCTTTACTGCGCCGATTATTGCAGCATTCTGCGTTTCTTTCATTCCATAAGCAGCAAAATTATTTTTTGCAATTTCTGTGAATAATTCCTCTACTTTGTTGATTTCCTTTGCAGTCCTTTCCTGCTTGAGCGCTTCTCTTACCTCCGGCCTTTTTATGACCTCCTCAATCCCGTTTTTTGTTGCCGAAGAGCAGGTCGCAAGAATTATCTTTTGCTTCAGCTCATTGTCTTTCAGCTCTTTCATCAAGTCCTCTTTCCAGAATGCAGGGCTTGCCAGGATTACCTGCTTTATTTTGTGCCTTTCAACATATTCTTTCATCTTGCTGATGATTGTAAGGTAAAAATTTTCCTTTTTTATGTTTTCCTCCCTTTTCTTCTGAACCTCGCCTTGAATATGGGCAAGGATTTCATAGCCGTATTTTTTGAACAATGCGAAGTATGCCTCTTCCCTGTCATGCACGCATATGAGCAATGATGATTTTTTTTCCGAGCATGCCTCTTTTAATTTGTCAAGCTGGTGCTTAAGCCATTGTTGCTTTATGATTGTGACTGCAGTGTTGTCATCAACATTAAAGGTGTGATAATCTCCCAGAGGAATTTCTTCAGGCGCTTCCTTTATGACGCCGGAAACCCTTAATACATTTGTATACTTGCTGAACTCGACCTTTTCAACTTCAAGCTTTATGAAAACAGGCTTCTTTGTCGCTTCCTTTGACTTCTCATCGCTTGACACAGCTTTTATTTTTCTCAATGTCTTGCCCTGCACAAAATCATCTGGCTCTATGATTGTGCTCAAGTACCACAAGTCATCGAGGTTTTGAGTGAGCACTTTCACCTCGCCTTTCCTAAGATTGGAATGAAGCAATTTCATTCATAGCAATAAAATAAAAACATTTAAATATGTTTATGTTAATTTCTTTGGAGTAGTTATTCAACTAGTGAAAAAAGGCGTTGTGATGTCAAAAAAAGCTCAAGGAGGCATGAATGCAGCTATTTTAGTAGCAATTATTGCCGGATTGATAATTCTCTACATTGTGTTTCTGCCAAATGCCGAAAGAGAAAAGGTTGTTGGAGGAAAAACAGCAACGGAAGAAAATACAAATGTCCTGCTTAAGGCATCTCCCGGAATGCTAAGCGCGTCCACAGGGCTTGAAGACCAGAAAAGCATTCCAAATGTATTTCTTGTGGAAACAACAAATGCAAAGGAACTGCAAAAGATAAACCCCTTCATTGTGAGAAATGGCTGGTTTGACAAAGCAGCCAAGAAAATTGATTTTGGCATTGACGACATTGACAACACAGACAATGTTGCTGTCTCATTCACAGCAAAAAAAAGAAGCGGAGCGCTGGCCATCAAGCTGAACAATGCAGTTATTTTTGAAAATGAGATTGCAAGCGAAACAACAGAGCCGGTAAAGCTGGAAAAAAGGCTTCTTGCAAAGACAAATACGCTCGAGTTCAGCGTTTCTTCCGTCGGCTTGAAATTCTGGACAACGAATGAGTATGATTTTGAGAACGTAAAGATAATTGGAGACATAACAGATACAAGCAAGCAGCAAAGCACAAACATTTTCACATTGAGCGACTCGGAGTTTTCAAGCATGCAGCAAGCGGCACTGAATTTTATTCCTTACTGCGGCAATGTTAACGACGTCGGAACTCTGGACATATTCGCAAACAATAAAAAATTGTTTTCCGCAGTGCCTGTCTGCAGCAATGCATACAAACAGAGCGTACCAAAAAGCGCATTGAATGAAGGCGAAAACAACATCGTGTTCAAGACAAACAAGGGCAGCTACAGTGTTGAGCAGATAAAAGTTGCCTTGGAGTTCAAGGAACCGCAATTAAAAACATATTACTTTGAAATAAATCACGACACAATCAAGAAAATAAACAATGGTGACCAAGATGTTTCATTAACAATAAAGTTTGTCGATGATGCAAAGCAAAAGAGATTAAAGCTGGATGTCAGTGGGCATCTGGAAACAGTGGAAACGCAAAAGCCAAGCTTTACTGAAAAAATAAACAGCAAGATTTCAGAGGGAAACAATTTTGTGCGGCTTGAGCCTTTGGAAGATGTGGAGGTTGCAGAGTTAAGGGTTGAGTTGGTTTAAAATTGTTTTTGAAATTTTAATTTATTGGATGTGCCTTATTGTCCAAGGCAAACAGAAAATAAAACATTAACTAAAGGATAACTTTAACAGAATAAATTATAAAATAAAAAATTTAATATGGCTTCGCCAAATTCTTGGCTCGCTCATTGGCTCGCATTTATAATAAATTTTATATCACTTAAAAAACAAGAGGTGGATTGAGAAGAATTCTTTAGATTGATTTGCGATTTAAATAATACAAATTGAAAAAGGCAAAAAATGGTTGAAGATGGAGTATATCACATAAAAGATGGTGTGGGTTATGATGTATATTTTAATGGGAGATATGTTGGTTGGGCGAGAACTCAGGAAGAAGGTCGGAAAATTTATAGGAATTGGGAAGAAGCTGAGGTTCGCAAAAGACAAAAGCAAGAAGCAGAAGCAAGAAAAATAGAACACGCAACAGAAACTGGAGTTAAAGGAGAGAATATGGCTAAGCAACAACAGCAAGGCGGAGCGCAACAAAATCAACCACAGGCAACTGCAGACCAAAACAGGTTCACTAATGTAGTTGCCAACCTTGTGGTTCCAAAAAGTAAAACATCTTGGGTACTTATTATTGTGCTTTTAATCTCTTTAATAGTTGCCTCCTGGTATACTAATTTTTTGGGCTTTCGCACGATTTTGCTTAATTTTGGCGTCACAATAAGTGGCATAATTGCCGTAATAGTCATTATAATTTTCATAGCATATGGGTGGGCAACCTCAAAAGATAACATCGCAAATTTTTACATTGCAACAGCGCTTTTTATCTGGTTTCTTGATTTGGTTCCACAAAATTTTTTCCTTATAGGGCCATGGCTCGGACCTGAATGGGCAGGATTTGTGTTTCCATTAGATGGTATATGGAAGATATCTTGGGCATCAATTTTTTTGTCCGGCTTCTTTTTTTCATTGCTTTACATAAATATGGTTTTTAATATAATAGAAAAAGAATATATGGGATTTGGGTTTGGATTTTTATTCATCTTAGTTACCAATTATTTTTTTAATTTTCTTGCAAACTCTTACCCAATTTTAAGCTTGGGTTTTAATATTTACATACCAAGTACCTATACAATTCTCTACAATATAGGTGTGATATCTTTGCTTGCATTATTGGGGTGGGGTGCCTGGCATTTGGATAAAAATCGTAAAGGAGCAGTTCCTGAATTTTTTTCTTATGTTTATATGATATTTGTATTTTCATTTTTCTGGACAACCAACGTATGGGAGACAAATTTGAGAGCGGTGTTTCATGCCATTTTCATTCTCGCTTTTGGATTTGGATATATCAAAACTAGACCAAATACTAGTCCTACTACATGGCACATTTTTATTCCAAGTTTGCTGATTGCAGATTTTTTTGGATATGGCTTTTTGTGGAACTCCGATATCCCGATTTTGAGGTTTATTCCCATAATAGTCTTATTTGTAATATTTTATTGTTATGAAAAAGAAACACAATATGGCAAAAGAAACTACACATATCCTGTTTTTGCTTTGATATTGCTAATCACGTTTATTTTAATTATGACGCTTAAAGTTTCAGGAATAGAAGAAGGTACTATTCCATTTGTGGCACAGCAAGGAACTACTTTTAGCGAACTCTACACCCAGTTTACAAACAATATAAAAAATGTGGTGGAAAATAAGCTGGACTATGCAACCGGCGGACTTTATCGAGGCAGCGTCGAGAAAAACCAGTATGAAAGCCTGGGAGTATACTTCTCCAATATAAGGGCATCAGAGCCGAAATTCTATAGCGACGAGCCTGTGATAGTCTGGGGCTCTATAAGGAGCAAGACATACCAAGATCCCGTAATCGTCAATTTCAAGTGTTCTAGATGGAAAGGCACGGATAACAAAAACAGGATTGAGTCGACAACAAAGCAGCCTCCAAACCCATTCCTTGTATTCCAGCTGGAGCAGAATGATGTGGAATGCACATTTTCTGAAAAAACCTTAGATGTCGGATATAACACAGTAACATTTTCTGCAGAATACAATTTCGCGACAAACGGCTACAAAAAAGCCTACTTCATGGACAAGGACAGATACAGGTCTTTAGTAAAGGAAAACATAGACCCTTTCAAGGAATTCAGCATACAGGATACACAGCCAAAACCGGTTTATACAAATGGGCCCGTTGAAATTGGAATTGATGTACAGGCATTAACCCCTGTAAGCGACAGCTATGTTGTATACCCCACTCTCGGAATTTCTTTGCTGAACAGGCAGCAAATTGAGGACAAGGACAAAAAAATAATAACAAAATGGGATGGCAGGATAAAAAATATCACAGAGCTTGTCGTATTGATGCCGCCTACTGTGGAAATACCTAATATAGACAAATGTGACAAAGAGAATTTTGCAAAGGGTGAATGTCCTTGCAATAGGCCATTTAAATCATACGGGGTAGAGGATTGCAGAAAATCTTGTGATTTGCAGGTTTGGAATCCTTGCCAAAGAGCATGCGAATTTTATGAGGATGCAACATCTAAAGATAGATGCAGGAATGACTGCTCTTCAACGCTTCAAAATTGCAATAATGAATGCAACAATTTATTTGGAATAGGCGAAGGAGAAGGCACGGGTAACGAATACAGGGGATATTCCTTAGATGTTGAAAATCTGCAATACAAGAATGAATACAGCGACATAGACAGCGACAGGCACAGAACATTTGTCTGCAGGATAAAACCAACAACTCAAGTTCTTGACAATACTCCGATTACAACAAGATATTTCAGAGTAAGGGCAAGATACAATTACCTGCTTGAGAACTCTGTGAAGGTGAATGTTGAGCAAGCGCCTACCTCATTTCAAATTGTAACAAATGTTCCAGAATTTTACAGCCAAATTCCAGAAGCCACATATCAAGGCATATATTATAATGCAAACAGCGATAATGAGAAAAAATATAGTGGACTTGTATTTAAATACGCTAAAGAAAATAATGTTGAATATTTATTTGTAAAAGCAATAATTCAGAAAGAGTCAGGATGGAATCCATCTGCTAAGGGGGATGGGGGAAATTCTTTAGGACTAATGCAGATGTCACAAGGAACAGCAGCAAGCTTGGGCTGTGATACCAGCAAACTTTTTGATCCTGAAGAAAATGTTAAGTGTGGTGTTGGATATTTAAGAAGTATTATCACAGGTCAAACAGACAAAAGCGTAAGTTCTGACCTTAGAAATATAGCAGCAGCTTACAATTGCGGAATTGCATTAAAGCCTGATGCTGTTTATGGTTTATTATGGAAAAATCCCAATAATTGCTGGGATAAGGCTCATACTACAAATACAATAATATATGTTGGTAAGGTTATGGAATACTATAATAAAATGAGAAATCAATTAGAAGTTGCTCAAGCTAATCCCGGAGGTGATGTATCTGCTCCATAAAAAAATAATTTTCCCAATTTTTTTAATTTTTGCAGTCATTGTTATAGGCTGCACATCTTCTCCGTCCAGCAAGACAAAAGAAGTGGATGTTTTTGTTGGAACAGACGGATTAACGGCTGAATTTGCAAAGACAGCGCCACCTCCTAAAGTTTTTGAGGACAGCAATTTCCCGATTTTGCTGAGGATAAGGAACAAAGGGGCGTACAGCATCAAAGACAGTAATAAGGCTGCATTATCATTGGGGATAGAAAAGGATTATATCAAAGATTTGAAAGTTGAGGAACAAGGCAGGGTCGTCAGTACAAGATTTGACAATTTAGCATATTTCTTTGTTGATGGAAAAACAACAATCAATCCGCAAGGGGATGAAGTAATCACTTCTTTAAGCGCAAAGACAAGCAAGCTTGATCCGCAAAGCGAGTTAAAGGAATCAACGATTACAGCCACATTATGCTATCCTTACAATACAATATTGAGCACTACAGTTTGCATAGATACAGATGTTGCCGGAATAAATCCTGGAAAAAAGGTTTGCAGTGCCAAAGATCTTGTTTTCAACAGCGGGCAAGGAGCTCCGATTGCAGTCACGAAGATTGAGCCGCAGATGATTCCTGTTGAAAATGAAATTAAGCCGCAGTTCCTGATTTTTGTTGAAAATAAAGGAAAAGGAAATCCTGTAAATCTTGTTGGTTATGACAGCGCTTGTTACAAATCTGACTACAATAAAGATTCGTGGAACGTTGCAACTATAAAGGTATATAAGGCAGGAAAAGAATCAGAAGCAGAAAGCCAATTGGTGTGCACACCAAGCTTAAAAAATTCTGCGGGAGCAATTGATGAAACTATCGGTTTGCTCAGGTTCACAGACAACAAGATTTTTGTAAGATGCACATTTAAAAACGGAATACCAAAAAGTTCCGAGGCATTTCTCTCGCCATTGAAAGTTGTCATAGATTATGGGTATGTGCAGTCGATTGCTGCAAACTTTTTGATAGAGAAACCATATAAAAGGTAACAACAAAGTTTATATACAAAAAGCACAAAGTTTTGAGTTAAAAGTGATAAACTTGAAAAATAATTTTATTTTTTCGCTGTTCTTGATTTTATTGGTATTAATTTTCGGTTGCAGCACTGGAAAAAATACGCAAAAATCTATAGAGGACATAAGGATTGGAACAGAAGGCATTGTTGCGAGTTTTGTCGCCAACAGTCCGCCGCCAACCATTCATGTCGAGCAAGGCGCTGACAATTCATTTAAGGTTGTCTTGCAGTTGAACAATAAAGGAACTTATCCTCAACCAGATGAAGGCCAAAATGGCTTGGCTCCGGAATTTGGAAAACTATACTTAAGCGGCTATGACACTAAAATAATTGAGTTAAAGGAAAAAGAATCCGGGGCCCCATACTCTGACCTGACAAAAAAAACATTAGAAGGGAAAAGCACAATAAATCCAAATGGCGGCATAGATTTCATAAATTTCGAGGGAAAAGTGATAACTGAAAACTTAAATGTCGAGAAATATGAGCCGACTTTGTTGGCTACATCGTGCTACAAATACAATACAATAGCAAGCCCGCAGGTTTGCATAGATCCTGACCCGTATTCAACTATTAGCACTAAAAAGGTTTGCAGCGTAAATGACATAAGTTTGAGCAATCAAGGTGCTCCAATTGCAGTAACCAAGATTGAAGAAGAGGCATTGGCAACAAAAACACAATTCAGGATAACTGTCAAGAATGTGGGTGGCGGAGATGTGATAAAAGAAGCTTCAACAGAAAAATGCGATCCGTTTGGAAGCAGCAAGCTGGATAGGGAAGACATAGACAAGGTTTTATTGGAAGAAGCCACGATTGGGAAAAAACCGCTTGATTGCGGGCCTTTTGCAGAAGGCAATGTTCAAGACACAAAAGGATTTGTGCGGCTTATCAACGGAGAGGGCTCAATTATTTGCAAGCTTAACAAAGACGATTATGGTCAAACCAACTCAGCGTATACAAGCCCATTAAAAGTTCAGTTGAGCTACATTTATAAAACGACAACGGATAGAAAAATTATAATTAAGAAAGAAACTGGCGGATTAAGCGGTGGAAATGCAGGAAGCGGTTGAGGGATTCCAGTTAGCGATTCTGCATAATCACAATCAAACCAAAAACTTTATATATCCACATAAAAATAAACAACATAAATAAAATCCGATTGTTTTAAAAGAGGAAAAATGAATAAAAGGCATTATGTTGCTGCATTTCTTATTGGAGTAATTCTTTTAGTTTCTGCGTGCACTACAGGGAAGAGCGGAGCATCTGCCGGGACAGCTCCAAGAACACCTTTCCTCGGCGGAACTGCCGGAATAAGCATGATTTTTGAAAAAGACAACCCGCCTCCAGAGGTAACTGATGATTCTTCATTCTCATTCAGGGCAATTTTGGATCTGCAAAATCAAGGAGAAACAAGAGTTGATAAACAAGATATCAAATTTAATTTGATTGGATTCGACCCAAATGATTTTGGCAAGACATTTGACGATTTAAGAAATGTTGTACCAGATGATGCGTTAGAAGCAAAAAAGAGGGATGCAGAAGGTAATATAGTTCAGGGTAATCCTACAACAGTAACTTTCCCAAAAAGTGGAGATAGTTTTGTGCCTAACAAGTTCAGCGGCAATACGGAATTTACAATGAGGGCAGAGGCATGCTATGCTTATGAAACTGATGCGATAACAAAATTGTGTGTGTTAAGAGATATGATAAATATCAGGCAGGGCCCTGTCTGCCTACCTAACGGAGCCAAAACAATATACAGCTCAGCTGCGCCTGTCCAGGTTTCTAATTTCAGGCAGAGTGTTGTCGGAAAGGACAAGCTTTCCTTCAGCTTTGATGTAAGTGTAAGCAGCAATGTTGATGTATTCAGCGACACAAACAAGCCATCAAGCAATTTTGAAAACGCATGCCCTAAAGACCCAAAAACAAGGAGGCAAGTTGAAAACAAGGTTAGGGTTGAGATAACAGAACTTCCTTCTGACCCTATTGTTGGAGGAGGCGGCATAAGATGCGGCGGCTTGGATAATTCTAACAAGGGAGAGGTAATACTCGTCAGCGGGAAAAGGACAATAACATGCACTGTAGATTTGGTTACTGACAGAAATGATTTGGAGAAGCAATTTGGCGTAAAGGTAACCTACAATGTTCTGGACAGCAAAGAAACAAAGATTTTAGTAAAGCACCTGGCTGAGAGTCCTTAATTGCCAACCAAGGCAAACTGGCTTAAAAGAGCTTCCAGCTGCACAAATTCGTCAGAGCCTTCTGTCATCCTGAATTCTATCTCGCCGCATTTCTCTATTAGAATCATTTTTGACTTGTTGTCAATGCTTAATTCAATAATTTCTTTTTGGATTTGCCTTATTATGTCAATGCCTGCCAATCCGTAACTTAGCATTAAATTCAATAATTTGTTTCTTGCTTCAATAAATTTGTTGCTTAATGCAAGCTCCAGAACTTCCCTTATTTCCTTTGGCTTTGCAATTGACGCCATTGAATGAATCAAGTCTTCTGTGATATTATCTGTTATTGCCGCCGAGCTTTGCAAAATATTCTCTAATCTTCTGCAGTCGCCTTCTGAAATTTCGTATAAAGCTTCTTTTGCATCTTCATCAATCTTCAGCTTTTCATCCTCTGCAATTTTTTCTATGATTGCAAGAATATCTTTTTTTTCCAGCAGCTTGAACCTGAAAACAACGCACCTGCTTTGTATCGGCTCGATTATTTTTGAGGAGTAGTTTGCTGACAAAATAAAGCGGCATGTCTGAGTGTAGTTTTCCATTGTCCTTCTTAATGCCTGCTGTGCCTCTCTTGTCAGGGCATCGCATTCATCAAGGTAAATTATCTTGAAAGGGACATTTCCAATGGCCCTTGTCCTTGCAAAATCCTTAACTTTGTTTCTTACTATGTCAATTCCTCTTTCATCGCTTGCGTTTAATTCAAGAAAATTCTGGTGCCATAAGTCCTTGAAAAGTTTTTTTGCAATGACTAGCGATAAGCTTGTCTTGCCAACTCCTGCAGGGCCTGTGAAAAGCAGATGAGGCAGGTTTTGCTGCTCAACAAATGCCTTTACCCTTTTTACAATTTCCCTTTGCCCTTTAATTTCAGAGAAATCACTTGGGCGATACTTCTCAGTCCACAGAGCGTTTTCTAGCTGCATTTTATATTGGAGAAATCAAATAATGTTTAAAAAGGTATTGACTAGTTTTATTAATTTAAAAATTTCCTAACTACAAATTTAGTATCAACCAAGCCTCACTTTTTCTTCAGATAATCCTTCTAAAGAATCAATATGGAATATCATATTCTTGATTGCAGTCCTCGCTTCAGCAAGGTTCCTATAAAAATTCCTTCCAATTCCTTGTTTAACTGGCAATGCCCTAAGACTTTCAGCTTCCTTATCTAAAAAATTTAATATAGCCTCATATACCTGTTTCCTCTGTGCAGAAATATTATTAATCCCCATTTTATAATTTTAAATAATATCCTCTTCAGCAACAACCATAAAGTCGCCAACGGCGATGACTGCGCTGAATGGTATCAAAATGTGCCCTTCCTTGTCTTTTTCAAGCTCAAGCTTTTCAGTATAAGAGGTAGGGTTGTGAAGCAGCATGTGGATTAGCTCGCCGCTTCTTGTTTCAAATATGATGTCGCCTACTTCTCCAAATCTCTTGCCTGTCTTGCTTACAACTGTCTTTCCAATCAACTGCTTTGAGAATTTCTTATCATCTTCTGGCATGGTTTATCCCTCTTGAGTTAATACTAAAGATTGTACAGCAAGTTATATTTAAATGTTTTGAAATTTTTGTAGTTCAAAAGCCAACTAAACATAATCCCATATATTGATGTCAGAACCAGAATCCAATTTATAAGTGCCCTTTGCAGCATTTAAGATAATTCCAGCCACTTTTTCAGGAGGCAGCCCTTTGAAATCATTCATTCTCGTTGCGGTTACTCCCGGATTGATAGCGTACAGCTTTAGATTGCTCATCTCTTGGGCCAAGGCCTGCGTGAATCCCCTCACAGCAAACTTGGTGCCGCAGTAAGTCGTTAAGTCAGGATACCCCTCCAGACCTGCTCCGCTTGCAATGTTGATAATCATTTCCTTTACATGAGGCAGGCACTCTTTTGTCATTTTAACCAAACCCTCAAAATTCGTTCTTATCTGATTTTCAATATCCTCATACGTTTGTTCCTTGAATTTTTTCCACACAATAATGCCAGCGTTGTTAATAAAAATATCAATTATTCTGAATTTTTCAATTATTTTCTTAACAGCGTCTTTTATGCTTTTGTCTTCCATTACGTTCAATCGAAGCACAAGGGAATCAGAAGCGCCTAAGTCCATGCATTTTTTGGCAACAGCCATGCCTTCATTCTTATCCTTGTAATATGTTACAATAACTTTGCAGCCTTCTTTTGCAAATTTAAAAGCAGTTTCCTTTCCAATGCCCAGGCTTGAGCCGGTTATAAAAATAACTTTGTTTTTTAAATTATTCATGGTTTTTGTAGAATTTCTGTGTATATAAAATTTGCTAAGCCGTTACCTTAACTTTTAATAAATTATTAACTTCCTCTTCATTGTAGCATGTCTGTTTTAAGCCGCATTTCCTGCATTTGTTTTCATTGTCGCAGAAATCCGGAATTTCCATGCTTTCCAATAATTTTATTATATCATCAACCATCTGCTTTACCTCCTGCTTCATGAATGGATTGAATGCGATGTGCCTTTTTTCCTTTGTGTCAAGGTAGACAACAAAGCCCTCTTTTATTTGCTTGTTGAAACGCTCTTGAAGAAGCAATGAGTAAGCTGCAATCTGAATTCTGTGGGACGGCCAAACACCGTCGCTTGGAGTTCTTCCTGTTTTCAATTCAAAAGGCACATATTCATTGCCGTAAACATGAACTTGGTCAATAATTCCCTTTAATCTTAATTCATCCGACTCAATCCTCAGCTCTGAAATTATTTTTGGAGTTAATTTCTCCCATAATTCCTGCCCAAAAATATTGTTTTCTTCTATGAAATTGAAAATATTGTTTGCCCTTACATTTGATTCTTCCATTATAAAAGGGAATGATTTTCTGTAGGCGTCAAGCATGTTTATTTTTATTTCATCCAATCTTTTTTTGTTATTCGCTATTGCTTTTCTTAAAATTTTTAGGTATTCTTTCTTGTATAACTCTTGTATGATTTCCAGG
>Ga0105164_10001670_pt1 | contig 14092 bp, 14 predicted proteins | sample VDWuncwatermetaG_FD_89674 | JGI IMG/M metagenome (GOLD analysis project Ga0105164, IMG submission 89674) | Wastewater microbial communities from Netherlands to study Microbial Dark Matter (Phase II) - VDW unchlorinated drinking water | ecosystem: Environmental > Aquatic > Freshwater > Drinking...
AACCTAAAACGCCAATCTCGTTTTTCTCCTCTAGCCATAGGTATCCTTAAAGAGGTCGTTAGAAACCGGCGCGGGCAACCGCCACTTCACGCGTCAAAAATTGCGGCGGGCCGAAGATTATCAGGCCCTGCTCTCTGGCTCGATCTTCCAGGCTCCCGCCCGCTACCGTATGTAGTAAATCTGCTTCCATTTGGGCGATTTCAGCTTGTACAGCGATACGATCTTTCCCGGTAGCCTCTGAAGCAAGAGAGTTCGCGATGGTATTGTTGACACTCCAGATATACAAAGCCAAAAACAAGATTAGTAGGGCCCCCAAGGCGCAGACAACCCGCACCGAACAGCGCATCATGACGTCGGTGGTTCTGCGCACGTATCCAAATGGTCTTAGTGTCTGGTTCCTCATTGTTTCTGGGCCACACGCAACTTCGCGGATCGGGCTCGCGGATTGGCAAGCACTTCAGCGCGCGAAGGGGTGATGGGTTTTTTGGTTACTATGGCAATGCCGCCTTTTTTATGTTCAGCATTGAACAACTGCTTGATAATTCCGTCTTCCAGGGAGTGAAATGAAATAACCGCAACCCGCCCCCTAGGGGCTAGTATCTCTACGGCTCTCGAAACACCTTCTTTGATATGCCGCGTCTCATCGTTGACCGCGATACGCAGCGCCTGAAACGTTTTGGTCGCCCAATGGATCTTTCGCTTGCGATACCACCCGGGCACCGCTTGTTCTATGACACCCACCAACTCCGTAGTACGCTGTATCCGTTTCTTGCGTCGGGCTCTCGTAATCTCTTCAGCAATGCGCCGCGCAAATGATTCATCTCCATATTCCCGGATTATCCGCTCCAGTTCTGCAACCGAAAGTCCATTTACCAGGTCAGCCGCCTCCGGGCCTCCCGTAAAGTCGTAGCGCATGTCGAGCGGCTCATCGCTCTGGAATGAAAACCCGCGGCCTGAACTTTCAATATGATAGGAGCTGAATCCGAGATCGAATAGAATCCCTTTTATGTTTCGTAGGCGATGCATGCGGGCGATATCTGGAATGTCGGCAAAACTCCCGCGCGCCAGCTCCACATTTTTCACATTCTGCGATTGATACCGTACCCTAAGCAGACGAATCAGCCCCGGGTCGCGGTCGATCCCCAGTATGCGCCCTTGGGGGCCGACCACCACTCGCAGCGCCTCCGTGTGGCCTCCGCCGTTGATGGTGGCGTCAATCGCGCTGTCACCCGCCGACAAATTGAGAAGCTCCACCACCTCATTTACCAGTACAGGAATGTGCATGAAATAGGAGTATTAGGTGTTAGGTTATAGGCGACAGGTGTTAGGGATTGGAAAAGCTAGATACAGAATTTCAATTTCTTCCGCCTAAAACCTATAACCTAATACCTATCACCTACTAGAATGCGCCCACACTACCCAGCTTCTCGGCGATATCAGTGGCCTCCCGCTCCATACGCCCTTTGTATTCGTTCCAGATTCGCTCGTCCCAGATCTCAAGCCGGTTGTACACGCCGGTGATCACCGCCGAATCTGCAATCCCCGCGTATTCTTTCAAGTAGTCAGGGACCAGTATCCGCCCCAGCGAATCAATCTCCACATCCAGGGCTCCGGCGAGCATGAGACGCACAAACCCCCTGGTACTCGCCTGCCCCGCTGGAAGCTTGCTTAATTTTTCAGCGATCTTCTTCCACTCATCCACCGAGTAGAGAAACAGGGAGCGATCTAAGCCCCGCGTTAAAACCGCTCTCTTCCCAATCTCCCTGCGGAATTTTACCGGGATAGAGAGGCGCTTCTTAGCATCAATCGAATGTATGTACTCACCGATAAGCATAGAAAGGAAGGTTATCCACACTATCCACAGTATTATCCACAATTTACCACTTCACTTATCTTTTATACCACTATCCCCCTTTCACCTCCAAGTATTTTTTACGGCTCCCCTAAAAAAGAAAAAATGGCTTATTTTAAGCCATTAATTGGTCGCCTCCAGGAACAACCTCACAGGTTGTTCACACCTATAGAAAAACTCCGTTCTCTAAATGAGAGCGGAGCAGAGGAGCCTACTGAACTTTACCTGTTTTTTGGTAAAGCTCCCAGATAGGCCCCCAATCTTGGCGGAAGAGGCCAGCGATCAATCAAAGTTTTTGTTGCTCATAACAAATAGAGTACGTCGCTTTTTATTTTTGCCAAGCATAGCCAACTTAGCCTAAATCTGCGATAGCATTTATAGGCTAAATAAATTTACTCTTTTGGTCGCATCAATGGAAAAATTTGGGTTTCGTGGACGGGTTTGTTCATGAGGAAGGCAAATAGGCGCTCGCTCACACCGAAACCGCAGGTGGGGGGCATGCCGTACTCAAGGGCTTCCACAAATTCTTTATCATTCATATGAGCCTCCTCGTCACCCGCTTCGCGGAGTCTGGCCTGCTCTTCAAATCGCGCGGCCTGATCAATAGGATCATTGAGCTCACTATACCCTTTCCCCAACTCTGAACCCGCCAGCAGAACCTGAAAACGTTGGACCGTGTTGGGGTCTTCCGGGCGGCGTTTGGCGAGAGGCTCCATAAAAACGGGAACATTGATCAAAAATCCCGGCCCCGCGATCTTCTTGCGGCAATACTTCCACAGACTATCAATAGCTCGCTGTTTATTCCAGCCTTTTGCGTCATAGTGAATCTCGAGTTCATAAAGCTTGGCTTCGATTTCTTTTAGATCGGAGGCCATGATATCAACACCTGTCATTTCTTTAATAGTTTGGGCGTAATCATACTCCTTCCATTCCGTGCCTAAATCAATCTTAAAGTCACCTATAGTAAACGCGAGAGTGCTGAATGTTTTCTCGGCAATATATTTATACATCTGCTCCACTAACTTCATGCCCAGCTTATAGTCGGCATAGCTCCAATAAAACTCCATCTGCGTGTAGTCCTGCAAATGCTCGGCCGACATTCCCTCATTGCGGAAAATGCGGCCAATCTCAAATATCTTGGGCAAGCCCGCCACCATCAGGCGCTTCTGCCACAACTCGCCCGCAGAGATGCGCAGATACACGTCCATGTCCAGGGCATAGTGATGAGTCACAAAGGGCCGGGCCTCGGCGCCGCCGGTCGTATTTTCAAGAACCGGAGTCTCAACCTCCATAAATCCTTCCCGCAGCAGGAACTCGCGCATTGATTGCCAGAATTTCGAGCGCTTGACGACCATCTCTCTGACTTCAGGATTTATCAGGATATCCAGATACCGCTTGCGGAAGCGCTCCTCCACATCCTTAAGCCCGTGCCATTTCTCCGGAAGCGGCAGGAGGGCTTTTACCAGAGGCTTCCATAAATGCGCCAGCAGCGTTTTTTCCTCGCGCTTGGTAAGAAATGCGACGCCGGTAGCTTCAATGAAGTCCCCGATATCTATAGCGCGCGTAAATAGTTCGTAGGCCGCCTCGCCTATCTCATCTTTTTTAAGATACACTTGCATCTGGCCCGTGCCGTCTTGGAGATCCAAAAACGTCGAGCCGCCATGCTCCCGAATCGCGCGTACGCGCCCGGCGAGCGTGAAATCTTGACCTGAATCTTTGAGTGCAGAAAATTCCCCGAGTGCTCGGGCTATTTCATGCGTACGCGAAGTCTGGGCCGGATACGGATCGTATCCGGCTTCTTTTAATGCAGAAAGTTTTTCCAGACGCACCCGCCGGATATCGTCAAGAGGCATAGCGCATAGTAGTAATCGCAAAGGGAATTATATACAATACTGCCCTAGCTATTGAGTAATTTCAGGATGATCTGCTAGATACTTATCGCGTACATATACACCAAAAGTAGACGCGCTATTTTCCATATTTCTATTTGGGTCGTTATAGAAAAGCACCTTTAAGAACTCCATATACGGCTTGTCATATAAAACGTAAATTGACTTTATTGCCGCAACTTCAACATCGTATTTTAGTTTTGGATTTTCACTTTCGATACACTGAAAAAAATCACTCTTGTTTTTCTCAAAAACATTTTCAAATCCAATACTTGAGATGAATTTTTTCCCCGCTTCTGTGAGATTCAATGGGCTAAACGCTTTCAAATCGCTTGGATTAAACTTGGTGTGATGTCGTGTAAGGTAATCACCTACAACTTTCATATTATGTTTTATTTTCTCGGTAGATTTTTCAAGAGATTCCAAAAGATACAATTTTTTACCAATATAAATCAAGGCGCCAACAATTGTTGGTATGCCTATTGCAATAACGGCAGTGTTTACCCATTGGAGTATGGTCATAGGTACATTATACATGACGAAACGGATATAGACAAGTTTTTAGGGAACAAAGATAAATCAGCGCTTTCCGTCATTCTGAACACAGTGAAGAATCTCCATGTAGCACGGAGATCCTTCGCGAAGCTCAGGATGACGAGGGGGCTGTTTTTGTTGTTTTTTGACGGTCTGGGAGTGGCGGGCAAAAATGAACGCCTGTCTGCCTCTAGTCGAGCTCCATCGCGCACGCTGACAATTTCCAATTTTTCTTTGGCGGCAATTTCTTTCCCATATCTAAACAAAAAACAAAATTGGCAAATCTACAAAGGTCGCATAGAAAGCTGAATAAAATTTGGATCTGCCCATTCGATAATTGTCTGGTTATGATAAAGATTTGCCATGTCTAAGGCATTATTGTTTGGATCGCTTTTAACCGTAAGAACAAATTCATCACTTGTGCCGTAAATATTTTTCACAATCGAGATGTTATATTTACGATTTAGAGCCTCCAAATTTTCTCTAGTTGCCCCAGATTTTATTTTTACTATAAATTCATCGGTTAAAAGCACTTCCGCTTTAGTTGAATCTTGGGTCACGAAATGAGGATAACCATCTTTCATCCCAAGAAACTTTAATGGAATCTTCTTATCGAAGTAATAGTAGAAATATTCTTTGTTGTTATCCCAGTTAGTACGATTTGACACAGGGGCTGGAATCGGACTTGGTTTGGGTGTTGGTGTAGGAGTTGGTGACGGTGTGGGAGTGGGGATGGGGGTCGGACTTGGTGTAGGTGGAGTAATCTGTCTAGTTGAAACAAAGTAAACCCCTACCCCAGCGAGTACGACAACAACTACGACTAATATGATATTTATAAATCCTTTCTGATTCATATTTTTATTCGTGCTATTCGCGAATACTCATGCTATCTCCATGATAACATATTCCACCTCGCCCTTGGGGGTGAGCACTTTCACCGTATCCCCTTTCTTGCGCCCGAGAAATGCTTTACCCAGCGGAGATTCGTTGGAAATCATGCCCACGGCCGGGTTCGCCTCTTCCGAGCCGACGATACTATAGGTATGAGTTTTTTGGCCGGAGGTGATGACAATATGAGAGCCTACGTCAACCGCACCCAGCGTATTTTTTTTGGAAATAATGCGCGCGCGGCTCAAGAAATCTTCGAGTTCGCGTATCCGCATTTCATTTAACATCTGGTCTTCCTTGGCGGTATCAAACTCGGCATTTTCTGAAAGATCTCCCAAACTTTTTGCATACTCAAGGCGCTCGGCGATTTTTAGCCGGACGTTGGTCTTTAAGTCTTCAAGCTCGCGCTGGAGCTTATTGAAGCCTTCTTTGCTGATATATTCAACTCCTGACTCGCGCAGATCGCGATCGACATCACTCATACGGACCACAAGTTAAAAATTAATGGAGGCTTATTATAATCAAGAAAACGTATCAAGTCAACACCTGTTAAATGTGGATAACTAGCGCTCCACAAGACGCGATTTAACCCCCAACACCTGGTCTTTATGGCCCGCATACCAATCCAGAATTCTGCCGGCGACAAACGTACCCCCTACGAGGTTATGGACCGGGCCTGACTCCATAGTCACTACCAGCACCACTTCCGGCTGTTCAAAGGGCGCGAACCCGATAAACCAGGAGTGGACCCTGTCTTTGGGTCCGAATTGAGCGGTGCCTGTTTTAGCGCCCACGCTTATACCGATAGTCGAGACCCCGATCGCAGTGCCTTCTTTAACCGCGCGTAGCATCCCCTCTTCGGCCACCCTGCGGGCGCCCACGGAAACCGGAACCGATGATACCACTTCTCTGGCACCTGCCGGCTCCACACTGCCGTCTTCGCGGATATATCCATGGAGCAGACGTGGTTTGACCACCTCACCCGCACCCACCAGGGCCGTAAGAGCCCGGGCCATCTGGAGCGGGGTTACGAGCATCCCGCCCTGCCCGATACTCATGTGATATGTATCCCCGATGCGCCAGTCGGGGTCTTGCGGATTATTTTTTGCTTTCCAAGCTTGGCTGGGAACAAGACCCGCCTCCTCGCCGGGAAGATCTACGCCGGTGGGCGAGCCGAACCCATAGCTCCCAAAATATTTTTGCAAACGGGTAACTCCCAAGCCCGCGATGCCATTTGCGCCGCCGCCTATGGTATAGAAGTAGGCGTTGGAAGACACCGCTATGGCCTTATACATGTTGACCCAGCCATGATCTTTCCAGTCGAGGAATACGCTGGGGTGTTTTGGATCATAGGGGTTCGGCACCAAAATTTTACCGATAGTAAATATGTCTTGCGCCGGATCAATAATCTGCTCTTGAACAGCGGCAGTGGCAATAAAAGGTTTGATGGTGGACCCAGGCGGGTAGGCGCCCACAAGCGCGCGATTGAAGAGCGGATGTTCGGGGTCTCCCAAAATCTTCCGGACCGCATCCGTAGGTTTGCCTCTGGCCACTACGGTAAGATCAAACCCCGGGTAGCTGACCATGCCCAAGATCTCTCCCGAATGGATATCCAGCATCACTGCTGACCCGCCCCTAAATCCTCTCTCGCGCACCGTCTGGCCGATCATATCATACATTTTTTGCTCCAAGTCCGCAGAGACAGAAAGCACCAATCCACCCCCCATACGCTCGCGCTCAAATACGTTCTCGCTCAATACTCTGCCTTTGGAATCCGTCTCTACTATTTTTTTGCCAAGTGTCCCGCGCAAGAATTCATCATACTTAAGTTCGATACCGGCACGGCCCTGTACCGGCCAGAGATACGGCGAGCTGGCAGAGGCAAGATCATCCTGGGTAACTTTGCTCGTATATCCAATCACTTGAGAGATCGCGGGGCTGGGGAGATAGGAGCGAATTGCTGCGGGCTCGACTTTAATGCGCAGCTCGTCTTTAAATCTGGTAATGATTTTATTTGCCGTCTCCCAGTCGTATATTAGGTCAACGCTAAGTTCTACACCCAATCGCTGGCTCCGTTGCAACCAGAGGGATACCTCTTCAGAATCGCGTCCTAACAGCGAGGCCAGCTCGCCTACTGTAGAATCGCGGATGGGCTCGGGGGATCCTCCAGCATCCACCACCACCCGGAACCCGGGCATGTTAAACGCGAGCGGATGCAGATTCCGGTCATAGATAACTCCCCGCGGCGGGACAATACTCACATACTGCAAGTGGTTATGCTCCGCCCGTAGAGCGAAGTCTTTGCCCTTAATACCCCCCAGCCAGAGAGCGCGCAGGAATAGCGAAACACACAAAAGGCCGAAACCTATACCCAACCCCGCGAACGTCCGGGTGCGAATCGGGCCCTCCAGCCGTCCTTCCAAACGCTCGGTATCAAACCCCGGCAAATTTTGTGTATCCAAAAAAACATCCTCCGGGCTTACCCTTGGGGATCGGCGCAACTTTTTTTTCAAGATGTTACCTATATTCAGCATGATGGGACATCACAGTCGCCGTCCGTGACTTAAAGCCGGCGTTAAGAACAAGGACTCCTACATTCCACAAGACTTCTGCCGACATCTGCCGCCAGAATAAACTCTCGCTACCCCACAGGTACCGGGCACTCGCGAGTACGACGTAGAAAACAGCTAAGGTCACGGTACCAAGAACTACTGTGGGCAGGAATCGCCCGACGGCAATATATTGTTCGAGAAATTTTGCTGTGCCAGCCAGGGCCAGAAAAGCGAGCGTAAAGAGGCCAAAGGGAGCCGTGGAGCGAATATCATACCATACTCCCAACCCAATCGCGCACCCCAAAGCTTGCCCTAAAGAGAGGGCCGGAGCTTGGGTAATAAATACCGCGGGCACCAGGGAGAACGCAATCCGGCGTGAAATGGCAACCAGGCCGATCGCCTGCTCTACCACGATGCTTACGGCGAGATACGCCAAGGCACGCCCTGGTCTATAGATTTTTTTCATGGCGTGCGCACTACGTATACCCGCGCGATATCGTAGAGGTTAAAAGGGATATTGGAACTGACCGTCTGGAAAGGTCCGGTGGGCGATTTTTCAATTTCGGTTACAAATCCGAGCAAAAAAGGATGCTCCCCCGTGCTAAAAATACTCTCATCCCGCTCAACCGAAATACTGGAAGGAATGTTTATAGAAAAAGCGCCGAGCCCGTCGCCTTGGGCTACTGACGTAAGGCCGCTTTTAGGCATGTGCACTTCCGTTTTTTCGCCGGTATCTGAAATAAGCTTAGCACTCGCGGTATGCTCTCCCGCTTCAAAAATATGGCCGACTAATATCTCTCCTCTCAAGAGCACCGGCATACCGATGCCAATACCCTCTCGGGCACCGGCATCCAACAGAAGATAATCGCTGACGCCCGAAACCGACCGCGCCACCACCCGCGCCTCCACTGCATCAAGCTTAGCCTCGCGCACACGCCCCAGAGCCGCTCGCAAATCGTCGTTTTCACGCCTGAGCGCGTCCATATACGCCACCCTGGCGCGCAAAGACGCGGCCTCCTCGCGCAGGCGCGCTTCTTCATCCAAACGATGCGGAATACCTGTCAGAATCCCTATCATGCCGCCAAAGACGCGCCCCAGCGATTCGGAAACACCCAAGATCGGTTTAAAAAGCGGCAGCACCTTTAGGCGCACGGGGGGCATGTTGCCGGCAAAGAAAATAGCCGCGAGTACTACTATACTTGCCGCCAGGCGCCAGAGATTGGTACGCAGCCACTTCATGCCTTCAAACTTAACGCGGAATTACTTCCGCCTCCGCGTCCAACAAAACGTTGCGCAAACTGTCCAAGTCTTCAAGGATTACCCCCGTGCCGCGCACCACGGCTGTCAGCGGATCTTCCGAGACACGCACCGGCATTTTCGTCTCCCGCTCTATCATGCGATCCAGGCCCCGCAAGAGCGAACCCCCTCCCACCAGGATAATACCGCGATGCATAATATCGGCGACCAGCTCCGGTGGCGTATCCTCAATCGTTTCTTTCACCGCCGAGACGATAATCTTAATCGAGTGCTGCAGAGCCGAGCGAACGTCCGAAACAGTCATGGCCACTTCTCGCGGAAGACCGGTAATAAGATCCCGCCCGCGCACCGCGGCTTCGGCATTTTCATCCGTGTCCGCACCCGCTGAACCAATGGCTATTTTAACGTCTTCCGCGGTCCGCTCGCCTATTAAAATTTTAAATTCGTCCCGGGCAAAATTAATAATATCCTGATTCATCTTATCGCCCGCTACCTTAATATTGCGGGAAGCCACAATCCCGCCCAGAGAGATTACCGCGATGTCGGTCGTCCCGCCGCCGATATCCACTATCATACTGCCCACGGGCTCCTGTATCGGCATGCGGATGCCAATGGCGGCGGCCATCGGCTCCTCCACCAAGTACACTTCACGGGCGCCGGCGTTGGCTGCGGCGTCCCGCACAGCTCTGCGTTCCACTTCGGTAATAGCCGAGGGCACCCCTATCACCACCCGCGGGCGCGCAAATATTCCGGTAGTGTCGCGGTGCACTTTTTTAATGAAATACTTCATCATCTCTTCCGTCACTTCGAAATCCGAGATGACGCCGTCCACCAAAGGGCGCTGCGCCACAATGTGAGCGGGGGTTCGCCCCACCATGCGCTTGGCCTCGTTGCCAACTGCCACTACTTGATTCGTTTTCTGGTTGATCGCGACTACCGAAGGCTCGTTGATGACAATCCCGGAGCCGCGCACATACACCAACGTGTTGGCAGTGCCAAGATCGATCCCGATATCGCGTGAAAACAGACTGAAAAGTTTGTCGAACATGGATATATATAAGTTTGCTGGATAACAAACATCCCCTCGTCATCCTCGCGAACGCGGGGATCCATTTCCTCCGGGAACCTATATTTTTACAGTACCGGATCCCGCATCCCACCGTCGCCAAGGCTATGGCGGGCAAGCAAGCTCGGGATGACGCAGTGCATCATCGAGTGTTACTTTTTAAGAATTCCCGCTTTTCGGATAATTCTTGATATACGAAATCACATTAGGAAGAGTAACCATTACCGGCTCGGATTCACTCCTGCGCCTTATCTCGGCGCGGCTCTCCCTAATCGTTCGTTCGCTTACAATGGCACGGAAGGGAATGCCAATCAAGTCCGCGTCCGCGAGCTTTTCTCCGGCAGACTTGTCATCCCGATCATCATATAAAACTTCGATGCCTTCTTCTCCCATTGCCGCATACAGATGTTCGGCCTCTTTTTTGACTTCCGGGTTCTGGCCCCCAAAACTCAAAAGGTGCGCCCGAAACGGAGAAACTTCATCGGGCCAGATGATGCCTTTTTCGTCCGCGAAAACCTCTACAATAGTACCCATAAGTCGTGTGGTGCCGAGGCCATAACAGCCCACAATCGGATATTGATCAGCGCCGTCCTCTGCCCTGTATGTAAAGTTAAACGCCTTGGGATACTTTTGGCCTAAGTCAAAAACGTTGCCGGCTTCTACCGACTTCGCCTCTATGAGTTTACCCTTACCACAACGTGGGCAGGTGTCGCCTGGTTTCACTTTCGCTATCTCGCTCTCCACACAAAAGTCACATTCTTCGCAGTAATAGATAGTGTCTTCTCCGGCGTCGGTTAAAATTTCGAACTCGTAGGAGATTTTCTCGCTGAAAGAACCTCCCGAAGCTTCGGTGACTTTCGCCACAAGTCCCACGCGCCTATATATCCTGAGATACGCTTCTTTCACAATCGCGTAGAATCGGTCGAAATCCTCCTGCGTCGCGTGGAAAGAGTACATGTCCTTCATCCCAAACTCGCGGCCCCGCATGATGCCAGACTTAGCCCGAAGTTCATCGCGATATTTTTGCCCAATCTGATAGATAGCTACCGGCAGATCTTTATATGATTGCACATACTGCTGAGCAATGGGCGTAACAATTTCCTCCTCACTCTGACCCAGCGCATATTCTTTTTCGGTACGGCTTTGAATTTTAAAAAGAACATCTACGCCATCCCAGGCACCCGTCTGTTTCCATGGCTCGGAGGGGTGGAGTGTGGCCATTCGCACTTCTTGGCCGCCGATCTTGTCCATCTCTTCGCGAATAATATTTTCTATACGCGCGAGCACACGCAACCCCAGCGGCAGGTAGGTGTAGACCCCCGCCATTTCTTTATGAATGAAACCTGCGCGGGTAAGAAGTTGCGCATTTTTGGATACCTCATCTTTCGGCGCTTCCTTGCGGGTTTTTGTGAAGAGTTGCGATTGCCGCATATGTACAGATAGTATAGGAGAAACTTTGTCTAAAGGCAAAAAGAAAGGCTTCACATCTGATGACCGTGAAATTTAGAGGAGTGCTAGCCTATTTCTGCGATAGCATTTATAGGCTAAATTGTTTACAGCAACTTCACGATATCCCGATAGGTAATGAATACCATCAAAAGAATCAAAACCACAAACCCCGCCGCATGCGCCAGGTAGCTCACGCGCGCGGGCACGGGCGAGCCTTTGATTTTTTCAATCAGCAAAAATAATATCCGCCCGCCGTCTAAGGCCGGGAATGGCAGCACGTTAAGCACCGCCAAATTCACGGACAAAAGCGCGGTAAGCTGCAGCACATACACAAAGCCCATCCTGCCCGCTTCTCCCGCATAGCGCGCAATGCCCACCGGACCCGCCACATCACCTACGACGGTCCCCGCAAATAAATTTTTGAAAAAATATATCAGACCCTTGACTACACCGACCGTGACATCATAGGTGGTCTTGGCCGCTTCCCATGGAGCCATATACCAGGGCGCGGAAACGATGCCCGTCTCAAACAGGGCCACCCCCAGTGGACCCTCCCCTTCCGGGACCGCCATACGCGGGGTTACCGGTATGGAAAGTAAACTTACGCCACGACGCACCGTGAGCAGAAGCGGACGCCCCTGATGAGCTCGTATAAAGGCCTGCACATCACCCACGGTTCGCGGGGTTTGCATGCCCATCCGGTCCGTCTCGCCGAAAGATTGTATGGTATCCCCAATTTGTAAACCTGCGCGCTCCGCCGGAGACCCGGGAGCGACTTCCACAATTTCCACTTTGGCATCCCGCACGATACCGCGCGTATCCTCGGTAACGACGGTAGGAAGGCCGATAACGTGCCCGAGCAGGAATAACCCAAACGCCAAGAGCATATTCATAAGTACGCCTGCCGCAATAATCCAAAACCGCTGCCCCACCGGGCGGGAGCTAAAGTTGCGCGGGTCAGAGGCGGCCTCGGTGGTTTCATCCTCGCCCCAGATGCGCACAAACCCGCCGAACGGCAAGGCATTGAGCGAGTACAGCGTCTCGCCGTACTGCTTACCCACCAGACGCGGCGGGAATCCAAACCCGAATTCATCCACGCGCACACCTCGCATTTTAGCGAATATAAAATGCCCAAACTCGTGGGACAAAATCAAAACCAGCAATATGACGAAGAAAATGAGGATGGTGAAAAACATATTCTACGGGATAACACAAAGCTAGCGCATTATTTTTCTAGTATCTCTTTTTCTTTTTCTCCTTCTATCTTTCCTATTTGCTCATTAAATCTATCTATCTCTTTCTGCAACTGCTCTTTGGCGCGGAATTTTTCGTCCTCGCCCATCTCTTTAGCTTTCTCACGCTCCTGAATGTTTTTCCAGGCTTCATCTTTGGCGTGGCGCGAGCGGATCCGCGCCTCCTCGGCCTTGGCGCGCAGAATCTTGATCAGATCATATCTGCGCTCCTCGGTAAGCGTAGGCAATGATAACCTGATAGAATCTTTGTCGGCAATGGGGCGGAGATTGAGCGAGGAAGACTCAATGGCTTTGGCAATGGTATCAAGCGCATTTTTATCCCAGGGCTGAATAAGAATCGTACGCGGATCGGGCGTGGAGAGCGAAGCAATATGCTTTAAAGGGCTTCGTGCGCCATAATATTCCACCTCCAAATCCTCCACCAGCGCCGGTGTCGCGCGGCCGGTACGCAAAGATGATACCTCGGATTTGAACCACGAGACCGTATCTGAAAACTCTTTTTGCAATTGTCGTATCACCTCTTGCATATGGACTTGGAACTTACAACCTGAAACTTGGAACTCTATTTGGGCTCTAAGCTCCAGGCTTCAGGTTTTAGGATCTCATTCAAATCCGATAATAACGACCCTAGTATTTTTTGGGTCAATGACTATGCTCATAATTTTGTGCTTGCCGCCAAAATCGGTGCCTTTCCAAGACTCTCCGCCATCGGCAGTTTTATAGAGTTGTGCACCTGCGGATACATACGTAACGGACGGATGCACTGGATCTATCGCGAAGGCGGTTACCGCAATGGACCCCGGCAGCAAGGGAAGGTTAACCGGATTCCATGTCGCCCCGTGGTCGCTCGATCGCGTGAGCCCCTCGGCCGAAGCGCGGTAAAGAATGTCGCGCACGGGATCTACATAGAGACCTTGGATTTGAGTCGAAGAGTACCCTGTCCGTGGCTGGTACCGTAAAGACTGGGTGGCGGTTTGGCTGTCGGCCCAGGTCTGGCCATAATCATCCGTGCGCAACACCGCTCCGCGCCCGCCTGCTACCCACATCATGCCTGCGACATGAGGGTTGGCTACTAATAAAACCGCCCCTTCGGTAAACTGGTGGCGCAGTTTCCAGGTACCTCCGGCATCATTGGATTCGAGAAATCCACCATCGCTGGAGCTAATAAATAGGCGGCTGCGGTTTAAAGGATCGCGCACTATCCCCGTTACCTGTACGCGATCTAAAGGGGTAAAGTAGCGTTCGGTAAATTGCATGCCAGCAAGCTCCAGCACTCTTCCTTTATTTTGATAGTAAGCGGCCAGATACGCATCACGTCCGGCCTCGGGAACTACAAGCATGTCGGTAATGGC
>Ga0105164_10001671_pt1 | contig 14088 bp, 14 predicted proteins | sample VDWuncwatermetaG_FD_89674 | JGI IMG/M metagenome (GOLD analysis project Ga0105164, IMG submission 89674) | Wastewater microbial communities from Netherlands to study Microbial Dark Matter (Phase II) - VDW unchlorinated drinking water | ecosystem: Environmental > Aquatic > Freshwater > Drinking...
AACTACTACCCCCTTAAAAACATCATAACGGCAATCAAAAACCAGCGCCTTCAAAGGATGGGCGATTTCTCCGGTCGGGGCAGGAACTACTTCTATCACTCTCTCTAATATATCCTCTATGCCCACACCTTCCTTCGCAGAAGCCAAAATAATATCCTCTTCTTTAAATCCTAGAACTTGGACAATCTGTTTTTTTACCCTGGGAATATCTGCGGAACTTAAATCAATTTTATTGATTACAGGCATAATTGCCAAATTATTCTCCATTGCCAGATAGAAATTAGCTACGGTCTGCGCTTCGATTCCCTGGCCGGCGTCCACTACCAGGATCGCGCCTTCACAGGCAGCCAGCGATTTAGAAACTTCGTAGGTAAAATCAACATGGCCGGGAGTATCAATGAGATTTAAAACATACTGCTTCTGATCATTTTTAGACTTATACAAGAGCCTGACCATTGAAGCTTTAATCGTAATGCCACGCTCCTTTTCCAGGTCCATATCATCCAAGAGCTGACTGCCTTTATGCGACCTCTCTACCGTACCGGTAACTTCAAGAATCCGGTCAGCCAAGGTTGATTTACCGTGGTCAATGTGCGCGATAATCGAAAAATTTCGGATTAAATTCTTATCCATACGAATTAATTTTGTTTAAAACGACCTCCACAACCTGATCAATAGTCATATTAGTCGTATCAAGATAGATCGCGTCTTCTGCTTGTTTTAAAGGCGCTACTTCCCTGGTAGAATCAATTCTGTCCCGGTTAGATAAATCAGCAGCTACACTTTCAAAAGTAACATCCTGCCCTAATTCTAACAATTCCTTATGGCGCCTGCTTACTCGTTCATTAAAATCAGCATCCAGATAAAATTTCTTTTCCGCTTCCGGAAAAACCACTGTCCCGATATCCCTGCCATCTAAAACACTATTAGAATCTCTGCCAAATTTTCTCTGCAGCTCCAACATTACCTGGCGCACTTCTTTAATTTTAGAAATATCTGAAACTAGCTTGGTGATCCGCGGCTCACGGACCTCTTTACTGACATCGCGGCCGTCTAATAATACCTTTAATGCGCCATCCTGGTTAGGGATCAAATCAATAGTGGTAGATTGGGCAATCTGAATAATACGGGAGAGATCACTTACTTGAACATTAGACTCAATAACCTTAAGTGTCAGGGCCCGGTACATCGCACCGGTATCAATATAAAGAAAGCCCTTATTTTTCGCGACTCTTTTGGCAATTGTACTCTTACCTGCTCCGGCCGGACCATCTATGGCAATAATCATACGATTGTTTCTCTTTTACGCCTGGCACTTTCAAGTATACGCACTAACAATTCCTTATTCTTGTTTTTAATTACTACTTTTATTTTGTTCAAATTCTGCTGAAAAACATCGATTACCTGCGGACAATTTGCGTTACTTAAAATGATCTCTGCCCAAAGCCGGCTGTCTGAAGAAGCAATGCGCGTGGTATCTTTCAATCCGCTGGCGCAGAATTTCAAATATTTTTCCGGGACAGCCCCGATTAAAGAAAAAGCCAGTATATGTGGCAGATGGCTGACAAAAGCCATAATTTTATCGTGATCTGGCGCGGAAAGTTGTGTTGTTCTGGCACCGATTTTTTCCCAGAATAAAGCTACCTCTTTTTTTGCTTTTACACTGGTATTCTTTGTCGGAGTAAGAATACAAAGCGATCCTTTAAACATATCCGCCCGGGCAAAATCTATCCCACGCTTTTCCGAGCCGGCCAAAGGATGCGCACCGATAAAGTTTGGAAAAAACTTCTCCAGTTTAGATACAATTTCTAACTTGGTACTCGCGACATCAGTAACAATACAGTTCTTGCTGATCAAACCTGATAGGCTCGGCGCTAAATTAAGAATTGTTTCAATCGGAGCTGCGAAAATTATTAAATCCGCATCCTTGACGGCTTTTAGATCCAAAGACCCATAATCAATAGCCTTAATTTTTTTTGCTAAGTTTAAGGTTCTCTGGTGCCGGCTAATACCAATCACCTGTCCAGCAAGTTTCTTCTTTTTAATTGCCAGGCCAATTGAACCACCGATTAAACCCACTCCGATAATTGCGATCTTTTTAAACAATGGCATTAGATTTCCCTATCTACCGCCTGAGCGATTTTCTTTAATTCTTGGACCATTGCAGCAAAATTCGCAGGAATTAACGACTGGGCTCCGTCGGATAAAGCATCTTCCGGATGATTATGCACTTCCACAATCAACCCATCACTTCCGGCAGCAACCGCAGCGCGGGAAAGCGCAGAGATCAATCCCCATTTGCCCGCGGCATGAGAAGGATCAACAATTACCGGCAGGTGCGAAAGCTGCTTAATTACCGGCACTGCGCTAATATCCAAAGTATTACGGGTAGAATCCTCAAATGTCCTGATTCCACGCTCACAAAGAATCACGTTAAAGTTCCCGGCAGATAAAATATATTCCGCGGACATTAAAAGTTCTTTTACTGTCGAAGATAATCCGCGCTTTAAAACTACAGGTTTCTTGGTTAGGCCAACTTCTTTTAAAAGGTTGAAATTTTGCATATTGCGGGCACCTATCTGCAGGATATCGACATATTTTTCCACCAAACCTACATCACGCGTGTCCATTACTTCACTGACTGTAACTAATCCTAATTCATCTCCTACCTGCTTTAAAATCTTTAAGCCCTCTTCACCTAACCCCTGAAAACTGTAAGGAGAGGTACGCGGCTTAAACGCTCCGCCACGCAAAACCGTGGCTCCGGCTTTTTTTACTTCCTTGGCAATTGCGGATACCGTATCAAAATTTTCAATTGCGCATGGGCCGGCCATGACGATAATTTTTTTATCGCCGATTTTTAAACCTTTCCCTAGATCAATTACCGAGGGGTCGTGTTTAAATTCCCGGGAAACCAGCTTATAGGGAGCCAATACCGGCATGACTTTTTCGATTCCCGGAAAAACTTCCAGAGGAGTAACGCGTAAAATATCCTCCGGGCCAATAACTCCGATAATCGTACGCTCCGTGCCCCTGGATACCATGGGCTTAAGCCCTAACTTCTGCACCTTATCAATAATATGATCTATCTGTTCCTGTGTGACATCCGGCCTTAATACAAGAATCATATTGCCCTCCGTAAAATTACAAAACCTTCTTTAATACCTTAATGAACCTCTCATTTTCTTTCTTCGTGCCAATAGTGACGCGAATAAAATTTTTTAACCCATACTGCTGCATATCCCTGACGATTACCCCATATTTAAGCATTTCCTTAAATACAGACACTCCGTCTTTTCCACAATCAACGAGAATAAAATTTGCCGCACTGGTGACATAAGTAATCCCTGATTTTTTCAAAACATCATAAAGATAGTTTTTGCCGTCTAAGACAGCCTTACGAGTCTTTGACAAGAATTTTTTATCATCCAAAGCTGCTAGAGCCGCTGCTTGTGCCAACAAATTAATATTAAAAGGCTGCCTTACCCTTTCCATGTAAGTGGCACATTCCTCATTTAACAGTGCAAAACCGATCCTTAATCCAGCTAAACCATAAGCCTTGGAAAATGTCCTTAAAATAATCACATTCTGCTCCAGATAACTTAAAGAATTAGGAAAATCATCGACATCGATAAAGGCATCATAGGCCTCATCAAGCACAAGAATCACATCTGGCGGCAATTCCTTTAAAAAATCTTCTACTTCGAATTTTGTTACATAGGTGCCTGTGGGGTTATTAGGATTAGCAATAAAAATTAATTTTGTTTTTTTATCGATTAATTTCTTGATCGCCTCTAAATCATATTTAAAATATTTTAAAGGTGCTTTTTTTACTTGCCGGCCTAAAACCTGCGCAATAATTTCATATTCCAAAAAGGTTACTCCGGCAGTAATAATATTCTCATCCTCTTCGACAAAAGTTTTGATGATCACATCAATCAGCTCATCTGAACCGTTACCCAAAACAACATTGGAAGGTTTTAGATTAAAACACTTGCTTAATTTTCGTTTCAGACAAAAACTTTGACTGTCGGGATAACGATTTACCTGTAATAGTTTTTTGCGCATCGCGGCAATTGCCAGAGGGGAAGCCCCAAGAGGATTTTCATTAGAAGCTAGCTTAATTACCTCTTTTAGTCCCAACTCCCGCTTAGTTTCCTCAATAGGCTTACCTGCGACATAAGCAGTTACATTAAGAATATTTTTTCTTACTAATTCCTTCATCTATTCTCCGACCGGATAAGACCCTAAAATTTTCAAAAATTTGCATTTAATTTCCAATTCCATAAGCGCTTTTTTAATCTTTGGGTCCTGCCGATGCCCCTCTAGGTCAACATAGAAATAATAATCCCAGGCCTTTTTCTTGGAAGGCCGCGACTCTATTTTAGTCAGGTTAATGCGGTATTTTTTAAAAGGTAACAGCATATCATGCAAAGCACCCACCTTGTCCTTTATCGAAAACATAATTGAGGTCCGGTCGCGGCTGGTTTGCGGCACATCAAGCTTACCGATTACCAGAAAACGCGTAATATTGTGCGGTGAATCCTCAATATCAGACGCCAAGACTTTTAATTGATAAACCTTAGCAGCCAGCAAAGAAGCAATACAAGCACTGTTTTTTTCTCTGCGCGCAATCTGCGCTGCGGCTGTAGTACTGGAAACTTCAATTAACTCAATGTGCGTCAGATTTTCCTGAAGCCAGATCCGGCATTGGCCAAAAACCTGCCCTATCGAATAGACACGTTTAACTTTATCTTTCTGGCAATTTGCCAACAAATTATGTGAAACATCCAGAATAATCTGGCTACAGATCTTTAAATCTGAATCCATGAACATATCCAGAGTATGGCTGACAGCGCCTTCAATAGAATTTTCTATCGGCACTACCCCGTAATTCGCCCTGCCTCTTTCTACCTCCAAAAAAACATCGGTAATACTTTTACAGGCCAGGTATTCTACCTGTGAGCCGAATCTTTTTAAAGCTGCCAGATGTGTGAAAGTAGCCTGCGGCCCAAGATAAGCGATTTTTAATGCAGCACCCATTGCCAGGCTCGAAGACATAATCTCGCGATAAATTGCTTCCAGGGAATGGTTATCTAAAGGGCCCTTGTTTACCTGAGTAATTCTTTTTAAAACATCGATCTCGCGGTCAGGCGAATAAACACTTTTACCTGATTGACGTTTCACCTTAGCGACATTTAAAGTAATGTTGGCACGGGTATTTAAAAGCTGAATGATTTTTTTATCTAAAGTATCAACTTGCCGGCGCAGGCTCTTTAACTTCATCTTTTTTCTCCTCTACGTTTGGCGGTACCTGAAAACTTTCTATTTTAGGCAACTGTTCCAGCGATTTCAGGCCGAAATATTCCAGGAATTGCTTGGTAGTCCCATATACATACGGCCGGCCAGGAGCTTTTTTTCTTCCGGCAATACGGATAATGTCCTTATCCATCAGACTCTTAATTACGCCATCAACATTTACCTGGCGCAAAGACTCTATTTCTGTTTTAGTGACTGGCTGCTTATAAGCAATCATCGCCAAAGTTTCCAGGGCCGGCTTAGATAATTTTTCTTTCTTTTTCTGCCGGTATAATTTTTTCAAGAATGGCGCGGAAAAAGGAGCTGTAATCATCTGGAATCCTCCAGCAATTTCACTGATCCTTATCCCGCGGTTAGTATGCTCATACTCAAGACCCAATTCCTCAATCATTTTCCTAATCAGACTGGTATCTAAATTATCCAAAGCGCCCTTAAGCTGCTCTAAGGTCAAAGGTCTATCGCTGGAAAAAAGTAATGCCTCAATTGCTGACTTTACGTTATCCTGCGTCATTACTGAATAGCCTTTCTTTGTTTATAAACTTCATTTAAAAGTGCCTCGGTAGTTTCAATATTTTTTTGCCGCTCCATTGCTTTTTTAATCATGCTTAATGCTTCCGGCCTTTTATACTCTAACTGCATTAATACCTCCAGGGCCCCCTGTACAATATCGCCGCTAACCGCGCTTTTTTGTTCTTTTACCTGCTCATCCTGGATTAAAGCAAACTTGCCTACCTTATGCTGAAGCTTAGCGATAATTTCTCTGGCTCGCTGCTGTCCTATTCCCGGAAGGGAAATAAGAAAATTTGTATCTGCCTCATCAATTGCCTGGGCAATCTGGGAAATCGGCTGATTCAATGCCTTTAACGCGGCACGCGGGCCGATCCCGGAAACAGTGATAAAAATTTCAAAGAAATCTTTTTCTACTTCATTTAAAAAACCGATTAGTACCGGAGTACTTTTTGATGGTTCAACTTGAAGATAATGGTAGGTAATTAAATTAACCGTGCTTCCCGGATTAAGTTCTCCTGTCAAACGCTGCATCACTGTTGCCGGCAAAAATACCTCATAACAGATCCCTCCGGTTTCAACGAGTAGATGATTTAAACCCTTCTCCACTACTTTTCCGCAAATGCGTGCGATCATTTTAAATTTTTCGTTCTTAGAATGTAGCTATGTGCAATGGCCAGCCCAAGCGCGTCAGTGACATCCATATATTTCGGCAAACTCTTTAATCCGAGTAAACTTGCCACCATCTTCTGAACCTGATATTTTGCAGCCAGCCCATTGCCGACGATTGATTTTTTGATGCGTGTTGCGGCATATTCTGTTATCGCAACATTAGATCTTTCTGCGGCAAGGCAAATTACCCCGCGCGCCTGCCCAAGAATATACGCGGTAGTAGGATGCCGATAATGCACGAATAATTTCTCTAAAACGATTACCTTCGGCTGAGTATCAGAAATTAATTTCATCACCGCCCGGTATATTTTATCTAGCCGTGCTGCCGATTGATCTTTTGCGCTAGTTCTAATAATTCCTGCTTCTAATAAAAAAATCTTACCCTTATTTACCTCAATTGCACCGTATCCAGTGATACTTAAAGCTGGGTCGATCCCCAGAATTCTCATCTTTTATTCTTGTGTAACCTGCTCTAAAATTTCATCGGGGATATCGAAATTAGCATAGACTTGCTGCACATCATCATGCTCTTCAAGCGCATCAATCAATGATAAAAGCTGCTTAGCTTCATTACCGGCGATTTTTATCAAAGAAGAAGGCACCAAAGTAACCTCAGCATCCTGGCACTTAATTCCTTTTGCATCCACGACCTGTTTTACTTTTTCAAAATTTTGCGCGGAAGTGGTAATCTCATAATTTTTTTCATCGGACTTCATATCTTCTGCCCCGGCTTCCAGCACCAGATCCATCAATTCCTCTTCTTTGGCCTGAGCTTTATCAACAAGAAAATAACCTTTTTTAGTAAACAACCAACTGACGGCACCTGCCCCGGCAAAATTCCCGCCTTTTTTGGACATAACATTACGCAGTTCCGCGCTGGTGCGGTTTTTATTATCTGTAAGGGCCTCTACCAGGATCGCCACACCTCCCGGGCCATATGCCTCATAGATTACATTCTCATAAATTACTCCCGGCAATTCTCCTGTTCCGCGCTTAATTGCCATCTTCACATTATCCGAAGGCATATTTGCTTCTTTTGCTTTTTGCATTACAGCGCGCAGCCTCGGATTAGAATCCGGATTTCCGCCGCCTTCGCGCGCAACTACTGTCAATTCCTTGATTAGTTTTGTATAAGCGGCTCCTTTTTTAGCGTCAGCCGCCATTTTTTTGCCTTTATTCGTCTTCCATTTTGAATGACCAGACATTTTGTTCCTCCTTATAAACTGATTATTATTAGTAAAGTTTTTTCAAAAAAGGCAGGTAGAATAAGCCGGGTTCTGTGTCAATGCGATTATCCGCATCCTTAGTGGCCATTTCTCTAGTCTCTGACGTTACCGTCAGGATCCAGCAGTCTACCCGAGACTAATAGCGGGATGAGTTTTATCCCTCGTCTCCTACGTGACCTTGCTCCGCGTAGAGATTGCTCGTTGCACCTCGCAGCCAAAAGCTGCTACTCGTCTCTCTAGCTCTTCCCGCTCAGCTACCTAAATAGCAAGAGGCGGGATCCCGCCTACTAATAAATAGCTTGGCGGGAATCCTTCCGACATGAATTATGCCGGAGATGGGCGTTACCCATTACGCAAACTCTCTTGGAGCCCGGACTTTCCTCCCCGAAAACGGGGCTAACCACGTTCTACCTGCCCTAATTATCAAAGAAAAAATTATGCCTTTTTTCTCGCTTCTTTTACCGCAATATTAGCCAGTTTATCCGCCCCGCGATTATTTTCCCGGGGGATATGTCTAATGTTGACCGATTTAAAAGAAGATAAAAGGTGTACGGCTTGATTATATAAACCCAGAAGATGCGGGCTCTTGACTTTGTATTCTTTTTTCATCTGCCGATAAAGCAGTTCACTATCAGTATGAATCACCAGATTTTCGATCTTAAGAATCAGTGCTTCCTGTAAGGCATAAATTAACGCCATATACTCAGCGACATTATTCGTGGCATTGCCGATATATTGATGGAGGTTTTTTAACACTTGCTGATTCTGGCAAATCACTACCCCAATTCCTGCCGGGCCGGGATTGCCTTTAGCCGCGCCATCAATAAAAATTTCAGCCTGTTTCATCGACAAATAACATTCTGTTACAAACCTCACAGGTAATAATCTTCTCATACATCTTGATCAGATTAATTACCTGGGGAGGTACAAACATATTACAACCAAGACAAGAATTATTTTTTACACCAACAATCGCTAATCCGTCGCGGCTGGAAAGTATCCTTTCATACTGTGTCAATATTTTCGGCTCAACATCTACCAATGCCTGATTTCTCTGCGCTGCCAATTGCGCCAAGCGATCATCAATCTCTTTGATCCGCAGGTCCACCTTTTTCTTCTGCTCGTTGAATACTTTTTCTTCCTGCGCAAGCTTCTGCTTCTCTTTGTCAATATCAGCTTTTGACTTATCAACCCTTTCCATCAGCTCCAAGATTTTATCTTCAGTTACCGAGCCATCTGCTTTTGCATCAGCGATCTGCTGTAGCATGGTCTGATATTCTTTATTGGTTTTTAGCGCAAAAAGCTGGCCCTGTAATTTTTTTGCCGCCTCTTCTTTGGAAGCCAACTCCAATTCATTATCTTTTTTCTGTTTCTGCAGGTCGAGCAAAACTTTTTCTGCATTAGCAACTGCGGTTTTTTTCTCTTCGAAGGCCGTTTCTATGGCCCTAATTTCCTGAGGGCACGCCAGTTTTTCATGCTCTAAAACATAAATTTCTGAGTCAATGGTTTGTAATTTGTTTAGGCTGTTTAACTGAGCCTTTAAATCAGACATATATTTTCTCCATCTCTGGTCAAATGGGCGATACAGGATTCGAACCTGTGACCTTTGCGATGTGAACGCAACGCTCTAACCAACTGAGCCAATCGCCCGTAAACAAAAAAATTCTGGGCCCACAGGGATTTGAACCCCGGACCAAGTGATTATGAGTCACCTGCTCTGACCAACTGAGCTATGGGCCCCAACTAGCCCCCTAAACCATGGCCCCTAAAAAAACGCTAACCCTCTAAAAATCTGAGATTTAAATACAATAATAGAGTATAGATTATAACACAAAACTATCCTGCTGCAAGAATATTTTAAAGTAAAAAGGCCGGTATCTACCAATTGAGTAAATACCGGCCTTTTGTGCCAAAGGTATTCTCCAAACTAATATTCCCTCTGATGGGCAATCGTCATATCAAGAAAAGAACGTAACCTACGCGAACGAGTTGGGTGTCTAAGTTTTTTTAAGGCTTTTGCCTCAATCTGACGCACCCTTTCCCTGGTTACCTTGAATACGCTACCTACCTCTTCCAAGGTACGAGGAACCCCGTCGGTAACACCGAAACGTAAAACCAGGATTTTCTTCTCCCTATCAGTAAGCGAACTTAATGCCGAATTCATTTCTTCCTTAAGCATGGAACGCACCGTGGCATTGGCAGGAGAAACTGCTTTTTTGTCCTGGATAAAATCCCCAAAATGCGTATCCCCTTCATCGCCGATGGGCGTCTGTAAAGAAATAGGCTCCTGGGCGATCTTGAGAATAGATTTTATTTTATCTTGAGGAAGGCGCATTTTTTGCGCGATCTCCTCGGGAGCAGGCTCCTTACCATGTTCCTGGACAAACATCCGGGAAAAACGCATAATTTTATTAATCGTTTCGGTCATATGCACAGGGATCCTGATTGTACGCGCCTGATCGGCAATTGAACGGGTAATTGCCTGCCTGATCCACCAGGTCGCATAAGTAGAAAATTTATAACCTCTCTTATATTCGAATTTCTCTACCGCGCGCATTAAACCGATATTTCCTTCCTGAATTAAATCCAAGAATGAAAGGCCGCGATTGGTATATTTTTTGGCAATACTCACTACCAACCTAAGGTTTGCCTCCACGAGGCGTTTTTTCATCCGATTAAATTTTAACTGAGTACCTCTAATCTGTTTTAATTGCCCCTTAATTTTCTTATACGGCTCGCCTAATTGTTTTAAGATGGCCACTTTTCGGCCGCGCTCGCACTTTTTTCCGCGTAGAATATAATCTAATTCCCGTATCAGCTTATTGAACTTACGCAAGGCACTTTCAATTACAGAAGTAGTAAAATTGAACTGCAGCAAAAGATCTTTTGCTCTGGATTCGCTTTGCGTCCGGCGCACCGCAGCAGCTATGCGCTGGATCCTTCTTACTACAGCGCTACGCTTGATTTTGACATCTTCCTTGATCACCTCGTCGAGATTTAAATTACCGGAGAGAATCTCATCAGCCACATGCAAGACTTCTTTACGGATGAATTTTGAATCCAAGGTTGAGAACTTAAACTTCTCTTCCGTATCCTCAATTTTCTTGGCCAGGTCGATTTCATTTTCCCGGGAAAGCAGGGAAATCGAGCCCATCTGTTTTAGATACATTTTTACCGGATCATCTAAAGGCAAAAATTTATCTTCAATGGCTGTGGGTTCTGCGAGAACCGTTTCTTTTACTAAGGTTACCGGCTTCTCTGTCTCACGGTCCTCCGCGCTCTCAACCAACTGAATATCTTCATTTCCCAATAATTCGAAGATCTGATCGATATCCTCCGAAGAAGCGATATCCTCAGGAAGAAGGTCGTTAATTTCATCATAAGTCAAAAAACCCTTCAGCCTGCCTAAAGCAATAATTTTTTCTACATCTTTCTTAGTAAAAACTTTTTTCTTCATTCCTACTTGCTCCTTTTAATAAGATTGCAAAATTCATCCCTTAATGTGTTTAATTTTTCTTCGTCTCCCAAACCCTCTGCGATCCTAATTTCTTCCTGCAGCCTTTGCCGGCGCAAAAATACCCGCTTATTCTTGATTACCTTGATACAGTCATTGACTACTTTTTCTTTATTCTCTTCGGAAACCTCTGATTTAAAAGCGGATTCACAAATGTATTCCAAGCTCTCCTTATCATCAAGATAGTTGAGCAACTTACTGGGCTCAATGGCCTTACCCTGTTCAATAAAATCAAAAATTAAGGAAACCAACCGCGAGATTCTTTTATCCTGAAAATCTGCCGGCTCAAGCTCCTGACGGATCCTACGTGCCAACTCATCCTCTTCAAGCATTAAGTTAATCAAGAGTTTTTCCGTCGGATTAATCATAAGCTGCTCTTTTTTATCGGGAAACTTAACATCTGTGCGCGGCTGCTTTGCCTTAAACTTACCTAACTCTTCTAAAAGCGGCTCTTCCTTAATGCTTAATTCTTCTGCCAGCCTTTTTATATATTCAGATCTTAAAACCGCGTTTTTGAAACGGTTAATTGTCGGCAACATCTCAGAAGAGATCCGCGCCTTTCCTTCGATCTCTTTGAGATTGTGGCGGCTTTTAAGATTCGTCAGCTTATAATCAAAAAGGTTTGCCGCAAGTTTCACGCGCATCAAAAAACTATCTATGCCGTTCTTACGCACAAAAGAATCCGGGTCAAAACCTGTGGGTAACGAGACAATCTTTACTTCCATTGCTTCCTCAATAAATAAATCTAATGTCCTTAAAGTTGCCATTTGCCCGGCGTTATCAGCATCATAAACCATCACCACATTCTGAGTATACCTCTTCAGCAGCCGCACCTGATCTTCTGTGAGCGCGGTTCCCAAAGAAGCAACGATATTCTTTAAACCCTGTTGATAGGGCATCATAAAATCAAGATATCCTTCAACCACTACGGCAAAATCCTGTTCTCTGATAGCATCCTTAGCCAAGTCCAACCCATAAAGATGCTTGCCTTTTATATAAACTGGCGTTTCCGGAGAATTTACATATTTCGCCTGCAGCTTGTCTTTATCCACAAGCACTCTGGCGCCAAAACCTAACACCCTTGACCTAAGATCACGAATGGGAAAAATCAGCCGGTTGCGGAATCTATCATAATAACCGCCCTTATCCTTGGGTAAAACCAGGCCGGCTTTTTCTATCAAATTAAGGCTGATATTTTTTGCACGTAAAAAATTAATTAAGCCATCCCATTTATCCGGAGCAAAACCTAAATGAAATGATTTGATTGTTGTTTCGCTGATATTACGGCTAAGCAGGTATTTTTTTGCAACAGCCCCTTCTGGGGAATTTAAAACCTGGGCATAAAAGCCTTCTGCCAACTCGTTAATTTTATAAAGCTGGGTGCTTAAGTTCAACACAGCAGGATCTTGTTGTGACGCCTGCGGCAAATTAATCCCTACTTTTCGCGCCAGGATTTCCACTGCCTCGGGAAATTCCAGGTGATCATAGCGCATAAGAAATTTAAAAGCATTTCCGCTCTCTTGGCAGCCAAAACAATGAAAAATCTGCCGGTCAGGAGAAACCATAAAAGAAGGCGTCTTCTCATGATGGAACGGACAGAGCGCACGGAAATTTCTTCCTGCACGCTTAAGCGGCATATACTCCGCGATCAGATCAACAATATTGATCCGGCTTAAAATATCCTCTAAAATATTGTCCGGGATAAGTCCTGGCATATAATTAATTTTTTAAGAAAATTATTGGTTTCTGGTGATCCTGCGAAAACCTGAACAATCAAGTATCTGAAATTTCTGTTTTGCCTTAATTTCCAGCCTATCCAGCAGTAAATTAAGCCCTACGGTATCCGAAGAAATATGGCCGGCAATTACCACATTGAGATTGGCATCTTTTACTTTTCTGAAATGTTCCTCGCTTAAATGCATGGAAACCAGCGTCCTGATCCCCGCCTTATATAATTTATCATAAACTTCCTTGTTGCCTTCTGTGCCTCCGGTCATTTCAAGTAGGATCTTTCCTACCGGCCGGCGCGGATTACCCAGAATAATCTTTGGCCCATTATTTAATTCCCGGTCTGCCAGTTTGTATTCGGGAATTTCCATGAGAATATCCACGATATCCTGGACTTTTTGCGGTTTCTTCTCGGCGAATAACCCGTCGAGGAAACTTGCCACATGGTTGTCCGCAGGCGTATGAATGCACATAAATGGCAGATCCAAAAGCCTTGCTGCATCTACCGGCCGCATATGATTACCCGGCATTAATCTACGGGCTACCTCATCCATTCTTTCTTCAAGAAGTTCCTTGGCCACACCCGGCGAAACTCCTGCTTTTATAAGAATATCAACCTGTAAGCGCATCACCTCATGCAAAGCAGCATAAGCCTTTCCTTCCGGATGATGCGCAATCACCAAATCCAGCCCTGTTTCAGCACGGATCCTGTCGGCTAAAAGCAGCTCCGCGGCTTCAATATCTATACCCACCAAGATTCTTTTTATTTCAGTATCTTCTCTACCATAGAGCACCGCCGTATCCTCAAAAGATTTGATCGAACTTTTGCTTTTTCTCGGATCACGGCTGATTCCGCATTTAACCACTTCTTCATAGAGATGAGATAATTTCATTTTCTCCTCTTTACATAAAGATGTACACCGACTTATCCTATAAAGTCGGGTGTTAGAATTTTGATAATAAATGGTTCCAGATAAAATTATGTGTTGCCGGAGCAACCCTAAAGATGCGTTTTCCTGAAAGAGAATTGTTCACACTCTCTTTAAAATAATTAACGTTCATAAAAAGTAAAAGAGAAATAAAGAGGCTGGAAATTAAAATACCTCTCAATACCCCCAATAC
>Ga0105164_10001673_pt1 | contig 14084 bp, 12 predicted proteins | sample VDWuncwatermetaG_FD_89674 | JGI IMG/M metagenome (GOLD analysis project Ga0105164, IMG submission 89674) | Wastewater microbial communities from Netherlands to study Microbial Dark Matter (Phase II) - VDW unchlorinated drinking water | ecosystem: Environmental > Aquatic > Freshwater > Drinking...
GCCGCCTTCGCGATCGAGCACATCAAACGGCACCTGACGGTGGCGACCGAGGTGAGCGAACCGGCTGCTGTTGGGCTTTCTAGCCACGTACTCAAGTTCAAATGGCGGCCGACCGCAGCGGATTCCGAGCAAGCCTCCAGCTATCAACTCGACGGAACGAACCTGCAGTTCATCCCAGATACCGGGGGCGCCCCCGAGCCGATCGCGCGGGGGATTCTGAGCATCGACTTCATCCGCGCCACGGCCGGGACAATCTCCATTGACGTGACCGCGCAAAACAGCTCCGGAGGAGATACGCGGAAAATGCGCCTGCAGACCAACATCAGCCCGCGGGGGCTGCCCCCCCAGTGAACCAAAAGGGAATCGCCATGGTGACGGCCGTCATCCTGGCCCTCGTCGTCTCGGCCACGGCGGCGGTGGTCTTGACGCTCACCCTCCGCCGGTTTGAGCTCTCCGCGTTCCGGACCGACCATGCCGTCGCGGAGGCCAGCGCGGAGGCCGGCTTACAATACGCTTTCGCCCGCCTGGATAAGGATAGCACCTCCACGAATTCCAATTTTCTGAGTGTGCAGGGCTTCAAAAAGCTTGTGCAGGCGAAGAGGGAGAAAATGGGTCCTGACGTGGCGGTGGACCTCTTCGATGAGAAAGCCGAATACATCGTCTCTTGTCACCATGATCCCGGCATTACAGAAGATGAAATACTGGATCCACCCGGCACCGGTCCCCTGCAGCCGGCGGCGCTGCACATGGGCGGAGTGCTCGCCACCGCTGCGCCAGGGGGACTCAGGGGCGGCAAGCATGTGAGGGTCCGGATTCGCTTTTTCACGGATAAGGACCTCGCAACATCCGCCGCCCGTCTGCAGGTGCCGGCGGGTCGTCCGTACCGGGTCAAGGCCTCTTCCTTCTACGGAACGGGAGAAGAATGGAGATGATCCTTCGCCGGGGCGGGCAGGATGCGCGGGGCATGGCCGGCGTCACCCTCTTGGAGATCCTCGTGGCGATGCTGATCGTCGGGCTGGTGGCGACCGGGATCGTCATCTCCTTCATCTTCAGCCGCCGGATGACTTGGCGCTCCAGCACGGAGCTGTCCTCCGCCGGCTTGGTGACCGAGGTGGCGGAAAACCTGCGGGGAGCAGTAGGGGTGGGGGCTCTTGCCAACGGGCTGAGTCTGCAGCCGGGGATCTACTCGAATGCGGGCATGCAAAATTCTCCCGCTCCAAACGATTTGGATCACCGGCTGGCCGTTCTGGACCTTCCCCCGGATTTCCAGAGATTCTTGACCAACAACGGGACCGGCCCCAATATTGGAGATCAGAATAATGACGGCCAGCCGGACCACGGGGACGGGCGGCTGGTGGTGGTGGAGGATGCCGATCATCCTGCCGCTGTGCCACCCACCACTGCAGCGGATCTGGACGGAGACGGCCAAAAGGGCGTCTCCTTCGATGGCAGGACCACTGCCCTGCGCCGGGTCCGGATCCGAATAAAGTGGACCCCGCCCAGCAATTAAAGCTTAGTTGAACTCTCGCCAAATTCCTGTAAAATAGATTTTCTGTGCAACGGACCATCATTCCCGAGGTTGTAAAAGTGGCGCAACCCTCCCAAGAGACCGCAAAGCTGACTGTAGGCGGCAAGTCCCTCGACTTGGCCGTCATCATCGGTTCGGAGCAGGAGAAGGGAATCGACATCACCCGTCTCCGCAACGCCACCGGCGCCATCACGATGGATCCAGGCTACGGCAACACCGGGGCCTGCACCAGCTCGATCACCTTCCTGGACGGCGAGCGGGGGGTGCTGCGCTATCGCGGGATCCCGATCGAGGAGCTGGCGGAGCACGCCTCTTATCTCGAGACGGCCTACCTGCTGATCTACGGCAACCTGCCGAACGAGCGGCAGATGGATCGGTTCAAGGCCGGCTGGTCTTCCCGCACCGCGCTGCCGGACGGCATGGAACGGATCTTCGATTCCTTCCCCAAGACGGCGCACCCGATGGCGGTTCTCTCCGCCACGGTTCAGGCCCTTTCCGCCTTTTATCCCGAGCTGACGAACCCAAACCCCACGCCGGCCCAGGTGGAAGAGGCGATCCTTATCCTCCTGGGGGCTCTGCCGACGCTGGCGGCCATGGGATACCGGAAAACCAAGGGAGAGCGGGCGCTGCCGCCGCGGAAGGATCTTTCCTACACCGCGAATTTCCTCACCATGATGTTCGGGCTGCCGGCCGGAAGATCGCAGCCGGACGAGGTCGTCGTCCAAGCGCTGCGGCAGATCTTCATCCTCCACGCGGACCACGAGCAGAACTGCAGCACCTCCACCGTGCGGCTGGTCGGATCCTCCCGCGCCGGCGCCTTCACCTCCATCTCCGCCGGGATCGGCGCCCTCTGGGGGCCGCTGCACGGCGGGGCGAACCAGGCGGTGATCGAGATGCTGGAGGGGATACAGAAGAGCGGCGCCTCCTTCGACACGATTCTCGCGAAAGCCAAAGACAAAAACTCCGGGTTCCGGCTGATGGGCTTCGGCCACCGGGTCTACAAGAACTTCGATCCCCGCTCCCGGATCATCAAGAAAGCCTGCGATCAGGTGCTCAACCGGCTGGGGATCCGCGATCCGCTGCTGGACCTGGCCAAGCGGCTGGAAGAGGCCGCCCTGAAAGACGACTACTTCGTTTCCCGCAAGCTCTACCCCAACGTGGATTTCTACAGCGGAATCATCCTCCGCGCGCTGGGGATCCCCACCGAGCAGTTCACCGTGATCTTCGCGCTCGGCCGGATCTCCGGCTGGCTGGCTCACTGGAAGGAGATGCTGGAGTCTCCCGAATTCCGGATCGGCCGGCCCAGGCAGATCTACACCGGTCCGACCCAGCGGCCGTACATCCCGCTTCACGAGCGGGATTGATGGATTCGAAGCGGAAAATCGCCGTGATCGGAGCCGGCAACGTGGGCGCCACCTGCGCCCAGCGGGTGCTGGAGCGGGGTCTTGCCGATGTTGCATTGGTGGACGTGGTGGACGGTTTGGCCGCCGGCAAGGCGCTGGACCTGGCCGAGGCCGCCCCGCTCGAAGGTCACGATTGCCGGATCACCGGCTCCACCTCGTACGAAATCATCCGGGGGTCGCAGGTGGTGGTGGTGACCGCCGGCTTGGCCCGCAAGCCCGGCATGTCCCGCAGCGATCTGCTCGAGGCCAACGCGAAGATCATCGGCTCCATCATCCCTCAGGTGGTCGCCAACGCTCCCGACGCGGTCCTGATCACCGTCACCAACCCGCTCGACACCATGACCTACCTCTCCTGGAAGCTCACCCGCTGGCCGGCCGAGCGGGTGCTGGGCATGGCGGGGGTGCTGGACTCGGCCCGGCTGCGCTTCTTCGTCGCCGAAAAACTGGGCGTCTCCGTGCGGGATGTGGACGCGATGGTGATGGGCGGCCACGGCGACAGCATGGTGCCGCTGCCTCGCTACACGACCGTGAGCGGCGTGCCGCTGACGGAGCTCCTGTCCGCGCCGGAGGTGGAGAAGCTGATGCAGCGTACGCGCGACGGCGGGGCCGAGGTGGTCAAACTTTTGAAGACCGGATCCGCCTTCTACGCGCCGGCCAGCTCCGCGGCCGACATGGCGCAGGCGATCCTGAACGATGAGCACCGGCTGCTGCCGGCCTGCGTGCGGCTCTCCGGCCAGTACGGATTGAAGGATCTCTTCTGCGGCGTCCCGGTCCGGATCGGCGCCACGGGCATTGAAGAGATCGTGCAGCTCCCGCTGACCGAGGCCGAGAAGACGGCCCTCAAGACGTCTGCGGAATCGGTCCGGCAGGAGATGCAGGCGGTGGACGCGCTGGTACTACAAAAGGGGTCTGACCCCTTAACAAAAGGGGTCTGACCCCGTGCGCCTCTTAGAGCATCAAGCCAAAAAACTCCTCTCCGGTTGGGGCATCCCGATCCCGCGCGGCGCGGTGATTTCCCGTCCCGCTCAGCTTTCTTCCGCGGTCCGCCAGGCCGGCGGCCTGCCGGTGATCCCGAAGGTCCAGGTCTACGCCGGCGGACGGGGCAAAGCCGGCGGGATCCAAAAGGTGTCGAACCTCGTGAAGGGGAAAACCGTCGCGAAAGGGCTGCTCGCCAAGCGGCTCGTGACCCCGCAGACCGGCCCCGATGGTGTGCCGGTCAAATCGCTGCTGGTGGAGCAGGGACTGACGATCCAAAAGGAGTTTTACGTCAGCGTCCTGATTGACCGCTCCCGGCAGCAGCCGGTCGTCGTGGCCGCCCGGGAGGGGGGCATGGCGATCGAAGAGCTGGCCAAGGAGCATCCCGAAGCGATCCTCACCACCCCGTTTGATCCTTTTCTCGGACTTCTCTCTCATCAAGCCCGCCGGATCGTCGGCTGGCTGGGCGTCCCGGCGGAACATCGAGAGACCGCGACGCGCCAACTGGTTGCGCTCGCCAAAGGGTTTTTCACTACCGATGCCTCCCTCGTTGAGGTGAACCCCTGGGCGCTCACCAAAGAGCTGGGGATGACGGCGCTCGACGGCAAGATCACCGTGGACGACAACGCGCTGTTCCGCTACCCGGATCTCGAGAAGATCAAGACCGCCGACGCCGACACGCCGAGCGAGGCCAAATCCCGCGTGATCGGGATCAACTACGTGGGTCTCGACGGGACGATCGGCTGCATGGTCAACGGCGCGGGGCTGGCCATGGCCACGATGGACCTCATCAAGCTGCACGGCGGCGACCCGGCCAACTTCCTGGACGTCGGCGGCGGGGCGGACGAAACCCAAGTACGGGAAGCGTTCAAGCTGATCCTGGCCGATCGAAAGGTGAAGGCGGTGCTGGTCAACATCTTCGGCGGGATTATGAAGTGCGACGTGATCGCGGCAGGCATCATCAGCGCGGCCAAGACCGCGAAGATCAAAGTCCCCTTGGTGGTCCGTTTGGAGGGGACCAATGTCGAGGCCGGCCGGAAGATGCTGGATCAATCCGGCTTAGGGTTCCTGACCGCGGCCGATATGGACGAAGCGGCGAAAAAAGTGGTTCACGCCGCAAAGGAGTGCGAACGTCATTGCGAGGAAGTCCCGAAGGGACGACCGAAGCAATCTCGCTCTTAAAATGTCTATCCTGCTGGATAAAAACACGCGTGTCATCGTGCAGGGGATCACCGGTAAGGCCGGCTCCTTCCACGCCGCGCAGATGCGCTCTTACGGCACGCAGGTGGTCGGCGGCGTGACCCCCGGCCGGGGCGGAACCCGCTGGCCCGGCAAGACCCTGCCGGGCTGGCCCGCCCCGGCCGGGGCCCCCGAGGCGGGCCGGGGGAAGGGGCTGCCGGTCTTCGACACCGTCGCGGAAGCGGCCGCCGAGACGGGTGCGAGCGCCACGGCGATCTTCGTGCCGGCCGCCTTCGGAGCTGACGCCATCCTCGAAGCGGCCGAAGCCGGCCTCTCGCTGATCGTCGTCATCACCGAGGGGATCCCCGCCCAGGATATGCTGCGCGTCAAAACCTGGCTGAGAAAAGGGGTCAGGCACTTTGGTACAGACCCCGTTATCATCGGCCCCAACTGCCCCGGCCTCATCACGCCGGGCCAGGCCAAGATCGGCATCATGCCCGGCTACATCCACAAGCCGGGCCCGGTCGGGCTGGTCTCCCGATCCGGGACGCTCACCTACGAGGCGGTCTGGCAGCTCACCCGGCTGGGCTTAGGTCAATCCACCTGCGTCGGGATCGGCGGCGATTCTCTGCCCGGGACCGGTTTCACCGAGATCCTCAAGATGTTCGAGTCCGACCCGGAGACCAAGGCGGTCGTGATGATCGGCGAGATCGGCGGATCGGCCGAAGAGGAAGCGGCGGCCTTCATCAAGAAACATCTTTCCAAACCGGTCGTCGCCTTTGTGGCCGGCGCCACCGCCCCCAAAGAGAAACGGATGGGCCATGCCGGCGCTGTGATCGCGCAGGGCCAGGGCACCCACGCTTCCAAGGTGAGCGCGCTGGAAGCGGCCGGGGTCTCCGTGGCCGGCAATCCTTCCCTGATCGGACAGACCCTGGCGCAGTCCCTTTCCGGTGTATACTCTTGATTGATAGATAGGAGGAGTGCGCATGAGACCAGCTTTTTCCTTTGTCGCTTGCCTTGTTCTCTCCGTTGGGGCCGCTGTTTCTTCCGCTTTTGCCGAGAAGATTGAGTTGGTGACCTACTACCCGACGAGCGCCGTCCCGGACGATCTTCACGTCAGGAGCTTGACGGTGGGGAACAGCTACAAGAACATCGACATGACGCCGCCGGAACGGGACGGTCAGGCGCTGGTGTTCACCCAGATTGGGATCGGCACGCCGGTCCCTGCAGCCGGCAGCCGTCTGCACGTGGTGGGCGCGGCCGGCCAGGCCAGCTCGGTGGTTTTTATGCCTGGTGCGGGTGCCAGCAGCGAACTCCGAATGGGGATCGGGACGGCGGCTCCCGCCTACGCGCTGGATGTGGCTGCGGCCAACGGGGCGCGGGTTTCAGTGAACGGGCAAAGCGGCATTTATCTGAACACGCCGAACATCAATGCAGGAAATGAGGGCCTGGCGCTGGGGTTCAACCGGGTCTACAACGGTACCAACTTCGCCAATACCGGCTACATTCAAGCGGAGTCCCAGGGGGTCGGCTACAGAAACATTGCGCTGAATCCTTTAGGCGGCAACGTGGGGATCGGTAGGGTGAACCCACAAGGGCCTGCGCCGAACGGGCAGGCAGGTAACCTGGATGTGAATGACATCTGGCTGAGAGCCGCCAATGCAGGGGGGGGCAAGTGGCTTAGCCAGACCCCGCAGGTGGTTGAAACGAAATTGGCTACCAATACAACCTTCACGACGTCGGAAAGTGTCATCGGCGGTAGCGGTCCCAGCGGTGTCAAGGTGATTATCACCACACATGGGGGGCCCCTCCTGATTCAGGGCAAGGCCTGGATCCAGCGCCCGGCGGGTCCTTCTCATGCGGAGATCCGGATTCGCCGCATGGCAGGCGGGGGGCCGTTCGGGCAGATAATCGATGGGTGGCGCTGGTTTTCGGATGAACCAACAGCAGGGAGAGGCATGACTGCCGTGGTGTTTGGAACGGAAACCCTCCCGGCGGGCACCTACGGCTATGTTCTGACGGGACAGTGTGACGGTGGCGCTACCTGGAATGTTATAAATTCTTACACCAAGCTGATCGTCACGGAGCTTTAGCGAGGACGGGTTACGTTGTCTGGCCGGTGAAAGTGAAATCCTTGATCAACAGGGCGGGCGTGACGACGGATGAGAAGCCTTGCGCCGGGTCGCCGATCAGATGCTGCTCCCGCGAGACGGCCAGCACGTTGGAGAAGGCCTCCAGGATGGACTGAGTGAAACGCAGGTTCTTCACCGCTCCCGCAACCTTTCCCTTCTTCACCACGAACGTCCCGTCCCGCGTCAACCCGGTCATCAGCGCTTCCTGAGTGTTCAGCAGCCCGCTCACGTAATGGAAGCGGGTGATCCAGAGGCCTTTGCCCATCCGTTTGAGCATCTCACCGCGGGGCGCCTGTCCCGGCGCCATGAGCAAGTTCGAGGCCAGCGGTCCTTCGAACTCGTCGTAGGGCAGCGCATGGCCGGTGGAGGGGCGGTGGTAAATCTTCCCGTGCTGGCTGTCGTAGACGATCCCCTCGGCTTTCCCCTCGACGATCAGGTCCACCCGCTGCTTCGGGATCCCTTCCAGATCGAACGGGACCGCCAGCCCCCGCGGGTCGGAGCCGTCGTCGTAGATGGAGATGGATTTCCCCATGATCCGGTCTCCCATCCGGCCGGTCATGAAGCTGGTCCGCTCCTGCACCTGCTTGGCGCCGAACCCGATGGCGCTCAGCCACTCCACGAGCTCCGCTACTGCCTCGGGTTCCAGCAGGACGTCGTATTTTCCAAGCCGCAGCGGTCGGGGATCCTTGTTTCTCCGGCAGAAATCCAACGCCCGCTCCAGCAGCGCCTCGGTCTCCAGTGTGTTGATGTCGCGGAACGCCTGCGCCGCGAAGCCGGAAGATTTACCCTTCGTCGCCACCAGGCGCAGCCCGCCGACCGAAAAGGGCTGGTACTGAACGAGCCCCTGGGATCCGGCCACCGCCAGCTCGCTCTCTCCCTGGACGAAGGAGCCGGCCAGCCCTAAGCCCGCTTTCTGGGAGCGGTTCGAGAGGGAGCGGAGGAGGCGGACGATTTCCGTCAGGGACCGGTGGACCGTTTCAGGGAAATAAGTGGTGAGCCGGGGGGTCGGTTGATCCGGCGGGGAGGCGCTGAAGGCCGGAACGGTCGCTTTTCCGGAGAGATGCGCGATGGCAATCGCCGCCTCAAGCGCTTTCTCCAGCGAGGAGTGTTTCAGGGAAGAGGTGGTGGCCACGCCGGCCCGCCCGCCGTGCGCGACCTTCACCCAGACCGTGACCTCCTCTTCGTGGAGGTTCTGGTGGATCCGGCCGTTCGCGAACCGCAGCGTGGTCCGGCCTTCCCGCTGCACGGCCAGCAGCGTCTGGTCGGCGGGCGATTCTCGCGCCGCCTGTTTCAACGCTCCGACCAGGCGTGACTCTCCTAAAAGCACGGATTAATTCCGATCAGGACGAACGGTCTCATCTCTTTCCACCTACCTGGACTTTCTCGAACCGGGCGGGCGCCGCCCCGTGCCCGACGTGCATGATCTGGACCGGCTCTCCCTTGGCGCAGTTGGGGACGCCGTACAGCTTCCATTCCTTCGGGCCGGCCACGCCGCTGCAGGAGCCCCAGAACTCCGGCGTGATCCCGGTGTAGACCGGGTTCTTGTAAATCTGGCCGATCTTTCCGTTTTTGATCTCCCAGGCGATCTCGGCGCCGAACTGGAAATTGAGGCGCCGGTCATCAATCGACCAGCTCTTGTTGGTCGCCATCAGGATCCCCTTTTTCGTGTCGCGGATCAGGTCCTGCAGCGTGCCCTCGCCGGGCTCCAGGTTCACGTTGGTCATCCGGACGATCGGGATGGAGTTCCAGCCGTCGGCCCGCATCGCTCCGGAGGAGGTCCGGCCGATCGCGGCGGCCGACTCGCGGGAGCTGAGGTATTCGACGAAGATCCCTTCCCGGATGATCGGCACCCGCTGGGCGGGCACCCCCTCGTCGTCGTAGGCGAAGGTGCCGCAGCCCAACGGCACCGTGGCGTCCGCGGTGATGTTGACCCGCTTGTTCCCGTAACGGAATTTGCCCAGCAGATCCGGCGTGAGGAAGGATCCCCCTGCGAAAGAAAGCTCCAGCCCCAGCGCGCGGTCCAGCTCCACCGGGTGGCCGCAGGATTCATGGATCTGTAGGATCATCTGGTCCGGCATCAGCAGGACGGTGGTGGTGCCCGAGGGGCACTCCTTGGCCCGCAGCAGCGCCACCGCCTCTTTCCGGATCCGGGCCGCCTCTCCCACGAAGTCCAACCCCTTCACGTATTCGTAGCCGGCCTGCGCCAGGCAGGAGCCGTTGGAGGGAAAAGAACGCTTCTGCACCTCATGGTCCAGCGCGGCGGTGGCCTCGATCGTCCCGCCGGACTCGGTGACCTGCTGCTCGATCAAGGCCCCGTCGGTGGAGCAGAACAGCTTGTCCGTGCGGAAGAATTCCAGCATCGCGGTGGCGGTCTTGATATGAGAGTGATCCTTCAGGATCTGGCAGGCCCACATCAGGTAATCCAGTTTCTTCTGCATCTCCACCTGGAACGGGTCCACCTCCAGCGGGCTGCGGTACCGCGCTTGCACCGGCGGGACCGGATGGAGCTTCACCTTACCCGGCGCGTCCAGCGCCACGGCCCGGGCCATCTCGATCGCCTTCTCGGCCGTCTGTTTCAACCCTTCTCCATCCACGCGGCAGCAGGAGGCATGCCCCCACGCCCCGCGGTACAGGACGCGGATGGAAACCCCCTCGCTCGTGGAATGGCTGACGTGCTGGAGCTGCAGGTTCTGGACGACCAGCTCCTCGTGGAGCTGCTCCACCCATCGCACGTCGGCATAATCCACCCCTCGGCGTTTAAGAAACTTGCAGCTCTCGGTCAGCAGGTGCTGGATCTTCGGGGAGGCCATCAGTCGAGACTCCAGACCGCGATGAGGCCGCCCTTGCGGGAGACGTTGACCACCGCTTCCTTGGAGGAACGCCCCAGCACCGCCAGCCCGTCGCGCGTGGCGGCGAAGCCGGTGACGGCGTAGAACGGCTCCAGCCGCACGCGGCCGTCCCGGGAGGCCACCGGGAAAAGCTCGGCGCGGACCTGCGTCGCCTGCTGGACCACATGCGTGGAAGGCCGGCGGGCCGCCTGGTCCAAGCGCTGCTCCCAGGCTTTCTGCGTCGCCTGATGCCCGAAGACCACCCCCTCGCCGCCGTACATCCGGTTCGGCTTGATCACCAGGTTTTCCCGGTTGCGCCGCGCGTAAGAGAACAGATCCACATTCCTGCCCTGCCGGTCGGTGGTTTTGCGTTCCCAGAGCAGGCGGGTCCAGAGGATGTGCTTCCGGAAGAGATTTTTCTGCCGCAGCGTGAAGCGGCGCGCGAACTCCGGGTTGGTGAACAGCTCCCAGGCCGATTTGTGGTCGAACTCGCCGGCGATGGAGGAGATCACCTGGTTGCGGACGAACGCCTCCCTCAGCCCGCTCAGCAGCCGGGGGGATTTCTTGCCGGTCATCTCGAACATCTCGGTGATCTCGGTGTCCCGGTAAAAGAGGTCCACCGGTTTGCTCCGCACCGTCAGCTCGCCCCTGCGGAGCGTGATCTCCCTCGGGTCGGCGGTGACCGCCTTGAGCCCCCACAGGTTGAACTGCCGGGCCACGGACGAAAACTCATCCGTCCCCTCGGAGACCGACTGATCCTCCAGCAGGGCCACCCGCCTCAACCGCCGGCCGGTTGCCCGGGCGTGCCGGACCATGAGCTTGAACAGGATCTGGCGGATGTCGTCGGGGAAGACAAACCGGAGATCGGGCAGGACTCGGCGCAGGGCCGGGATCACCCATTCGTTGGTCAGCTCGCAGGTGGCCTGGATGTAATGGACCCCGCCGATCCCGACGGAGTTCGGTTCCAGAAACCAGAAGTTGTCCCGCCAATCGGTGCAGGCGAAGGTGGCGGTGGAGTCCAGCCGGTCCAGCACCGCCTGCGGCCTCTGCACGCCGGCGGAGTTCGCCTGAAGCATCCACTCGTGTTCCTGCGGTTCCAGCGGAAGCACCCGGCGCACGGCCGGGTCGCTTAAGTACAGCGGCATCACCCGCGCCAAGGCGCTGCGCAGGAGGCGGCAGGCGCGGTGGAAGAATCTCTTCTGGACGGCGTCCAGCATCCAGGGCCGCAGCTGCACGTCGATCGCGCGCGGCTTGCCCTTGGAGGTGAACATGGACATGCCGTGCTTGACGCAGAGCGCCTCACGCCGCTCCAGCATCCGCCGGACTTCCTCCCTCGGGATCTGAAGGAACGCGGCGTTGATCGCCTCCATCGCCCGCAGGGGGGTGTAGCGTGACATAGCCGGCATTATAACAGACCCGCCTGGCCGTGCCGTCCCCCGCCGGCCGAAGCGACGATCCCCGGAACGGGGGATGACGATGGCACGGCCATTGGAATGTCAACTGCCGGTGGGTTTGCGGTTGACATTTCCGGCGGGCGCAATATATTGGCTCATTGGACAACGGAGGAACTTAAAGACAATGCGAGAGATCCATGAGGTGGCCGAGCGGGTCCTGCAGGGCGGGAAGATCACCCCGGAAGAGGCGCAGCGGTTCATCGAGCTGGACAACTGGCCCGACGTGCTGGAGCTGGCCTCCGAGGCCACCCGGATCCGGGAGAAGTTCACCGGCAAGGAGGTGGACCTCTGCGCGCTGGTCAACGCCAAATCGGGAGAGTGCGCCGAAGACTGCAAGTTCTGCTCGCAGTCCGGCCACTACAGCACCGATGTCTCCGCCTATCCCTTGATGGACGCCCAACAGATCGTGGAGCGGGCGAAGCAGGCCAGGGAGTTCGGCGCCAAGCGCTTCTGCATCGTCACGGCCACGCGCGGCCTCTCCGACCGGGACCTGCCGGTCCTCTGCGAGGCGGTGCGCCGCGTGAAAGAGGAGGTCGGCATCCTGCCGGAGTGCTCGCTCGGGTTCGTGACCGATGAGCAGTTGGAGCAGCTCAAGGCGGCCGGCATGACCCGCTACAACCACAACCTCGAAACCTCAGAGAGCAACTTCCCCAACATCTGCACCACGCACACCTACCAGGACCGGCTCAACACATTGCGCCAGCTGCGCCGGCATGGGCTCGAGATCTGCAGCGGCGGGATCCTGGGGCTCGGCGAGTCGCGCCAGGAGCGGCTGGAGCTGGCCTTCGCGCTGGCCGAGATGGAGGTGGAATGCGCGCCGATCAACGTGCTGAACCCTCGCCCCGGCACGCCGCTGGAATCCGTCACGCCGCCGGACCCGCTCGAGGTGATCAAGACAATCGCCATCTTCCGGTTCATCCTGCCGAAGTCGAAGCTGGAACTCGGCGGCGGGCGGGAGGTGAACCTGCGGGATTTCCAATCGCTGGCCTTTTTGGCCGGGGCCAATTCCCTCATCATCGGCGGGTACTTGACCACCCACGGACGCCAGCCTGTCCAAGATCTGCAACTTTTAAAGGACCTCGGATTTACGGTGTAGGGTGAATGGTGTAGGGTGGGGAATCCCCCTACACCCTCGACCCTTCACCAAAAAAACATGCGTATCTCTTTAACGGGGAAGAAGATTCTTGTCACCGGCGCCACCGGCGCCATCGGGAGCGCCGTCGCGTCTGCCGCGAAAGAGGCGGGCGCCTGGGTGATGGGTTCCTATCTTCAGAACGAAACTATGGCCGCGGAGCTGGGCGCCGAGGGAATTGTGATGGCTCAAGCCGACCTATCCGATCGCGCCCAGGCCCGGCGCCTGGTGCAGCAAGCGGTGGAGCAGGCCGGTTCTCTTGATGCGATGGTCTACTCGGCCGGCAACACGAGGGACCGGCTGCTGATCAAGATGTCCGATGAGGAATGGGACGACGTGCTGAAACTTCACCTGGACGGCCTCTACGCTTGTTGCCGGGCGGCGCTGCCCGGCATGCAGCAGCGCCGCGCGGGAAAACTGGTGGCGATCGGGTCCCAGTCGGGGCTCACCGGCCGGATGGGCCAAGCCAACTACAGCGCGGCCAAGGCGGCCACGGTCGGTTTCATCAAGAGCCTGGCGCGGGAGGCCGGCCGGTTCGGCGTGACGGCGAACGTGGTCTGCCCCGGCTTCATCGAATCGCAGATGACCCGATCCGCGCCGCCCGAGGCCTGGGATCGCGCCAAGGCGACCTCGGCGCTGGGAACGGTTTCCTCGGTGGAGACGATCGCCTCCTTCATCACCTGGCTGCTCTCGGACCTCTGCTCCAGTGTAACTGGGCAAGTTTTTCAACTCGATAGCCGCATTTTGTAGCGTGTCATCCTCGCGAAAGCGAGGATCCTCATTTGCATGAGGACGACGTCTGATTCCCGCTTTCGCGGGAATGACAAGGGGGCTTGTTGTGCAGTTTAATTCGCTGCAACAGGAATTGGATGAGCTGGAGGCGCAGGGGTTGCGCCGCAGCCTCCGCCTCATCGAAGCGGTGGAGGGCGGGCGCGTCCGAGTGGACGGCCGATGGCTCGTCTCCCTGGCCTCCAACAATTACCTCGGGCTGACCCAGCATCCGAAGGTGATCGCCGCCGCGCAGGAGGCCCTCTCCCGGTACGGGACCGGGTCCGGATCGGCCCGCCTGATCGGCGGGAATTTCCCTCCGCATGAAGAGCTGGAGCGGGAGCTGGCCCGTTTCAAGCAGGCGGAGGATTGCCTGCTCTTCTCCACCGGTTACATGGCCAACCTCGGCGTCGTCACCACCCTCGCCGGTCCCGGCGACCTGGTGATCGGCGACCGCCTCAATCACGCGAGCCTCATGGATGCCTGCCGGATGAGCGGGGCGGTTTTCCGCGTTTACCCGCATGGAGATGCCCAGCGGCTGGAGGAAGCGCTGCGCCGCCGGCGAGGCCATTACCGGCGGGCGCTGGTGGTGACGGAGGGTGTTTTCTCTATGGATGGAGATTTGGCACCGCTGCCTGAGATCGTGGAAGTCACCCGGCGGCAGGACGCCTGGCTCCTGCTGGAC
>Ga0105164_10001674_pt1 | contig 14078 bp, 4 predicted proteins | sample VDWuncwatermetaG_FD_89674 | JGI IMG/M metagenome (GOLD analysis project Ga0105164, IMG submission 89674) | Wastewater microbial communities from Netherlands to study Microbial Dark Matter (Phase II) - VDW unchlorinated drinking water | ecosystem: Environmental > Aquatic > Freshwater > Drinking...
GCAGGGCAGCATCCAAAGCCATTACCCTTTTAGTCCGTGGCATAAAAAATCCCTCCTTCCACTATTAATAGACGCGGAAGGAGGGAAAATCTAACTAATAAATAGAACCGTCCCCTTTATTGCCCTTTATTGTCCCCTTTATTGCCCTTTATTGGTCCCCTTTATTGCCCTTTATTGTATAATCGGTTAAGATTCTAAATATACCTGCTCTGCGACAATGCTAAATTTAGATCCGCTATTAAATTTTAATTCATAATGAAAAGAATTAAATTGCATACCGCGTGATTGAAGTTCATTTATTTTTTTAGACTTCTTTTTAAGCTCAAGGCTAAAGAATGAATCTCTATTTTTTGCATCGCAAAAAAATTCATTTTTAAACCACCTACAATTATAAAAAACTAATTTAGTTAATCCTCTATTTTTCGGAATAGCAAAGCCACATTCATAAGAATTATCAGTAATACTTATGTCAAAAATCAAACAAGTACCACCGGTTGCACTTTGTTTAAATACAAAAGACAGGAGCATCGCATCGTGAATTGGCAACCTGTTAATGCGCTTCTCATCTAATATTGATTTCATAGAACTCCTCCCATTTAGTAAGGGTAAGGTGTATCTGGTGGGTAATGTTTATTTTCTCCATTGAAATGCAGATGATCTTTACCGCCCCATCCCGGCCGACCACGCTTCCCTCTATCGAATCTCCATTTTTCGATAAAATTTTCTAATTCATCAATTACGCCCCATTTATCTTTTCTTTCTGGATGTTCCACTAATCCGTCTGGCGGTTTAGGCGGCTTTGGTTTAGGCGGTTTAGGTTTTTTATTTTCGCCTTTATTTGTATCTCCCTTTTCGCCACCCTTTCCTGCATCTCCTGTATCCGCATACCCCTGCGTTACATTCTCGCTTATGCCTTGCTGTGGAGTGGAGACCGTAGGTTTCTGCTGAGGTTTATCTAAAGGATTATCTCCCGGGTTAGGTTTATCAATCCAACCACCATCAAGATGCGGATCATCTCCCAGCGGGATTCCCCCGCCGCCGGCAATAGGTAGTGGTATCGGCAATGGCAGACTTAACAACCCATACGGATCAGAATAATTTACCGGATCATTATAACAGTAAGTATAAGTATTTTCATCATCAATTTCCAGGGGGTCAGTTTGCAAGAAACGGCCTAACTCTGGTGAATATTGACGTTCACGGTAACAATACAGTGCCGTCTCGGCATCATATTCCCTGCCGGTGAACATGAAACGGTTGCCTATAGCTGAAGTGGTGCTGGGTTTGCCAAAGGCATCATAGGAGTATGATTCCGCGGTTGAACCGGATGAATCGGTAAAACTTATTACGCTGCCTAAGCCGTCAGAGTTATAATAATAAGTCTGTCCTCCTTTCGTGATTGAAATAGGCTCATCGATGCCCGGTCCATAGATGTATTTTGCGGTTAAATTGCCGGAATTATCGTATTCACAGATAAGCTGGTCGCCGTCGTAGAGGTATTTGGTAGTGACAATGCCTACAGTCTTCTCTGTTCTTCTGCCGAAAGGATCGTATTTATAGGCGGCGGAAGTGCCTGTTTTATTTGCCGAGATCAGCCTATTCTCATAATCATAGGCATAGGTGAATGTCCCGTCAGAGGTCAGGTTGCCGGTGGCGTCGTAGGAATAGCTGGTCTCTCCTACGTTTGTATATTGGTTAAGGTTATTTGAAGTATAGTCTGTGGTGGCGCTATCAAGGACGGATTTCCTGTTACCCAGATAATCGTAACTAAAGGTTTGGTCTGCTGCAAAATAACCCTCCGGATAATCCGCTTTTTTAAGCTGATAAAGAAAATCATAAGTGTAGTTGTGCGTTCCGGAGGCCGTGGCCATGGAGAGACGATTGCCGACTTTGTCGTAGGTATAAGAAAAATCAGGGACAGTCCCCTGCGGGGACAGTCCCTTTATTTTTGTCAGACGGTTGATATTGTCATATTCATAAGATGCACCCGTATTATTAGCATAGTTGAGCCCTGTCCTGCGGGAAAGAGCGTCGTATTGATAAGTCGCAACCGCCGCACCAGCCTGGTTCTTTATGGCGGTCAGGTGGCTAAGCGCGTCATATGTATAGGTAATATAGGTCGAATCGGGATAAGCCAGCTTGGTGCGGTTGGAATTGGCGTCGTAGGCGTAGGCAACGGTTTTGCTGCTGGGGTAAGTTACCTGGGTGATGCGGTCAGCCGCGTCATAGGTATAAGTAATTTTGCCGTTAGTGTCAGTTACTTCTTTTAGACGGGAGCCAAGGTCGTAGGCGTAGGTTATTACACTTGCAGGGACAGTCCCCTTCGGGGACAGTCCCTTCTCGCTTATACGGTTTAAGGTGTCATAATCATAATAAATAACTTGGCCTTTAGCGTCTTTTTTGGCGATGAGGTTGGAATTGGCGTCGTAAGTATATTCTTCGCTTGAGCCGTCGGCATAGGTAGTCTTAACCAACCGGTCAAAGCCATCGTAGGTATAGGTGGTCGCGTTATTATTGGCGTCTTTAATCTCTTTTAGATTACCGTTGTCATCATAGGTATATTGGGTGAGGCGGCCATCGGCATCATACACCAGCGAAAGCATATTCCGGCCGTCATATTCGTAAGTAGTCCTGTTATATAAGGCATCAGTTACGGAAGAACGGTTGCCGTTTAAGTCATAGGTATAGGCGGTGATATTTCCGCCGGCGTCTTTTATGGTCTCCAGCCGGTCCATAACGTCGTAAGTATAATATACGCTCTGCCAGGATGAGCCGTCGGCATCTGCCTGGCGGTCAAGCTGGATAAGATTGTCGTTGGCGTCGTATTTAAAGCGTGCGATGTAATTAAAGGGCGCAGGCGAGATAGTTTTGACCACATTGTTGCGGCTGTTGTATTCAAACCGGGTACTATTGCCCATCGGATCCTTGATACCAATAAGGTTACCCACGGCATCATAAGACATTTCGGTGTCAAGATTAAATGTCCCTGCGGCACGGGTAAGCTTGGTAAGATAGCCGGTGTCCGGGGCATATTCGTAGGCCGTAGTACTGCCGCCGGGATCAACGCTTGTCAGTGGCTGGCCAAAGGAATTATAGGTAAAATTAACCTGCGGGGCCTGGCCACTGACCTGCGGATAAGCGATCTGCGTAAGGTTGCCTTTTACGTCATAGCTATAATTGGTGACACGCCCCAGCGGATCGGTGACAGTCTTGATAAAGTTGAAATTAGTTTCGTAAGTAAAAGTTGTGACGATATCCGCTTCCGCGGATGCGGGGGCAGGTTTACGCGTAGTTTTCAGCAAGTTTCCCCTGCCGTCATATTCATAGAGCACGGCTTTGCCCTTGGGGTAAGTGGCCTTAGTAACCAATTTATCTGAATTATATTTATATTGTGTTATAAAATATTTACCGCTATCGGACTGTACTTTCCGATCAGTGGTACCGTCATTATTCAGATAGTAATAAACGGTATTGCCTTTGGGGTCTTGCGATATGGTTGAATTCTTGGGAAAGCGGGCGCGGTAAAGCGTATATGCTGGTGATTCCGAAGAATAATTTACGCCGGCGTGATAATAGGTATAACGGTAATAACCCGCGCCGCTTTTCATCTGCTGGACCCGGTCATGGCTATCATAAGCAATATCCAGGAAGGTGTTATTTCTGGGGTCGGTGATAGACTGCAGATTATGACCGCTATAGGCGTAGGTCATGATCGTGCCGTATGGAAAGTCCTGCGTTGCCGGCGCGGTAACGCTGGTCAGATCGCCGTTTTGATATGCATACTTCCAGGCCCTACCGCTAAAATCAGTAATGGAAGAAATTTTCTTTTCGGCGGTATATGCCAAGACTATATCTCTGCCCGCGCTATCGGTTATTTTGGCCAGGACGCCGGTTGAGGCATCATAAGTGAAGGTTATCTGATTTGCGTTACGGTCGGTAATGGAGGCAAGATAACCTGCGGCATTAAAACGGTAAACTACGCCGTGCTTAGTGGTGATAGCGTAACCTTGCGCGTCTTTCGTGAGAGTATCAAATACTCCCTTAGGCGACCAATATGTATTGGAGACACCTGCCCTGAATTTATCTTTACTGCCATTAGGATTATGCCGGATAACATAACTATTGACAACAGAACCGACCATTTCCACGGACTCAACAAGGAAAATATTATAACTATGATCCCAACCGGAACCAAAGGGCCCCTCGTATTCCCCTTGATTGTTATAATAACGCTTGAATTCAAGCGAGAGGCCCCTTGAAGGAATGGAAAAATCCACGTGTTCATAAGCAAAATTTCCTGTGGCCACGTTTACCGGGTCGTCTATTTTCTCGGTGCCTTGAGGGTTAGCATCTCCCTTGCCGGCATCCACAGGCGCGGTCGCTCCCCCATCTGTGCCGACCCTGGCGCTGTCGTTCCAGCAGTCCATTCTTGCGTAAGCCGGAGCGTATACCAAAAAGACCTGCGCGGAAAAGAAGAATAAAACCAGCGCCGCAGTGATCTTTAATTTACGTTTAGTTTTCATGCTGTATTTGGTTAAGTACAATTATCTTTTTTATCCCGATGGCCGACGGACCGTTCTTATCCCAGAGGTTGGCTGTTAATGCATGCTCTCCGTCGGGGTAAGCGGCCGTATCCAATACAAAACAGAGCAGTTTTTTATTCCGGCTGTCATAGACCGGCTGGTCGTCCAAAAAGTATTCCACGTATGGCGTGTCACTCTTTGCCTGGGCCGCGGATATCCCGGATACGCATATCTGCACCTTACCGCTAATAACAGGCGTTTTTCCTGTTTTCTGTACCTGTTGCTTAGGCGCATTGCTCTTCTGAGGGTATGACAGGGGTATAGACACAACAGTTCCTATCGCAGACTCCCCGGCACATAACGGCAATAAAGTTGCCGCAACAAACACCCCGGCGCAGAGGAAACAAGCGGTTTTAATAAGATACTTCTGTGTGCGCAGTAACCACATCGGAATAATTATCCTCCTTTTGCGCTTGAATTTCAACGCGATAATAGTCATTAGGCGCGATCTGCCCCGGTTCGTTCTTGCCGTCCCAGACAATAGTATTTACGCCCGCGGGTTTAGACACGCCGTCCAGCAGTTTACGCACCAGGACATTGCTCGAATTATAGATATCCAGCGTTACATTGGCTCCCTGTGAAAGGTTGAACGATATGATCGTAGAGTTCTGCGGCTGGGCCGCGTAAGGGTTAAAAACAGGGCTAAAGGTGATCGGCTGCGTTGTGACATCCGAGATCACCGGCCTCCCTCCTATGATCACAATGGAATTATCCGGCAAGGTGTATCCCCAGATAGATACGGTGTAATTGCTGTAAGGAAGAATATTACCGGATTCATCCCTCCCGTCCCACAGGCATTGGTAATTACCGGAGCCGGCCGGCTCTTCATATTTCAACGACCTGATCGCAGGTCCCTCATATTTATCTTTTCTTATTAGGATATCAATCTTAGCCGGACGCGGCATGGTGTAAGACAGGATCGCGGGCTCATTCTTAAGTGTGTCAAAAGAAGAAACCGAGAAAACAATACTATGGGAAATATCATAGCCGCCTGTGGTTGATGGGTCATAGACCACTTCGTTTAGCCCGGTAACGGAATCCTCGATGGTAAAATAGTAATAGCCGTCCGCAAGGATATTAGCGCTGCCGTCCTTTCCGTCCCAGGTTTCGCTATGATCCCCTACCGACCTCGCCTGCCCTGAAATAAGCTCTCTTATCACATTCCCCTGAGCATTACGTATCTTTATGCTTAACTTCGCATCATACGCCAAGGTATAGAGAATGTCGGTTGTTTCGGATGCGTGCGGATTAAATGTGTCTTTAGACACTTTCACGTCCGGGATGGATGAAAGAAAAACGCTCATCACAAGCGGCGCTGCTTCGCTGCCGGTCACGGCTGTGGCAGAGACCTTAAAACGGTAGCTTCCCTGCCCGGCGATCTGGCCGCTATTATTTTTGCCGTCCCAAACATACTCATTTAACTGCCCGGCGGACACCAGCGCGTTATCAGCCAGCGTGCGCACAAGAACGTCCTCAGAATTGTGCACCTCCACCTTTATCAGGGAATTTTCCGACAAGCTGAATGTCAATTTTGCCGTATCGCCTATGCCGTCGCCATCAGGAGAAAATGACTGCGGCTCGACTTTATAACGGTCAAAAATGGGCTTGTCATTGACAATAACCGCGGCGGTTGCCTCTTTTGAGCCGCTGGAGACAACTACCTTATATTCCCCGTTCCTGGCCAACCGGCCGTTACTTCCTGTGCCGTCCCAGTGGAAGGCAATTTTGTCGGTGCTTTCCGGGACCGGGCTAAGGCTGTCGTTGTAAATAGTCTTTACTAAATTCATATTGATATCATATACCGACACATTTATAAAACCGGAGTTTAATAGGTAGAACGCGATATTGGCGATATCATCGGTGATATTTGCATCAATGCCGTCGGGCGTGAACGGGCTGGGTGTAACCGTCAGTTCAGTGATATCCGGGCCATCGTTGCCGACTTTCACCGGCCTGTTGGTGGTCAACTTATTACCGGCCACGTCCCATGCTTCCAGCCTCAGGACATAATCGCCGTTAGCCAGGCTTTTGGCGTTCCAATTAGAAAACAGGCCCGGAACACCGCCCTGGCCGACGGGCGTTCCGCCGCTGTAAATAAAATTCCAGGCAGCCGGCGCGCTGCCCTGGCCAAATGATAAACGCCAATAATTAAAATTGGCGTCATCGCACAACCCTTTAACCGCAACGCTATCCGCAACCACCGCCCCGGAGGCCGGCTCGCTAATCGAGCCGGTCGGCAATGTGTTATCTACGCTTACCTCTCCTGTTGCCTGCGTTGCGTTTGTGCCGGTTGCCGGGTCGGTTGCGTCAATAGTATAGGTATAAACGCCGTCCGGGGCTGTTGCGCCGGCAGTATCCTTGCCGTCCCAGGGCTGGTCAATGGTTGTACCGTTACCGGTAAAAGTACGGACTACGCCGCCTTGCGGAGCGTTGATTTTTAGCGTCCAGTCGCATAGCGCAGTGATGGATGCGCGGATGTTCGTTGCGTCTTGCTGCCCGTCGGCATTGGGACTGAAATATGCGGGCGTTGCCGAGACATTATAAATGCCGACATTATAGACCGTGACTGATCGTTCAATATTGGTAATGTTGCCGGCATAATCAAAAATACGCAGTCTGATGCTATAGGCGCCGCTGGGAATATTGGACGTATCTCCTTCGCCCAGCCAGCCGGCTTCGGCCATAGGGCCCGGGATGGAAGTGATGTATTTCCAATCCGCGGCAGATTCGTCAAGCTTATAATAAAGGTCGCCGTAATTGAAATGCGCGTCTGTGGCCGTGCCATATATCCCGACTTTCCCGGAAACCTTCTCTCCGGAAGCCGGCGCTGTGATACTGCCCACAGGAAAAGTGCTGTCTATGGTTACCTGGCCCGAAACCGGTGCTGCATTGGCGCCGCTGGCCTGGTCTGTTGCCTCTATTATATAGGTATATACGCCGTCAGGCACCACAACGCCGGAGCTGTTCTTGCCGTCCCAGGACTGATTTATCGCGGAGCCGCTGCCGGTAAAGCTGCGCAGGGTATTATTCTGGCCGTCCTTGATATTAATAGTCCAGTTAGAGGGCGCAGTCATTGTTGCCTTGATCAGAGAAACATCTTTTTGCCCGTCGCTGTTAGGCGAGAACGGGTCAGGCGCATGCGATACGTCATAAATGGCTATACCGCCAAGTTTCACCGCAACGCGGAACTCATTTGTATTATCGGCATTGTCTGTAACAATTAATTTCAAAACATAATCACCATTGGGGAATACCGACGCGCCCCATTCGGTTAAAAGACCTGACGGTTGCGAAGTGAATCCAACCGCGCCCACACCTTGCCATTCCGTGGGTTCAGCCCCCCTGCCCAGATAGAGCAGCCAACCTTTGAAATTGGCGTCATCAGCAGTCCCTTTTGTTGAAACAATTCCGGATAAAGAAGCACCTGCTGACGGATCGGTAATAAGTGCGGTTGGCAAAGTGTTGTCCACGATCACCTGCCCTGACAGCGGCAGAGCGCTTGCGCCGCTTGCGTTGTCCAGCGCATCAACAGTGTAGGTATAAATGCCGTCAGGCGCCACAACTCCGGAGTTGTCTTTGCCGTCCCAGAGCTGTTCTATCTTTGTGCCGAGGCCGGTAAAGGTACGGATGATATTTCCCTGGCTGTTCTTGATATTGATAGTAAAGCTGCACGGGGCGGTAGCAGAAGCGTAAAAAGTGGTTGTGTCTTTTTTGCCGTCGGCATTTGGCGAGAACACTCCCGGTGAAACGTCAATGTCCTTCAGCCAGAAATACGCCAGGTCCGCACGTATGCGGTAGGAAAAAATGCTGTTGAGGCCGCTGGGGCTGGGGAAAACCCTGATGTAATAAACGCCGGCTGAAGGCAGTTCCTTATCCAGGGTAATCAAACTCTGCGAGTCTCTGTTGCCTTCAGCAATATAATTTCTATCCTGATTATATAAATAAACAGAGGCTATGCCGCTGGAGGCAAGGCCGGTTAGATTAAGGTACAATTTACCCGGTTGAGGGACCGTGATCTTAAAATAATCCCAATCGCGCTGCGGATTAATATTACCTTTAACAGATATCCTGAATGGCAGCGCGTTAGCTGTATCAAAATCATTATTCGGCTCAATTTCATACGGCCCATCCGTGCCCGCGGTGGCCTTTGCCTCGTTGGAATAAGCGCTTTCGTGCCCGGCGATGTCTACGGCGGTAACCACGTAAAAATAGTCCACGCCGTTTGTAAGGCCGGCGTCCTGATAGGCGGCAGCGCTTACCAGCAGGCTGTTGAGCTTGAGGTAACCCGAACCCGATACCTGTGATCGGTAGATGTTATAACCGGCCAGGTCGGTTTCGCTGTTGGCTATCCAGGAAAGCATTGCCGACTCATCCCCCGGTTCCGCGGACAACTGCTGGGGCACTGTCGAAGCAATAGTATCCAAGGTTACTTGTATAGATTTGGAGGCAGTGTTGCCGGCAAGGTCGCCGGCAGTAACGGTAACTATATTTGCCCCTTCAGTAAGAGTGCGGTTTTCTGAACGGGCCTGGCCGTCAACAGTGTAATTTATGGTGATGTCCTTTTGGGTGGTAACAGAATTGTCAGCCGGCGAGGTGATAGCAAGCGTTGGGGCTACGCTGTCCACGGTCACCTGCCCTGACACGGGTGCCGCGTTTGAGCCGCTGGCCTGGTCTGTTGCCTCTATTATATAGGTATAGACGCCGTCAGGCACGGTCGCGCCGGAGCTGTTCTTGCCGTCCCAGGCCTGTTCTATCTTTGTGCCACTGCCGGTAAAGGTGCGCAGAATATTATTCTGGCCGTCCTTGATATTGATGGCCCAGTTGGACGGCGTGGTCATGGCCGCGCTGATCACAGAAACGTCTTTTTGCCCGTCGTTGTTGGGCGAGAACGGGTCGGGTTCATCACTGAAAGTGGTGAAAGAGAAACCGGTAAAGTTTACGTCCAGGTTATAGGTGTAGGCCGCCGTGCCGGTTCCCATGGATACGACCTTAATATAGAAGCTGTTAGCCGAAGTTACATCCCTGTCTATTTCAACCGTATTGCTGGTCGTGCTGTATTCGTCGTTCAATACGTTTTGGTTTTCGTCAAGGAGGACCAAATGCGTGGTGCGATCCGGCGACCTGGAAACGAAAAGGATAACGGATAATCTTCCGGGGCCAAGTACGTCTATCTTGTAATAGTCGGTTTCGCCAAAAGGGGTAATGTTGGCTATAATGCCGTGATTCAAAGACAACGGGTTAGCGGAAGCGAAATCGTCGTTGGGTTCGGCTTCGTTGTCCTCGCTGGGCGGGGTCCCTCTTGCCTCATTGGAGTACCCACTTTCATTTCCCGCGGTGTCTACCGCGGTGACCACGTAATAATAGTCGGCCCCCCTGATGACATCGGTGTCTACATAGGTGCGCGCGGTCACCAGCGAGACGTTGAGTCTTGTATGATTTGAACCGATCGCTCTCCGGTAGATGTTATAGCCGGCCAGATCCTTTTCGCTGTTGGCTGCCCAGTAAAGCGTGACTTTCTTGTAACCGGGGTTTGTGTAGAAGTACTGCGGCGCATCCGGGATCGCGGTATCCTTGATCACTTTTATAGAGCGTGAAGAGCTATTCCCGGCCGGGTCAGCCGCGCTGACCGTCAAAGTGTTGGCGCCTTCGTTGAGCGTCCTGGCCTCCGACCTGGGCTGGCCGTCAACGGTATAATTTACGGTAATGTTGCTCTGGTTGGTCGCGAAATTGTCCGCAGGAGAAGTGATCACAACTACCGGGGCCGTGGTATCCAGCGTTATCGTATCCGATACCGGGGTTGACCAGTTCCCTGTTACGTCGCTAAACTTAGCGTAAGCGGTCTTATCGCCGTCTCCTGCAGGCAGGGCCCAGCTCTTGGAAACGGCAAAGGGCTCTGGGTCAGACCATGTGGCGCCGTCATTTGAGAAGCGCATCTGAAAGATCCCGCTGCCGCCGTCGTTATCCTGCGCTGAAAGATTTAACGTTATAGAGGCAGAGTTGGTGTATTGCGCGTCGTTGTTTATCTTAAGCGTACCGGTGGGTATCCCACTGTCCAGCGTCACTCTTAGAGAAGCGGAAGCCATATTACCCGCAGGATCAGCGGCATTGACGGTCAGGGTATTAAGCCCTTCGGTAAGAGTGCGGTTTTCTGACCTGGCCTGGCCGTCAACAGTGTAATTTACGGTTATGTTCTTCTGGTTGGCCGCGGAATTGTCCGCAGGAGAGGTGATGACGATTACAGGAGCGGTTGTATCAAGCATGATCGCATCTGTTGCCGGAGCTGACCAGTTGCCTGCCGTATCGCTGAATTTAGCATAGACAATCTTCTCGCCGTCGCCTGCAAGAAGCGCCCAGCTCTTGGATACAGCGTATGCCTCCGGCGCAGACCAGGTTAAACCGTCATTAGAAAACTGCATCTGTGATATCCCGCTGCCGCCGGCGCTGTCCTGCGCTGAAAGTGTCAGGGTTACATCAGCAGTTTTTGTATATGCCGCGTCGTTATTGATCTTAAGCGTGCCGCCGATTGCGGTGCTGTCTAGGGTTCCGCTAACAGATTTAGAAGCGGAATTCCCTGCGGCGTCAGTTGCATTGACCGTAAGCGTGTTAGCGCCCTCATTAAGGGCGCGTTCTTCGGACTTAGGCTCGCCGTCAACAGTGTAATTTATGGTGATGTTCTTCTGGTTGGTCAAAAAGTTATTCTGGGGTGAAGTAATGATGATTTCCGGGGCAATGGTATCCAGGGTTATTTGTATGGATTTAGAAGCCGTATTGCCGACAGGATCAGCGGCAGTGATGGTCAAGGTATTGAGTCCTTCAGTAAGAGTGCGGTTTTCTGACTTGGGCTGGCCGTCAACAGTGTAATTTATGGTGATGTTTTTCTGGTTGGTCGCGGAATTGTCCGCTGGTGAGGTAATCACGACCTCAGGTGGTATGGTGTCTAGCGTAACGCTGATGGATTTGGACGCGGAATTACCGGCAGGGTCGGTAGCAGTAACGGTAAGGGTATTTGCCCCTTCAGTAAGAGTGCGGTTTTCTGACTTGGCTTGGCCGTCAACGGTATAATTTATTGTTATGTCCTTCTGGTTAGTCGTGGAATTGTCTGCCGGTGAGGTTATCGCGATAACAGGCGGCGTTTTATCAATAACAAAGCTTACTGAAGCACCGGATGTATTGCCTGCCTCGTCCTTGGCAGCGAGGGTGAGGTTATGGCTGCCTTCCTGTGTATAAGGCGAATTGTCTCCGCTAACCGTGATCTTGTCCGCCGCGCTTACATTATCGCTTAAGCTGTAGGATAATGTTACATTTTGGTTGGTCGGGCTGGCGACCGGATTAATTGTGATCACCGGCGGGGTGGTATCCTTGAGTCCTACCCCTACCAGCGTATCAAGCGCGGTTTCATTTCCCGCGCTGTCAGAGGCAATCAGCCGTAACACATAATCACCATTAGGAAGGTTGTTGACATCCCAGACAAAGAGTTGTCCGGGATTTCCCTGGCCGTCAGGCTTGACCTCCCCGCCGCCGGCAAGATAATTCCACTGCGTAGGTGAAGCGCCTTGTCCGTAATAGAGGTTCCAGAAATCGAAATTGGTATCAGTAGCAGTGCCTTGGACGGCTACGGTATCCAATATTCTGTCTTCGTTTTTTGGTTGAGATATGCTTACCGCAGGAGCCGTATTATCCACATAGATCGTGCCTGACTGCGGTGGAGCGTAGGCGCCGCCAGTGGCATCTGTGGCCCCTATTATATAGGTAAAGGCTCCGTCAGGCACAATAGCGCCGGAAGTGTCCTTGCCGTCCCAGGCCTGGTTTATTGCTATGCCGCTGCCCGTAAAAACGCGCTTGAGGCTGCCCTGCGCGTCTTTGATGCTGATGGTCCAGTTGAGATCAGCGGTAAGCATGGCGCTGATGGTATTGACCTCATACCGGCCGTCATTATTCGGGCTGAATGGGTCGGGTGAATCACGGTTATCGTAGATGGTTTCGTTAGAGAGCTTGACCGGCACTTCCACCGATTTTACGTTGCCCGCCAGGTCAACTACCTCCAGTTTCAAGAAATGTTTACCGTTAGGGATGTTGGTGGTGTCCCAGACGGCCAATAATCCCGCTTCGGGGCCGCTCCGGCGGTGGGGAAAGTCAAAGGTGATCCAGGAGTCGGCTGTCTCATGCAAACTGTAAGATAAATAGGCGCGGTCCCAGTTTGCGTCGTCGCAAAGCCCGCGCACCTCCACCGGCCCGGAGAGGACAGCGTCAGGGCCGGGCGAAGAAATAGATGCCGTGGGCAGGGCGCTGTCCAGGGTCACGGTTATGGATTTAGACGCGGAATTACCGGCAAGGTCAGCCGCGCCGACAGTCAGCGTATTATCCCCCTCGTTAAGCGCCCGGGCTTCTGACTTGGTTTGGCCGTCAACGGTATAATTAACGGTGATGTTCGGCTGGTTGGTCAGCAGTTTATCAACCGGCGAAGTTATTACAATGACAGGCGGCGTTTTATCAATAACAAAGCTGACCGTTGCATCACTTGTATTGCCGGCCTCGTCCTTGGCCGTGAGTGTAACGTTATGGCTTGTCTCCTGCGTATAAGGAGAACTGTCTCCGCTAACCGTGATCTTGTACGCCGGGCTTAGATTGTCGCTGACGGTGTAGGATAATGTTACATTTTGGTTGGTCGGGCTGGTTACAGGGCTTATTGTGATAACCGGCGGTATAGTATCGGCCTGGCTGCCGTAGAGCCTTACCTCATAAATAATGGGATAGGCTTGCGCTGCTTTGTTGATTTGGACGCGCACATAACGGTAGGAGCCGCTTAAGGCGTGATCTTTGGTGGTGCTGCCTGCGGAAGACTGGTTGGCCAATAGGTTGGCCCAGGTATTGTTATCATTTGAGCCCTGGATTGAATAGTCGGTTGAACCGTAAACAGCGTCCCAAAGTATGCTTATTTTGGATAAGGCAGCGGTCTTACTCAGGTCCAAAGAGAGCCACCAGGAGGCGACTGCCGGTGGTGGAGGCTCGGCTTCGCGGCCGTATAACTTTACTTCATAGATGATGGGATAACTGTTTTGGGCCTTGTTGATGTAGATGCGCACATAGCGGTAGGAGCCGGTTAAGGTGTGTTCTTTGGTGGCAGCGCCCGCGGAAGTTTGGTTTGCAAGCAGATTAGTCCAGGTATTGTTGTTATTTGAGCCCTGGATGGTGTAATCAGTGCTGCCGTAAGCAGTGTCCCAGAGGATGGTGAGCTTGGATAAGTTGGAGGTCTTCCCCAGGTCCAGGGAGAGCCACCAGGAGGTGACAGCCGGAGGCGGTGGTGGAGGAGGCTTGGGCGTGGAACCCTGGCCCATGGTGAAAAAACAAAAGACAAGCAGGCAGAATAAAAATCTGGCTTTAGGGACAGGTTTTAAACCTGTTCCTACAAAAATATGGCTTATGCTTCTCTTCATACCCTAATTATTTCCCTGCCAGTAGGTGGAGCTATTCTTATCTATAGCTGCTGATGACGGA
>Ga0105164_10001676_pt1 | contig 14067 bp, 8 predicted proteins | sample VDWuncwatermetaG_FD_89674 | JGI IMG/M metagenome (GOLD analysis project Ga0105164, IMG submission 89674) | Wastewater microbial communities from Netherlands to study Microbial Dark Matter (Phase II) - VDW unchlorinated drinking water | ecosystem: Environmental > Aquatic > Freshwater > Drinking...
AGGCTGTGGCATACCCAAGGAGAACCTGCCCCTCCTCTTTAAGGACTTCTTTAGCACCAAGGGAGACAAGGGCACAGGGATGGGCCTTACCCAGTCCAGGAGGATTATCCAGACCCATAACGGTAACCTGACCGTGGATTCGGAAGTAGGTAAAGGAACGACTATCACCATAAAGTTACCTTACAAGAAATAACATGTAGGGGCGACCCGCCCCTGTACCAATAAGGTGGAAAACGATATGCCAAAGGAAACTAGTCTAGAACCAGAAAAGGCTAACAAAGAGATGGACACGCCTTCCGTCATTGATGAGCAGACCTCACTCTACAACCATAGATTCCTGATGGATGCCATCTCCCTGGAATTTGCGAAGTCCCAAAGGCAGGGGCTGGCCCTCTCCCTCATCCTCTTAGATATAGACGATTTCAAGACAATCACTAACGACCTTGGCCCTGCCGCAGGCGACAAGGTACTGGTAGAAGTAGCAAAAATCATAAAGAATTCCACCCGTGACGTGGACATCGTTGGCAGGTGCGGGGGGGAGAAATTTTGCGTCCTCTTGCCCAATACCCATCTCAAAAGGGCTACGGCTGGGGCCGAAAGGGTCCGCAATCTAATAATCTCACGCCTCTTTAAGGAAGGACAGGTGTCCTTTAACATTACGGTCAGTCTAGGAGTCAGTTGCATATCGGAGGCGGACACTGCCTCTGCCAGGGATTTACTTGAACATGCCGATATGAGCCTCTATGCGGATAAACAGCGCGGCAGGAACCGCGTGCTATACAAAAAAGACACCCCCGAGGAGACCCTTAGCCCCACTGCCCCCTCCACACCTACCTCTCCCACCTCCAGCCGCATGCAGGACGCCTCTGTGATGCAATACGGGGCAAAGACCTTGAGTGCCCTCTATATCCAATCCATAAGGGCACTGGTAAACGCCCTGGAGCTAAAGGACGGTTATACTGCTACCCATTCTTACATGGTGTCACATTATTCCGCAGCCCTTGCTACTAAATTGGGATTGGCACAAGACCTGGTGGAGGTTATCAGGACCGCCGGTCTGCTCCATGACGTGGGTAAGGTAGGCGTACCGGATGGTGTACTCAAGAAAAACGGCCCCCTCTCTGACGAGGAGTTTACCGTAGTAAAAACACACCCGGTGTTATCAATCAAGGTCCTTAATGACATGGTATTCCTCCGCAAGGAACTTGAGATAGTCCGCTACCACCAGGAAAAATACGACGGGACTGGTTACCCCTACGCCCTCAAGGGAGACAACATACCTCTCGGGGCAAGGATACTGGCCATCGGCGACACCTTTGAGGCGATGACGGCCAACAGACCCTACCGGAAGGCCCTCCCTGTGGAGACAGCCGTAGCGGAGCTTAAGAAATGTGCCGGCACACAGTTTGACCCAAAGCTGGTAAAGGTCTTTCTAGATTCATTACCTGAGATATTAAGTACCCGTCAGATTTACCTGGAAGGATTAAGAAAGACTGTGGCCCTGCCCCAGTTCTCTACGGCAGAGGGCCAGGCGAGTCCTCCCCCAGTCCCCGCCACTAACTGAACTATGGTAGGGGCGTATTGTCATGCCTGAGGCAGATCCGCCTAGGGCGGACAATACGCCCCTACTTGCTTACTCCCACCGGAATGGTCTCCTTACAGGCAGGCAGTTTCACCCTGAAGGTCGTACCCTTCCCCTCCTCTGAATCTGCCTCAATGGTGCCCCCATGGGACTGAACAGTCAACTGGGCAAGGGATAGCTCCAGCCCCGTACCCTTAATAGATGGCCGAATCTTGAGGATAAAGTAGGGGTCAAAGAGTGAGGGTAAGTCATTTTTGTTGATTCCACGGCCTGTATCTGCGATGGTTACTCCAACCTTGTCCTCACTGGAGAGGTACTCCGTCCTGACGGTCAGCGTACCCCCTTCAGGCATCTCGCCTATGGCACCGGAGATGATGTTCATAAACACCGTCTCCAGCTGGCTGTTGCTACCAAGGATATTGGGGGCCGTATCAGAAAGCTCTCTCACCAGCTTGATTTTTGAAAGTTTCAGTTGAGGAGCCATCACGTTCAGGACGTGCTCCACGGCCTCGTTCACGTGAGTAGGTAGTTTCTTCAATTTGGGCAACCTGGATATATTGAGGAGGTCTTTCATCACGACCTCACAACGCCCGCCTGCCTCTTTTATCCTCCTGAGGTGGTTTATAAGGTCTTCTGAATGGACACATTTCTCCTTTGACCCATCTAGTTCTTTAAGAAGGATGTCGGCAGACATGTTTATCCCTGACAGGGGATTATTTATGTGATGGGCTATACCGAGGGTAAGGTTCCCAACGGTGACCATCTTTTGAGACTCCAGCAGTCGCATCCTGGATTCCTCCAACTCCCCCTCCATCTTCTTACGGGACGTAATATCCCTTATCACCTCAATGGCACTAGTTATACTGCCATCGGGATTAGGAAAGGGGAAAGAATGTATCTCGTAAAAGACACCCCCAGTGGCCGCCTCCTCTTCTTTACAGAAATCCTTCCTCTTTTCAATAGCCTCCGCACTGGTACAGCGTTCACACGGCGTCTCACTCCCCAATAAGGTGTAGCAATGACGTTTTAACCCCTCTGGGTAGACGGCCTCCAGGGGTCTATTTTGGAAGATTACCTTGTGAGTCTTGGGGTTTACTATCCTTACAAAACAGCCTATGCTACCTAACACCTCGTTGACCAGGTTCTGGCTCGTCTGGACTTCCCATTCCGCCTTCTTACGGGCCGTAATGTCCCTTATCACCTCAATAGCAGTAGTTATACTGCCATCGGGGTTAGGAAAGGGGAAGGAATGTACCTCATAGAATACACCCCCAGTGGCCGCCTCCTCTTCTTTACAGAAATCCTTCCTCTTTTCAATAGCCTCCATACTGGTACAGCGTTCACACGCCACCTCTCTCCCCAATATGGTGTAGCAATGACGTTCCAGCCCCTGGGGGTAGACGGCCTGTAGAGATTTACTCTGAAAAGTTACCCTGTGTGCCCTGGGGTCTACAATCCTTACAAGACAGCCTATGCCGCCTAACACCTCATTGAGTAAGTCGCGGGTTGTCTGTACCTCCGCCACCTTACTCTTAAGGGCCGTTGCCATATCGTTAAAGCTACTAGCCAGGATGCCCATCTCGTCCATGCGTCTGACAGGTATCCTGTAGTTTAGGTCCCCATGGCTGAAGGCCGTAGTCCCTTTAAGTACCTCCAGAAATGGTCTTTGTATGAAGACTATGGACAGGAAGAAAGAACCCCCCAATATACCCAGAAACAGGCCCAGGAGTACAAACTCTGTATTCTTGAACCTTGATATCTTTTTTTCTGACAACGATTGCAGCAGACGTACCGTGCGGTCCGAATCGCTTACAAAGGCAAAGACATTGTTACTATACATCTTAAGGGCATCCCTTGCCTCATCCTGGGTAGGGGCTTCCAGGACGTGCAGGATTAAAGGTTTCACCCTCTGGTTATAGTCTCCAATGTGTCTATCAAATTGCCACCAGGGGTCAGTGTAACTAAAATCCGCTCCTTTTGGGGGTACCTTGAAGCCCCTGAGACCCAGGGCCTTATTGCCATCTCTCAGACCGTACAAAATCTTCTCAAACTCCTCCATCTGGCCAAGTATGATACTGTGGGCCCCATCCCTTGCACCCCCTTGCAGGGTATGGTATTCCGTGATTTGTAAGGCCAGTTCATGAGAGCGGGAGCGCAGCTGACTTGCATAATTTATGCCCGTTGCGTCCCCCCTCAGTGTAAATACGGTATAAAACCCCACGACTAGGAGGGCTACGAAGAGGGCGTTTAATGGGATAGTCAGTGCGAGTTGTTTCAGGATGAGACTTTTCTTAACCTGTTTGCTTATCGTCTCTTTCATCATAATGCCAGGTAACCTCCGAAAGACACAAAAGATAAGCTGGGGGGAACGGGCAGAGGGCCAATTTAAATCGTAGGGGCGTATTGCAATACGCCCCTACCGACTGCTTCGTTTAAGCCTATCCCCAGTCCCTAATACGCCTAAACGGGACAAATCTATAAGGTTCCCCCCTTTTTGTCAAGCATATATTTGTGAACTTTGTAAAGCTGTAGGGGCGGGTTTAAAACGTGTGTAGGGACAGGACTGAAGTAGGGGCGACCCAGCGGGTCGCCCCTACATACACATAAGATTCTGCAAATGTTATACTTACGAGACCTCTGAGAAAGTACTGGCGAAGTTGTCATTGCGAGGGACTTTTGTCCCGAAGTCATGCCAGAGGCAGATTCGCCTTGGCGAACAATCTCCTAAGTGGTTACAGGAGAAAAGCATGAGATTGCTTCGCTTCCCCTTCGCTTCGCTCAGGGCTTCGGCTCACTCGCAATGACACCGCGGTGTCACTTCTTTCACTTTTGCAGAGGTCTCACTTACACTTATCTCTGCACAATCAGTAGGGGCAGACCTACGTGTCTGCCCGATGGTGGGCGAACACGCAGGTTCGCCCCTACGTGTCTGCCTTTCTAGTTGACAAGGGCATGTCTCTGTAGGGGCACGTTGCAACGTGCCCCTACCACACTTTGAAGGCGACTTTCGTTGACAAAGGCAAGTTTAAGTAGTAGAAGAAGGAGTTGGGCTGGAATGCCCATCAAAAGGAGAATCTTAATGAAGGCCCTCCCAAGCATGTTGTGGTACGATGAAATCGGATCATGGGACGAACAGCATAAGTATGTCATAAACGAAGTGCTTTTCTGGGAGGAGACGAAGTTTCAGGATGTAGCTATCTTTGTGACGGAAGAATATGGGAAGATGTTAGTTACAGACGGTTCAACCCAATCGGCAGAAGAGGACGAGTACATTTATCACGAGAGCATCGTCCATCCTGGACTGATTGCCCACCCTGGACCGCACAGGGTGTTAGTCATTGGAGGGGGGGAAGGGGCGGTAATCAGGGAGGTCTTTCGGCATCCGACTATAGAGCGTGTCGTTATGGTAGATATAGACGCCGAGTTAGTGGAGCAGTGTAAGAAGTTTTTGCCGGAGTGGCACCAGGGGGCGTTCCAGGACCCCCGCCTGGAACTGGTCTTCGCAGATGGGAAAGACTTCATCGCTAAAACAAAGGAACGGTTTGACTGTATCATTGTTGACTGCGGAGACGCCCGGGAGGAGGGACCAGCACTAACACTCTATACGGAGGACTTTTATCGCACAGCCAGGCAGCGTCTGACAGCCTCAGGGCTACTAGTGGTCCAGGCAATGGAGCTATCAGGTCTGGATTGTGCCAACCATGTAACAATACACAAGGCCCTCCAGCGTATCTTCCGACACGTGAACTCGTACGCCGCCTTCGTACCGTCGTTTTGGGCAACATGGGGCTTTATTGTAGCCAATGACACCGTTGACGTATCACAGATTCCAAGCCGCGAGGTGGATAAAATCCTACAGGCCAGGAAGTTAGCACCAGTATTGCGGTACTATGACGGCCTGAGACACAGCCACATGTTCACTCTGCCAAAAGACGTCAAAGCAGGGAGTAGGGGCTAGTAAACTAGGGGATAGCAACATAAAATCTTGCTACTCCCTACCCCCTACTCCCTAGTTAAGTCCCTTGACCACAAACGTACATGTTGCTATTATGCCTAGACGACTGTACTAACTTTAGACCCTGCCCACCATGCCTGATAGCCCAAAAGAAAATCTGGTTACACTGAAGGTGCCTGCCATGGACTGCCAGGAAGAAGCCCACCTCATCAAGAAGAAGCTCTCGGGCCTCAAAGGTATACTCCATCTGGACACCCTCCTCCTCTCCCAGGAGGTGAAGGTAAGGTATGACGGCAGTCTGATAGACCTCAAAGAAATCCTGGGACTGATACAGGAGACAGGGTTTGAGGCCACCTTGCTTGAGACTTGGGTACCCAAAGAGGCAGACTGGGGGAGACGGAGACAACTAGTCCTCACCAGCCTCTCCGGACTGTTCGCACTGGCAGGACTGGCCTTGGCCTTTAAGGGCCTTCCAGAAAATATAACTATACCCATATACCTGGTTGCCATGCTCACGGGCGGGCCAAGGATTTTCTACAAGGGATTCCAGGCGGCAAAGGGCCTCTCCCTTGATATGAACACCCTGATGGGCATAGCAGTCATTGGGGCGGCAGCCATCGGGGAGTGGGGAGAGGCGGCCACAGTGATTGCACTCTTCTCCCTGGCCCAACTCCTGGAGACTTATAGCCTGGACAGGGCAAGGAACACCCTAAGCTCGCTCATGACCCTGACCCCGCAGGAGGCCCTGGTAAGGCGGGAAGTAGCCTCCACCTCAGGCGGCCCCCCATCAAAGAAAGAGGTAACCCTGCCCGTTAACGAGGTACAACTGGGAGATACCCTGATTGTCAGACCTTCCGAAAAGATACCCCTTGATGGAACAGTAGTAGAAGGCTATTCCACCGTAAATCAGGCCCCAATCACGGGGGAGTCCACCCCTGTGGAAAAGTACGTCGGCTGTGAGGTCTTCGCTGGGACCATCAACAGGGAAGGGGTACTGGAGGTAAGGGTAACCCACTTGGCCAAAGACACCACCTTGTCCCGCATAATCCATCTCGTAGAGGAGTGCCAGGCCCAGAAGGCCCCCTACCAGAGTTTTGTGGACAGGTTTGCCAGGATATACACACCCATCGTCATAGGCACGGCCTTTCTGGTCGCAACCGTACCCTGGGCCTTCCTGGGGGCAGAGTTCATCCCGTGGCTCTACATGGGACTGGTCTTCCTGGTAATATCCTGCCCCTGCGCCCTGGTGATAGCCACCCCGGTAAGCCTCCTCTCCGGCATAACCTGCGCCGCCCAGCACGGCGTCCTCATTAAAGGTGGCGTCCACCTGGAAGAGGCCGGCCGACTGGAGGCCATAGCCTTTGACAAGACAGGCACCCTCACTAAGGGCGTGCCAGAGGTAATTGACGTCATGCCCCTTGACTCCATACCACACGACGAACTCCTTCGGGTGGCCGCATCCGTGGAGGCCCGCTCAGAACATCATCTAGCCGGGGCCATACTCCGAAGGGCCAGGAAAGAGGGACTGGAGCTACTAGAGGTTACGGACTACAAGACCATCCCAGGAAAAGGGGCCACGGCCAGAATCATGGTAGGGGCAGGGTTACCCTGCCCCTACTACATTGGGAACCTGAAGTTCTTTAGAGAACTTGGGATATCTACGGCAAAGGCGGAGCGGCTCCTCTACGTGCTCCAGTCCCAGGGGAAGACAGTCATGCTGATAGGTTGCGAAGATAAGCTATTGGGGACTATTACCGTGGCCGACGAGGTAAGGCCCCTCAGCAAACCCACCCTGGTGGCATTAAGGGAGAAGGGTATCAAGAAGATAGTCATGCTTACTGGAGATAACAAGGGCACGGCCCAGGCCATAGCCGGGAAACTGGGGGTAGAAGAATACCAGGCAGAGCTCTCTCCTGAGGATAAGGTAGAGGCGGTGCGGCACTTGACCAAAAATTATGGAAGGACGGCTATGGTAGGTGATGGGGTCAACGACGCCCCCGCCCTGGCCGCCGCCACGATAGGCATTGCCATGGGTACGGCAGGGACTGACACCGCCCTGGAGACGGCCGATATTGCCCTCATGACCGATGACCTCACCAGGATACCCTTTGCCCTGGGGCTGAGCAGGCAGACCCTGTGGGTGATAAAACAAAACATTATCTTTGCCATTGGGGTAAAGGCCGTCTTCCTGGGCCTGGCTGCAATGGGCAAGGCCACCCTCTGGATGGCCGTAGGTGCTGACATGGGGGCCTCTCTCCTGGTCATCTTTAATGGGCTGAGGTTGCTGAGGTATGGTTCTTGACCAATTATATGTCTTGTATATATCTCGGATGGCACTTTAAGTATATAATGAGTCCTCTGAAAAAACCAATTGCTTGTCATTCCTTCGGCTTCGCTCAGGACGGCGTCTGAGGGAGTGAAGCGACCGAAGAATCTCTTAAAAGACCAGATTCTTCGCTTCGCTCAGAATGACAAATGGGCCGGAAAATGAAAAAAATTATCTACATCCTTTTTCTCTTTTTGCTATGGGGCGTGGTAGGGGCAGGGTTGCCCCACCTCTACTGCCAAGAGAAGGAACCCCTGAAGTCCATTGACGTATCAGGGCAGTGGACCCTTCACTTTAAGGGGGTAGAGTACGGCTGTCAGAACCAGTTGGAGAATGGGTCCAGGGAAGGCACCTTTGTATTCCACGTAACTCAGCAAGGGGATGACCTCACAGCTACTTTTACAGATGGGAAGACGACGAATCATTTCGTTGGAAGAGTCAATGGGACCGTGCTTACCGCTACAGTCCACGGGGTCTATCCAGAGAATTGCAAGGTGGTCACAGAGTTAGTGGGTAAGGTAGTTGGTAAGATTATAAAAGGGACCTATTCAGGTAAGGAACTAAACTGTGAGACCTGCGCCTGGGAGGGGGAATTTACTATGGATACCGTACCATAAACTAGGGGGTAGGGGGTATTGGAAATTAGAAATTGGAAATTTTAAAATTTTCAACTTCCAATTTACAATTCATTACCCCGTATTCCCTGCACCCTACTCCTTACTCCATACTGGGCGACCCACCGGGTCGCCCCTACTCCCTAGTCTGTCAGCAGGGACAGTGCCCCCTTCGCAGGGAGGGCAAAGTTGGACCCAGCGAAACCGGTAAATATGCCATAAGTTATACCTATCACCTTGCCTGCGTGGTCAAAGACTGGTCCACCGCTACCCCCTATGGTGGTCTGGGCATCAAAGACCAGCTTGTCTTCCGTGACCCCGGTTATGTGTCCCTGAGTAGCCAGGGGTCTTATGAGTCCCCGGTTAGAGAGTTCCAGGGCCAGCTCAATAAAGCCTAAAGCCCTCTTATAGACCAGTTCATCCACCACCTCCTTATCTATCCTTGCCATGATGCCACTGATGCCGGCCGGATAACCGATGACCACAACGGGCTCGCCTGTCTCTGTAACACCCTCCCTATCCAGCTCCAGCACCGGGAACTCTTCCCCACCGGGGTCAAACCTGACCAGGGCCAGGTCTTCGTCTTCTGATATCTTTTCCACCTGAAGGGGGAAAGACCTCATCACCCCTGGGAAGAAGGCCCGGAACTCTAGAAACTTGGGTGTAAAGCCCATATCCTTTGGCCCGAACCTGCCTTTCCTCCACCAGGGCTCGGCCACATGGCGATTGGTTACTACCCTTCCATCCTTACTTACCACAAACCCTGTGCCGGTGTACTCATAGGTAATGGGACGCGGGCCCTGTTCCTCTTCACTAAGCGTGTAAGAGCCTAGGATTAGACAGACCCCTTTGGTGTAGTCCTTGATAATCCTTTCTGCAATGGTCCTATGGGTCTCCAGAACCGTTACACGTTTCTGTACCTCCTTCTGGAAGACCACCGAACGATAAAAACTGGAGAGGACAAATCCCACCAGGAGGAAGAGCACTAGGAGGGTAGATAATCTGAAACGGAAGGAGGATTGGGTAACGGCCTCCCATATCAGTTGTTTAAAGAAGGCGCTGGCGGTGTTTAGCCTCCCGCCTGGTTGCTCCCTGGCAATGGCTACTGATTCCTCCAGCATCTGGCGGAATGGCTTACATACCTCCCCCTCTTCCAGTTTAATCCTGAAGCGTAACTTAGGCCCCCCGAGTCCAAATTCTATCAGGTCCCCATCCTTGAGTGCCGCCTCCTCCACCTGTTCATCGTTAACAAAGGTACCCTTCCCTAAATCCCTCAGTATATATTCGCACTCCCTCCATTCTATCTCTGCATGGAGAGGGGCGATGGTGGTATCTATCGTGGGGTCAAAGAGGAGGGTGCTTGCGGGGTCGGTCCCGACCACCACTTTGTTCTTGTCCAGTACCTCTGTCTTGCCCCGCCTGCTACCTTTGATATGTACGAGTACAGCTTTCATTTCTTGCCACGCAGGCTAAAGCCTGCGGCTACCCCCGAATTGTCAATGGGGCTTCTGGTCACAGTAATATTTATAGACCTCCTCTGCGAAACTCCTCAGGGCATAAATCCCCTGGCCTAGTTCCTCCAGACGCCTCTGGAAGTCTCTCATACTGACGAAGTGGTCAGCGATGTATTGGACCACAAAGGTCTCCGCCGTTATAAAGTTTATCTCAGGCCCTTTGTTTTCCGGACTCTGATATAGCTTGTAGGCCACTATATCTGTAATGGTCTTAAGGGCAATATCCTCGCCCTTGCTTATCTTCTCCTTCACCGTCTGAAAGGTGAGGCGTCTCTTTCTCTGATAATCACCATACACCCCCTCGGCCAGGCTCTGGAGGCTGCTAAGGTCTCCCGACGTCTTCTGACGGAGGTCCTCAAGGCTATCAAAATGTTCAGTTATATACTCGGCTACTGTGGCCTCTGCCAGGACGTGGTCCTCATCCCTCCCCGTACCTTGCAGGAGTTTATAGGCAACAATATCAGCTACCGTCTTGAGGCTAGGCTCCTTTTTCACACTGGCTAATATCTCGCGATAATCAATGGCCATCTGATTCGCTCCACCCGGGCAACCGTAAGGGCTGCCCCTGCCGTCTCCTGCCCAATATAGATTACTTTGGGAGTTCGCCCCTCGCAATGACAGTAGAAACCGTATCATAACCTGTCATTACGAGCCGAAGCAATCTCACGTCCCCACACCTGTCCCTGCTTTCTTCATTATTATATCCTAGAACGCCCCCAGAATTCTATTGTCTAAAAGATATTGCACAAATAAGATAAGTTTGTTAAGATTTTTATGTAGCAAAACAATGCGAAAGTCCATAAAGGGTCAGTTAATCCTCCTCTTCATCCTGCTCAGTCTCACCCCTATTGCTGTAATCTTCGTTATTTACAGCCCTGGTATGCTAAAAGACCTAAAAATTCAGGTCACCCAGTGGCTCAGTACCAACAGTAAAAGCCAGGTAAGGCTCGTTACCCTATGGTTGAGGGGAAGGCTGAGAGAGACCGAATTGCTAGCCACCTCCCCACAGTTTATATCTTGTCTCAAGTCTAGTAGGGGCACGTTGCAACGTGCCCCTACAAACCTTCCTGAGGCCAGGCTTACAACGCACGAGACAAGCCCGCACGCCACAGGGTTATACCTCTTTGATAAAGAGGGGGAACTGAGGGCATTCGTAGGAAAAGAAGCTGAGGCGGTCTTCCCTCACCTGGATAAAGAGATACTAAGCGAGACACTCCAGGGAAGCCCCAGTCTTCATTACCTCCCGATGGGAGTGGACCCCCCCATATTTATCTCCATACCCGTATCCGTTCCTGAGACAAAAGAGGTCATAGGAGCCCTGGTAGCAGAAATAGACCTCCATCAAACCAGAGGTATCCTGGAGGGTATATCTCTCCCTGACACCCATAGCTTTCTAGTGGACGGCAATGGCAGCGTGTTGGCCTGCCTGACTCCTGGACCTGAAGGTAAGGCATCCGCCTCAGGCGGACAACGTGCCCCTGCAGGTCCTCTCACCGAAGGCATAAAGGCCTGTCTGCAGGGCAAGAAGGAGGGTTATTCCCCCTGCGTATATACCAATCACCTGGGGCAGAAGGTGCTGGGGACGTGGGGATGGGTTCCTGAACTGGGGGTAGGTGTAATTGTGGAGGCAGATGTCAAAGAGGTCTTCCGGCCTGTATCCGCCATGCGGGGGCGACTCTGGTGGCTTCTATTAATAATAGGGATAGGAGTGACCATTGTGGCCGTCTTCACGGGCCGTAAACTCTCAGGACCACTTGTAGCGCTTGCTTCCACGGCCCGAAAAATCGCCCAGGGACACCTGGAAGAAAGGGCGGATATCCAATCTCCGAACGAGATAGGCGAGCTTGCCCAATGTATTAATCAGATGGCAGACTCCCTCCAGGAGAAGAACGCCCAACTCGCAAGGATAAAAGAAAAGCCGACAAAAGATGGACAGTAGGCCGTAGGCAGAATATACAAATAATTTTCCCCCTCCCCAACGCAGTTATCCCCCAATGCTCTTCAGCAGTGACTGCATCTTCTCTACATCGTTGGTCGGGGGGGCGCACGTCTTTAAGGGTATACATACGTATACAACAGGTCTACCTTCCGGACTGGGGGGATAGGGTAACAACCCCTCCTCCCCTGGGTCATGCACAGTGACAATCTTCCCTGGGCGATAGGTGGCCAGGGCCGCCTCCTGGAGCGCCCTGGTCCCAGGGTCAGCCTTTTTACCGATGATTACTGCATAGGCAGGTGGATTAAGATGGTAGTCCATGGCCAGGGCATAGCTGGCCGCAAAATATCCCGACTCCAGGGCTGAACCTGCAAAGGCCTGCAGTGTCTTTTGGGCCTTGTCATAGTATCTGGCCTCGTGGGTAATATAGTAGAGTCTGTCCAGCACCGTAGCCATCGTGGGATTAGCCGCAGGGGTAGGGACGTCCTCAAAAGGTTTTCGTTTAATCTCTTTGGTAGCACCGGGCAGGTCAAAGAACCCACCCTCTTCCGGGTCCCAAAATTCCCTGATACAATGGTCCACTATAGACTGGGCATCCTGCAGATACCTACCCTCTCCTGAGACCTCGTAGGCATCCAGGCAGGCCCTGGCCATCTGGACGTTATCCTCCAGCAGGCCCGTAATCCTGGCCTCTCCCCCTTGATAGGTGTGAAAGAAGCCCTGTCCCTCCTTGTAGGATTTGGCCAGGAGGAAATCAAGACTCTTCAAGGCAAAGTCCCTGACACTCGTATCGCCAAGGAATTTATATGCCTCAAACCATGCGGACACCATCATCCCGTTCCAGTGGGTGTATTTGTTCTTATCCACGAAGGGTACGGGTGGGTTGTCCCTGGCCTTCTTCAGTTTCTCCCGTGCGATTTGGAGTAGATGAGTTACTTCATCTGGAGGTATTCCCAACTCCTTTGCCAGGGTCTCAATCCCCATTGTGATACGTGGGACTCTCCTCATGGGGTCGTGTTTCATCTCTCCCTGTCCGCCTGAGGCGGATATGTCATAAAAGGTCTTGATGGCCCTTGATTCCAGGGAGTCCAACACCTTCTCTATCTCTTCGGGTGTCCAGGTGTAGTAGTCCCCATCATCACCACTGCCTATATCGGCATCCTGAGAGGCGTAAAACCCCCCGTGCTCCTGGTCTGAGGCCTCCCTTCTGACGTAATCCAGCACCTCCAGGACTACCTCCTTATAAAGGTTGCTCCCCGTAGCGGCGTAACCATGGATATAATTCTCCACCATCCCGGCCTGGACGTAAGACATCTTCTCAAAGTGGGGGACACGCCACTCCGGGTCTACCGTATAGCGGAAGAAACCTCCCCTTATATGGTCCCTTATCCCTCCCCTGGCCATTCCGTCCAGGGTCTTAAGGGCAAGGGTAAGGAACCCCTCGTCTTTTTTTGCTGCGCCCCTGTAGAGGGCGAACTTCACGGCAGCTACGCTGGGAAATTTGCTTACCGTACCAAATCCTCCGTGTTCCAGGTCTCCTTCTGCAATGATGGCAGAAGCAATCCCCTCCAGGAGTTCCTGGGAGAGTCTATCTGGTCTGGGTCTGGCCACGGTCAGGAGTTCCTGATAGTGCTTTTCGGCCATGACCAGCACGTCCTCCTTACTCTCCCCGTAGAGTTTGGCAATACGTGGTAACAGGGTCTTCATGCCTTCTTTACCCCACCTGTCCTCAGGAGGGAAGTAGGTGCCTCCATAGAACACCTTTCCCTCAGGTGTAAGGAAGGCCGTCAGGGGCCAGCCCCCATTGCCCGTCAGGGCACTCACTGCCTCCTGATATTTGCGGTCTATGTCTGGCCGTTCGTCCCTATCTACCTTTATAGCCACGAATAATTGATTTATGAGCTGGACCACCTCAGGGTCTGCGTAGGTCTCCTCATCCATGACATGGCACCAATGGCACCAGATGGCCCCTATGTCCAGGAGGATAGGGCGGTCCATCTCTCTGGCCTTTTGAAAGGCCTCCTCTCCGAACTCATACCAGTCTACTAACTGGTCCCTGGCACTGAGAAGATAAGGACTCTTGGCCTGGGCCAGTCGGTTCTCTTTCACCGCCTGCGGCGTCGCCGCTTTCTCCCCAGCC
>Ga0105164_10001677_pt1 | contig 14067 bp, 11 predicted proteins | sample VDWuncwatermetaG_FD_89674 | JGI IMG/M metagenome (GOLD analysis project Ga0105164, IMG submission 89674) | Wastewater microbial communities from Netherlands to study Microbial Dark Matter (Phase II) - VDW unchlorinated drinking water | ecosystem: Environmental > Aquatic > Freshwater > Drinking...
ACTCCCAACAAAAATCAGGAGTCTGCTTCAAGTTGAAATCGGTTACAAAAAAATATCGCATTAAGTAAATTGTATTCAATTGATTACTATGAAACTAAACCCGTATCTCCGGACAGCAGTGGTGGAAAGTATTAAAGCAATCCACCCCAGATAAAACAGGAATTGCAACCGTTTCTCCAGATGAGAGTGTTGCTAGATTTATCTACCAAAAAAGCGATTGGAGTAAACAGTCGACTCCAAAACCAAAGCCTAAAGTTTTTCTTCCCATGTTAGAGGCAGGACAATGGGAAACCTCGGTTTGTAGAATTTCTGCTACCCCAGAAAAACGAATCTGGGAAATCGCACACCGAGCCCGCTCACCTCGTCTAGCCCTTGCGAGAGCAGATTTAACCGCAAATTCGGTGGATTCCACTGGGCTTCGTATAAATCCAGCCCCCGATCTTGATGCCGACTATCCAGAACATGCTGTCATAGTTGGGTGGCCGGACGAAAAAGACAAACAAATGGAATTAGCCATTCAACTCGTAAACTCAACAAATTTAGTGTTTTCTCCTACCTAAAAATATTTCAATTAAGGAAATTTTTACTAAGTGCTTGCCTTACTCAACATCGCTTTCAACCTCGCTAATTTATCCATGCCTTGATTTTGTGTCACGACGGGTGCGGCTTCAGCGTGCCCCCCCGCGTAAATTAATTCTACTTTAGGCATTTCATCCAGAAAACGGCTGGGCTCGCACGTCGCCCATTCTTTGCCACGTTTACGGCGCGTACAGTAACTAATCTGTAAACTTTTTTCTGCGCGGGTGATGCCGACATACATAAGACGACGCTCTTCTTGAATGCCGTTTTCGTCACTGTCGCGAAAAGGTAAGATTTCCTCTTCTGCGCCCACAATAAATACATGTGGGAATTCCAATCCCTTGGCCGCGTGTAATGTAGAGAGCGACACGGCATCAAGTTGTTCATCTTTACCATCAAGCATGTTAATGAGCGCGATGGTTTGCACTAATTCAATCAAGCTTTTGTCATCTTGCTCAGCTTTGCGTTTAAGCCAGCCGATAAAACTTTGCACACTTTCCCATTTGTCCTGTGCTTGCCGAGGCTCAAGCGTGTCAAACAACCAGGCTTCGTAATTGATTGCGCGCAACAATTCATCTAGCAATTCACTGGGCGAATCTTTGTCGGCGCGTTCTTGCAGGCGGTTAATAAAATTACAAAACAGCATGAGTTCTTCATGCTGTCTCGGCGGTAAATCATGCGCCATGCGCGCTTCAAACGCGGCTTCAAACAGGCTGATGTGTCGCCCGCCGGCATAGCTGCCAAGCTTTTCTAACGTGACGTTACCGATGCCGCGCTTGGGTGTGGTAATGGCGCGAATGAAAGCGGGATCGTCATCCGTATTGGCGATGAGGCGCAAATAAGACGTAATGTCTTTGATTTCCGCGCGCTCAAAAAACGAGGTGCCACCGCTCACGGTGTAGGACACTTGCTGGCTGCGGAGCTGCTCTTCCAACACGCGCGATAAATGATTGCTACGATAAAGTATCGCGTAATCGGAATATTTGCCGCGCTGCTCTTGCTTATGCGCGATGATTTGCATCACCACACTTTCCGCTTCATGCGCGTCGTCGCGAGCCGCATAAATACGAATTTCATCGCCGGTGGCATGTTCGCTCCACAATTTTTTATCAAACACTTTAGTGTTGTGATTGATAAGATGATTGGCTACTTTTAGTATGCGCTGCGAGGAGCGATAATTTTGCTCCAGCTTAATCACGCGCAATTTTTCGTGATCGTGATGCAGTTTGTGCAAATTTTCTATACTCGCGCCGCGCCAAGCATAAATTGCCTGATCGTCATCACCCACTACGGTAAAGGCCGAGCGTAAATTTGCCAGCAGTTTAATCATTTGATATTGGCAATCATTGGTGTCTTGATATTCATCCACCAACAAATATCGCAAGCGCAATTGCCAGCGCAACAAGGCTTCGGGGTGCTGCTGAAAAAGCGTGGCGGGTAAGTGAATCAGGTCGTCAAAATCCACCGCCTGATACGCACGCAACGTTTCTTGATAACGCACATAACTGCGCGCATGAATTTTCTGCTCTTTGTTTTCGGCCAGATCGATGGCTTGTTCTGGCAAAATAAAGGCGGATTTCCACTTTGAAATTTGGGTCTGCAAATCGCGAATTTCTTGCTTGTCGCCCGATGCAATGAGCTCGCCGCAAATCTTCCACGTATCGCTGCTATCCAAAATAGAAAACTGCGGTTTATAGCCCAGCAACTTGGCCTCCGCACGCAGGATACGCATGCCTAACGAATGAAACGTGCTCACCACCAAATCTTTTGTGTTGATATTTTTCAACAAACTGCTGACGCGCGCGCGCATTTCGTTCGCGGCTTTATTGGTAAAGGTAATTGCTGCAATTTCACGCGGCGCGTAACCGCAATCTTGAATTAAATGTGCAATTTTGTGTGTGATCACGCGCGTCTTACCGCTGCCCGCACCGGCTAAAACAAGTAAAGGGCCATCAAGATAGGTCACTGCGGCGCGCTGCGCGGGGTTGAGTTTGCTGAGCATATTTTCTTGGGGGGATGGGGGCGGGGCAAACTCTATCGATTAGCTGGCGCGCCGCAGGATTTTTTTCTATGCGGCATTATATTTTTTCACGCACCACCCCGCATTTTTTGCTCAATAGCCCGAAGCGTATTTTGAATTTCTTTCTCCTTCAGCTCGGGGTCAATATCCTGAATGTATTCGATAGCAGAAAAATCGTCTCCACGCTTTCTATTTTGCGGTGGTTCAAGTGCCTCGATTAGCAGAGCCTCAAGTGTTGCGACAAGGCTGGCAAGGGATGTATTGAAGGCAATTTCTCGAAGATTGCCCTCTTGCGTTACGTCAAGTAGGCCAAACCATGAAAATCGATTCCAACGACTGCCTAAACGATCAACGGTATGCTCAAAAAGGCGTTTACCCAGCGGGCGATCAATAGAGCGACCGATATACACTACGGTGTGGTGGTCGTAAAGAATGTAAATGCCTTTCTGTTTGCCGAAATCTACTGGCTTTGAAAGGGCCTGTTGTTTGCCATACATTTTGGGATCCTTGCGCCACACAACAAGTTCGCGCTGCCAATACATGCCAAAGGAGTGAATAATTGACTCCGAGAATTCCACGTCTGACTCAGCAAGCGTTTTCAATTTTTGTTTTGAAATTGAAGTTGGTGCCGGAACGATTGCCGCTGTCGTTGCACTCTTTAGTGCAAAGATGCCTTTTCCAACACGCATAAATGGTGATTTCTCCCCATCATGTTTTATCGATGCGGAAATTTGTGCGTTCACTGTTGCCGCAGGGGTTGCACCTTCAGTTTCGTAATAGCCACGAGATAAAATTTGTTCGGATATTTCGGCGTAGTGCAGCGGAGTATCCGATTCCCCAAGCACTTTTTTTATGGCTTCTTTCCAAGACTTTTCCATTGATTTCTCCAAAAACGAACATAGGTTGAACATCCTAGCATAACAATTATGCCTTCATTTTACCCACGCCTACCCGCTCGAAAATACGCGGCATTTTCATAATAACTTTCACGCTCATTTTCCCCCGCCCAGCCGGGTATGCCGAGTAGCGGCACGGGAGTAAGTTCGCGGGGGGTGGTGCAAAAGTCTGGGGCGACTAGCCGTTCAGCCAGCGTGTTATCTATATGCCTTACTTGTGCTGACAGTGGCCAGGTAAAAAACTCCGTCGCTACTTTTAGCAGCAGTCCTTGTCCTGTTATGCCAACATAGGGCCGCATTGCTTTTTCATATAGCCCGTGGCCAAAAATATAAAACCCCATCACAGTTTTAACTTGCTGCCGTTGTTGCCAAAATAATTTTTTCCATTGAAAATCGCGCAGCAAATCAGCTAAATTTTCATCCGCAGTCACCACAATTACGCCGGATTCATCCAGCAAAGTATTCGCGTCGCGCATTGCGCCACGCTCGGTTGGGTGAGATGAAGTTTGTGCCGCGCGTAGCGCGTGATAGTGCCGCGCATTGAGAGCGGCCTTGGTCTTGGGGAAGGTTAACCACACAAGCGCGTTGAATAAATCATGGTGGTTATCCGCACGCATTTGCACTTCGCCTGTTAGATAACAGCGTGGCTCGTATTGCTGTTCAAATGTGAGCTTGCCCGGTTGCTGTGCGACAAATTGCACCGGTTTACTTGTGTGGGTGATGATGGTTGGATTTTGTTTTTTTAGCAGCGTGTTGCACTCGGCTAATGTTGGGACGTTGTCATGCTGAGTTTTTTCCAACACCCTGTGCAGTGGTGCATATAAAGGTGATTGCAGTAATGATGTAAAATTTTTAACGTCCAAAATCCAGCACCACCGCTCCAAAAATCGCCATGCCAAACCAGGTGTTATGCAAAAATGCTTTGAAGCAATGTTCACGTTGGCGATGTTGTATGAGCGTGAAGTGATAAACGGCGATAGCTGCTGCCACGGCCAGCCCAACATAATAAATCCAACCTTTTTCCAACATCTGCCCAACCATAACCAATATGTTTAGTGTTGCGCCATAACAGATCATCACCGCGACCACGTCATATTTTCCAAATAATAATGCCGAAGAATGTATGCCGAGATGAATATCGTCATCGCGATCGACCATGGCATATTCGGTGTCATACGCAATCACCCAAAATAAATTAGCCAGCATGAGCCACCACGCTACTTCGGGCACAGTATTTTGTTGCGCAGCAAAGGCCATGGGGATGCCGAAGCTAAAAGCGATACCGAGATAGGCCTGCGGAATGACTAAGAATCTTTTGGTATACGGATAGCTGGCGGCGAGTAACACGGCGGGTATCGCTAGCAACATTGTGAACGTATTAAGCGGCAGCACGAGCAAACAGGCCACAAAAGCTAGGCCGCCAGCCAATATTAACGCCTCTTTCGGCGATACTTGCCCACTGGTGATGGGCCGGTCGCGAGTGCGCTTAACGTGTTTGTCGATGTCGCGGTCGGCATAGTCATTAATGACGCATCCCGCTGAACGCATGAGTATGGTGCCTAAAATAAAGGTGACGATGATCTGCCAAGAAGGATTTCCTTGGCCAGCAATCCACACAGCCCAAAGTGTTGGCCATAACAAGAGCAATATGCCGATAGGACGATTTAACCGCGTGAGTTTAATATATAGCTGAAGACGTGTGCCCAGAGTCATTTAACTAACCTTATTTTGATAGCGCGAGTATATCGGGCAAAAAAATTTCGGTCACCAAAAGTGGCGCGCCATGCAGGGTAAATATAGAACGGCGCGCCCATAATTTTGTGGGTGCAGTGTTTAATTTTGCAGCGGCGCGACGGTATAAAACATGGCTAGATTTAAGTGCTTGGTAGTGTAGTGGTGCGCGGTGCACTAGTGGATGCGAAAACAATAATGCGCCCAGCGGGCGTGTGCCTAAATTTTTTATCGTGTGCCAAGCACCGCGCAAATGTTGCGTTGCCACCACGCTATGCGCAAATACAACTGGCTTGCCGTCCGCAAACAAATAGACTTCGCGGGTATAAATGTTTTGCTGCCGAGCCAGACTGAGTAGGGTAGTTTCATCACGCACGGCCTGCATTAACCCGCTGTTTATCTGTTGCACACTAAATGTGTGGCAGCGTTGCTGAATGCGTTTAGTAAGCGAGCCGTTATCACGTAACCACGAACTGTAACTGGCATTGTTGGGAGGGGACATCTTTGGCAAAAAAGATTTCCAATGATCTTTAGGCATGTAAAAAATCCTGTTTCTTTGCCATCCAACGTTGTAAATGTGCTTGCGCTACTAGCGGATGGTCGCGCAATATTTCATCGGCCACGCCTTGTGCTACTTTAAGCAGGGCTGCGTCTTGCTCGATATCAGCAAAGCGCAGCATCGGCACACCGCTTTGGCGTGCCCCCAACATTTCGCCCGGCCCGCGCAAATGTAAATCTTGCTGCGCTATTTCAAAGCCGTCCGTATTTTCATAAATAATTTTTAAGCGCGCGCGCGCCATTTCTGTAAGCGGATGTTGAAATAACAAAATACAAACACTTTGCGCCGCACCACGCCCCACTCTGCCACGTAATTGGTGTAACTGCGCCAGTCCCATACGCTCAGCATGTTCGATCACCATCATGCTGGCATTGGGCACATCTACCCCCACTTCAATCACTGTTGTGGCGACCAACAGCTGTATCCTACCTGCCTTGAATTCAGCCATGGTGGCCGCTTTTTCGCTGCTCTCTAATTTGCCATGAATAAAATGCACGCGTAAATCAGGAAAGGCTTCGGTTAATTGTTGGTATGTTTCTAACAATGTTTGTAATTGCACGGTCTCTGACTCATCTATCAAGGGGCACACCCAGTATGCTTGTCTGCCCGCCGCACAGGCTTCGCGTACGCGTGTAAAAATTTCGGTACGGCGCGTATTGTTTACCAACTTGGTAATGATCGACATGCGACCGGGTGGTAGTTCATCAATGATAGAAATATCAAGATCAGCGTAATAACTCATGGCTAAGGTACGCGGAATGGGGGTTGCGCTCATAATAAGCTGGTGTGGCGCAATCCCCTTACCCCACAGTGTCAGTCGTTGTTGCACACCAAATTTATGTTGTTCATCTACAATAACCAACCCTAATTTATGAAACGCCACCTGCTCTTGAAACAGGGCATGTGTGCCAATAGCGATCTGTGTTACGCCCTTGGCAATGTTGTTAATCGCCACGTTTTTTTCTTTTTTCTTCAAACTTCCGGACAACCACTGTACTTGAATACCTAGTGGTTGCAGCCACTCTGATAATTTTAAATAATGCTGCTCCGCTAAAATTTCTGTGGGTGACATAAGCGCGACTTGGTAACCATTTTCTATGGCTTGCAGTGCAGCCAAAATAGCGACGATGGTTTTACCACTACCAACATCGCCTTGTAGCAACCGATGCATGGGATAAGTTTGTTGCATATCCGCGCTAATTTCTTGTAATGTTTTTTGTTGCGCGGATGTTAATTGAAATGGCAGTGTTCGTAGCAACTGATTTTTATATTCACCCAAATTTATTAAACTTGGCGAATGATATCTGTGCCGCTTTTGGTAATGTACGCGCATGGAAAGTTGTTGCGCAAGGAGCTCATCAAATTTTAGCCGTTGCCAGGCGAGGTGTGTGCGCTCTTCTTGTGAGGGATGTGGGTTGTGTAAATGTCGCACACTTTCTGCAAAGGGCGCAAGATGTAATCTACTAAGTAGCGCTTGTGGAAGTGTATCGGGTAAAGGTAATTCGGTTAATGCCGTTTGAATGTATTTGCTTATTACGGGCTGTGTTAAGCCCGCTGTTGTTGGATAAATGGGAGTTAGGCTGGTTTTTAGGGGTTTCGTTTCTGTGGCTGAGCGGCATTTAGGGTGTACCATTTCCATGCCGAAATATCCCATGCGCGCTTCACCTAATGCACGAATTTTTTTACCTACTGCTAATTGTTTTTGTTGGCTAGGATAAAAATTGAGGTAACGCAAATATAAAATATCACTATCGTCCTGCACCTGTGCAATTAAGCAACGGCGCGGTCTGAATAATATTTCACAGTGTGTAATTTCCCCTTCAATTTGCGCGCTTAAGCCTTCTTTTAGCGCGGCGATTTTTATTATGTTGGTCTCATTTTCGTAGCGTAACGGCAGGTGCAAAACTAAATCTATCGGACGAAAAATCCCCAACTTTTCAAATTTGCTGCGCGTGATAATGGGAATTGAGGGGGGTAAAGAATCTACCAAGCTGGTAGGGGGGAAAAGCACGCGAGTCAACCACTAATCCTGTATATGCATAACACCATCCATTTCCACTAAAGCATTACGCGGCAGCGCGGAAACTTGCATTGCAGCCCGAGCAGGGTAGGGTTGGTGAAAATAATTAGACATGACCTCATTAACCATCGCAAAATAACTTAAATCTACCAAGTAAATATTCAGTTTAACAATGTCGTTTAAACTGCCCCCAGCTGCAACAGAAACCGCACGTAAATTTTGAAAAACGCGGTGAATTTGTAACTCAATGCCATCAACCATTTGCATGGATTCGGGTGCTAATCCAATTTGCCCTGAAAGATAAACCGTATCATTCACTCGCACCGCTTGTGAATATGTGCCTATTGCTGCGGGGGCATCTGGGGTTTGAATTATTTTTTTTGCCATGATTTCTCCTGCGTTTTGATTTTTTATTATTTGATATTAAGGCCAGCAATATGATAAAGCTTCTCAAGATTATGGTTGCTCAAATCTTCAAATATTGCTGCAGCACCAGTAAAATCTTGTTTGTGGGTATATTGATTGGTGGTAATAAATGTTTTGATCCCTGCTGCAACGCCTGACTTTAATCCGTTTTCTGAATCTTCCAGTGCGATACAGTTGGCTGCGTTAAGATTCATTTTTTCTAAAACCCAGGTGTAAATATCGGGGGCGGGTTTTTTTTGTGGCACGATATCGCCCGATCCAATAACCTCAAAAATTGCCTCATACTCTTTTCCGTATTCTTGCTCTAGCAATGCAGTAACATTTTCTGGTGAAGTGGTTGTAGCAATAGCTAGGCGTATTCCCGATTTTTTTGCATCGGCGATCAGCCTTTTAATGTTTGGTCGAAATGGAATTAATCCACTCTTTAACATGTTTGTATAGTGTGTAGTTTTTAAAATATGTAGGTTCTTAACAAAATCATCATATTTTTCTGGCTTTTGAAACATAGGCATAAAGGTTTCAACATAATATTTAATTCTTTCTTTTCCACCCGTAACCTTCAATAATTTGTTATACAACGGCACATCCCAGTTCCACGATAAGTTACTTTCTAAAAATGCACGGTTAAATGATTGCCGATGAGCCTCTTCTGTATCTGCCAGGGTTCCGTCTACATCAAAAATGATTGCGTTTATATTCATCTTTATTTGTTTTGATTAAAATATATTTTTATACATCTAGGTTTTTAACGCCTAGTGCGTTATGTTCAATAAATGCTCGGCGTGGCTCAACCACATCACCCATTAACATGGTGAAGGTTTCATCCGCAGAAACAAGGTCTTCTATTTGCACACGTAACAATATACGATTTTTTGCGTCCATTGTTGTTTCTCTAAGTTGTTCAGGATTCATCTCCCCCAAACCCTTGTAACGTTGAATGTTAACTCCGCGTTTCGCTTCGTTTAATAGCCAATCCATTGCTTGTTTAAAGTCTTTGATTCGTCGTTGTTGTTCGCCCCGCTTAATATAGGCGTTTTCTTGCAACAACCCATTTAATGCGAGAGCTGTAAGTTTGATTTGTGCAAAGTCACTACTTTGTAAAAAATCTTGTTCTAAATAACTTATAGAAAAATTACCGTGTTGCTGTTTTTCTATCCGTAAACGATACTCACCTTCATCATATGTTTCTGCTGTTACAATTATTCCCACTCCACAAGCTTGTTCTAACCGCGCTGCGCTTTGTATTGCCTGTTCTATATTGCTTAAATCAATATCAGGTTGTTTTAAAAGTGCATGTAGGGCCTCTGGTGCAATCATTCTGGATAACCGCTCTATGATTGCTTCGGCCAACAAATATTCTTTAGCTAACCGTTCTAGTGGCTCCGCTGTTATGGGCGTGGCGGTAGCATTAACATAAAGCTCGGCACCAACCAATGCCGAACGCAACATAAACAACTTCATTTCATGATCATCTTTTAAATATCGTTCTTCTTTACCTTGCTTTACTTTATACAGCGGTGGTTGTGCAATATAAACATGGCCGCGTTCAACCAGTTCTGGCATTTGGCGATAGAAAAATGTTAGCAATAGTGTTCGTATATGTGCGCCATCTACGTCGGCATCCGTCATAATAACGATACGGTGATATCTTAATTTATCTGGGTTATATTCTTCACGGCCGATGCTAGTTCCTAAGACCGTAATTAATGTGACAATTTCTTGCGAAGAAATAATTTTTTCAAATCGAGCACGCTCAACATTAAGAATTTTTCCCTTTAACGGCAAGATTGCTTGAAATTTACGATCCCGACCTTGCTTGGCTGATCCGCCAGCAGAATCGCCTTCCACTAAATATAATTCCGATTTTGCAGGATCTTTTTCTTGGCAATCTGCCAATTTTCCTGGCAGTCCAATATTATCTAGCACCCCTTTTCGGCGGGTTAATTCACGGGCTTTACGCGCTGCCTCGCGAGCACGAGCAGCTTCAATAATTTTACTGACAATAATTTTAGCATCGCCTGGACGCTCTAATAAATATGCCATAAGTTGTTGACTAACCGTTTCTTCGACCACAGGGCGAATTTCTGAGGAAACCAATTTGTCTTTTGTTTGCGATGAAAACTTTGGATCGGGTAACTTAACAGACAAAATTGCGGTTAATCCTTCACGCATGTCATCACCCGTCGTTTCTACTTTTGCTTTTTTGGCCAATTCCTCTGATTCAATATAGTGGTTTAAGGTTCTGGTCATCGCCGTTCTTAAGGCAGTTAAGTGCGTACCGCCATCGCGTTGTGGAATATTGTTAGTGAAACATTGCACGGATTCCTGATACGAATCATTCCATTGCATGGCAATTTCTACCGTGATCCCATCTTTTTCTGTTTTTGCGTAAAACACATTGGGGTGTAGTACGGTTTTATTTCTATTCATATACTCGGCAAAACTTTTTATTCCCCCAGTAAATGCAAAGTTTTCATCCTTGCCATCTCGTTTATCTACTAACGATATTTGTACGCCATTATTTAAAAAAGATAGTTCGCGCAATCGTTTGGCTAAAATATCAAAGTGAAACTCAACCAAACCAAAAGTGGTAGCGCTGGGTAAAAAATGCACTTCTGTTCCACGCTTGGTTGTCTCCCCAATTACCTTGAGTGAGGCAACTGGTTCTCCGTGTTGAAATTCCATAAAATGTGTTTTGCCATCTCGACGAATGGTCAATCTGAGCCATTCTGATAATGCATTTACAACGGATACCCCCACACCGTGCAATCCGCCCGAAACTTTATACGAATTACCATCAAATTTTCCTCCCGCATGCAGTACGGTCATAATAACCTCTGCCGCCGATCTTCCCTCTTCTTTGTGTATATCTGTCGGAATTCCGCGGCCATTATCAGTTACACTAATTGAATTATCTGGATGAATAATGACATGTACTTCATTACAATATCCCGCTAAAGCTTCATCAATAGCATTATCTACCGCTTCAAACACCATATGATGTAACCCTGTTCCATCATTGGTATCTCCAATATACATCCCTGGGCGCTTTCTTACGGCCTCCAATCCCTTTAAAACTTTAATATTTGTTGAGTTGTATTCGTTCATAATCTCTTTCGATTTGTTTCACGTGAAACGCTTTGTTTTTTAAATTCTCATGGGCATAACAACATATTTAAAGCTGTTATTTCCCGGAACTGTTAATAAAATACTGCTATTTGCATCACCAAATGAAAAAATTACAGTATCTTCTTGTACGTTATTTAATCCGTCCAACAAATAATTTACATTAAATCCAATATCTAAAGCTACGCCTACATAATCTATTTCAATATCTTCTTGGCTTTCTTCTTGTTCATTGTTGCTACTAATTAAACGTAAGTTTTTTTCTGTCAGTACAAATCGTATTCCTTTAAATTTTTCATTTGAAAGAATCGCTGCTCGTTGTAACGCTTGAATGATTGTAAGTTTATTTAAAGTTAGGTGGTTCGTATAATTTGGAATTACGCGATCATAATCGGGAAATTTTCCGTCAATAATTTTAGTAACGAGAGAAATATTTGAAAAGTGCATTCGTACTTGATTTTCTGCAATTTCAAATTTTATTGGTTCTTCTGTCTCTGACAACAATTTAACCAATTCACCAATTGTTTTTCTGGGCAGAATAATTTCTTGTTTGGGCTTTATATTTTCATTCGTTATTTTTGTTTCTATAAAGGCCAATCGGTGCCCATCTGTTGCGATGAGTTTTAAGCTTGTTCCATCAATAACCAAAAGCACACCATTTAAATAATAACGAATATCTTGTTGTGCCATTGCATATTGCACCATATTTATCAATTTCTTCAATTGTTCTTGTGGAAATTGAAAGTGCTGCGTTTCTGTTGTTGTAACGCTTATTTTTGGAAAATCTGTTGGCGGTAAAGTTTGTAATGTAAATCGACTTTTATTTATTTTAATTTGTAATTTATTGTCTTTAACTTCCAATGAAATTTTACTGTCCTCTGGCGAAATGCGAAGGATTTCTAGTAATTTTTTTGCACCAACTGTAATGGCTTCATCTGTATTTGCTGGCTGATGATCATTTATTTGGGTCGATATTTGTATTTCAAGATCTGTTGTTGTTAATTGTAATGAGTTACCACGTTTTTCGATTAAGACATTTGATAATATAGGAAGCGGTTGTTTGCGTTCAACAACGCCCATTACTGTTTGTAATGGTTTAAGTAAAGTAGCTTTTTCTATTTTATCTATAAACATATTTATATATCCTTAATAACAATAATTACTTCTCAATTAAAACAATAACAACTAAAATTTATTCTTATATACAATAGCTTGGTAAGTTATAAAGGTGTGTAAAACAATAAATTAAGGTGTGTAGTAAATGTGAATAACTTTTTGTGTTTATTTAAAAGCTGGTGTTATACACAATAATTTATAGGTCTTTTTTTAGTTTTGAAGAATTTGATAAAGTAAATTAAAGTCTGCATTTATCGTGGGCTCGGTTGTTCGTAACCCCTCAATTGTTTTGCAAGCATATAAGACAGTGGTGTGATCCCGGTTACCAAAAGTTGCACCTATTTCAGGTAAACTAAATTGAGTAAGTTCACGTGCTAAACACATCGCAATTTGGCGGGGACGACAAAAAATACGGGTCCTTTTTTTTGAAAGCAAATCAGAAGTTTTAATTCGATAAAAATTTGCAACTGTATTTTGTATGTTTTCAATAGAAATTTGTTTATTTTGAGAAGCCAATAAATCTTTAAGCGCTTCTTTTGCAAGATCCACCGTAATTAAACGTTTATGAAATTTAGAATAGGCATCAACTCGTTTAAGTGCGCCTTCTAGCTCTCGAATATTCGATCGAATGTGCTTTGCAATAAAAAAAGCAACATCTTCGCCGATAGGGCTTTTGGCAAAATTGGCTTTTTGCAATAAAATTGCCACCCGCATTTCAAGGCTAGGCGGATCAATTGCTACAGTTAAACCCCAACTAAAGCGAGAAGTTAGGCGTGGCGTTATGCCTGTAATTTCTTTTGGAAAGGTATCACAGGTGATAACAACCTGCTTATGATTATCAATTAAAGAGTTTAAGGTGTAAAAAAATTCTTGTTGTGTTCCAGGTTTGTCAGCAATAAATTGAATATCATCAATTAATAATAAATCTAGAGAATTATAAAACTGTTTAAACTCATTAAATTTTTTAGTTTGAAAAGCCCTTACAACGTCTGAAATATAATTTGTGGCATGCACATAACAAATATTTGCAGTATTGTTCTCTTTACGGAAATGATTTCCAATCGCTTGAATTAAATGCGTTTTACCTAAGCCAACGCCACCATATATAAAAAGTGGGTTATATGTAGTTCCTGGTGTTTCTGCAATTTCTAATGCTGCAGCATGGGCAAGCTGATTTGCTTTGCCGGTTACAAAATTATCAAAGGAAAGAAGGGGATTTAAAAGATTAGAACTTTTTGGAATATTGTTGTTTGTTTTTGTTGGACTGGACGTTGAATTGGGTTGTTTTGATGCAGGCGTATCAGGTATTTTTTTATCTACACGCAAATCGAAACGCGGCGGTGTCAATAGCAGTTGTTCTGCACGCTTTGAAATTTCAAGCAAAAATCTTTCTTGAACTAAACGTAAAATAAAACTATTTGGTGCAACCAAGGTAATTTGATCACCATTAACATGACATGTTAATGGTTTAATCCATGAGTTAAACTGTTGAGGAGTTAGGCTATTTTCAAAAAATGCGAGGCAGCCGTCCCATAAAATTTTTGCTTGCATAGCTTTTCTGATAGTAATCTGTAAAAGGTATTCTACATGCAAG
>Ga0105164_10001678_pt1 | contig 14063 bp, 13 predicted proteins | sample VDWuncwatermetaG_FD_89674 | JGI IMG/M metagenome (GOLD analysis project Ga0105164, IMG submission 89674) | Wastewater microbial communities from Netherlands to study Microbial Dark Matter (Phase II) - VDW unchlorinated drinking water | ecosystem: Environmental > Aquatic > Freshwater > Drinking...
AATTATAAATTTTATCCTTATTTTTCAACAAAAAAACTTGCCACAATTTGGCAAGTTTTTTTGTTTATTTTGATTAAATTTTAAAAAATTATCCTTTGTCAGACGGCAAAATAAACAAATAATCATCACTCCAATCTTCAATTATAGCGCCGTTAACATTTGACTTAATTTGAATTTTATATACCCCAACAGGAACTCGATCACCCGACCCAATTCTTAATTTTATTATCTCTGTTCCGTCATTTAGCGGGCCGTCGGCTAAAACATAATCAGTAATACCAGTTCCGTAATTATAATAATTCCGCGCGATTATAGAAACTGGTTGATATTTATCTATTGCTAAAGTTGTCCAATTTATCGTTAATTGTCCGCCAAATCTTATTTTTTCCCCTCCATTTGGAGAAATCACAGTGATGGAAGGAGAAGGAGTTATATTTTCTGATACAATACTAAAAGGCATATCAGTATCGTCATAACCTATTACCCCATTAGAAGAATATTTAATTACGCGAATAATATATTTACCTTCTGGTATTCCCCCTATACGAGTGGCGCAAACAGGACAATCAATATCGCCAACCGTCCAATTAAAATAATTCGCGTCTCCGCTTACAAACGCGTTTGTATTTACGCGGCTTTTTATTTCATAATAAGTATAACCGGTAGTTCCGATAGCAGGTAAATTCGCCGTATTTATAAGTTGTATTTCATCTTGCAAATTGCCGTTTTTCCATACAATTTGTGTTGTTCTCCCTTTTATCAAATCAAATCCAATATTCGGAGAAATCACGGTGATTACGGGTTGAGCAGAAGACATTACGGTAAATACAAGTGTATTGCTGTTGTAATTATTAGCAGTGTTGGTTACACTCACGCCGTATGTTCCTGCCGGAGTATTTTGCGGAACAGTAAATTGCACGCTCGAATGATTAATGTTAACTGGAACATTGATAATCGTCCCATTGAACAAAATTGTGTTATTGGAACCAAAATTGCTTCCCATAACAGTTACCACTGTGCCTGCTGGACCACTTGTCGGAGAAAGCACGGTGATTACGGGAGAGGTTGTAGAACCTCCACCTCCGCCACCTCCGCTTGAAGAAACAATACTAAAAGGCATATCGCTTATATCGGTTGCTTTAAGTATTTTTATTGTTCTGCTGGCCGTTTTTATTGTCGCATAAAAATCAGCCCCTATTTTGTATATATTTCCTCCTGCATATTTAATATCGTTTGAAATTGTCCATAAAAAAGTATTCACATCTTTTTCTCCGCTTACAGGTGAATCATAAGTAGCAAGGCCTTGCTTAACTCCCGTAATAGTATTAACTAAATAAATATTAACGGAACTTGACTTTAAATTGCCGGAAACAGAAAACTTCATTCCATAACTTTTTCCGATTTCTAAACTTTCTCCTCCATTTGGAGAAACGACGGTAATCGCAGGTCTATTAGGGACCGTTGGCGATAAAGACGACACAACCGCCGCTTTCTGCAATTTAGCAACCTGTTTTGAAAGTTCCGCGATTTGAGTCCTAAGTTCGGAAAGCGAAGCGGCGCGGCTTAAATTCGGAACAATCATTACTCCAAAGAAAAATAAAAATACAACTGCTAAAAATTTTTTCATCTTCATAAAAACATTTTCTAAACATAACGACACATTACCTGCGATAAGCGGATCGTACGCCATTACATTTAATTAAACTAATAATAAAAACTAAAAAATTAACAATTAAATATTATACTTTTTAATATAACATAAAAAAGAAACAATAGAAAAATGTGGATAAGTAAAAAATAATTAAAACGTCTTAAAGGTGTTTTAATTATTTTTAAAAATGTTAAAATAACTTAAATTCATAAAAATGGAAAATTTTAATAAAAACATTTTTAGAGCTTATGATATAAGAGGAATTTATCCTAATGAACTTAATGAAAAAACCGCTTATCTAATCACGAAAGCGTTTTTAAAAATGTTTCCAAACGCGAAAAATATCGCGGTCGGCGGAGATTTTCGGCTTTCTACTCCTTTAATTAAAAAAACAATTATTGAGGCATTAGCAAAAGAAGGTAAAAAAGTTTTTGATGTCGCGGACGGCCCCACGCCTGTTTTTCGTTTCGCTTTAGTTAAAAATAACTGCGACCACGGAATTATAATTACCGCGTCTCATAATCCAAAAGAATACAACGGTCTTAAAATTATGGATAAAAACGCTTATGACTACACAGGAGAAACCATAATTTATAAATTATATGAAATCGCGAAAAAAATAATTGACGGTACTCCGAGTACCGTCAATACATCAAAACAAACTAATTCAATCAATTCAACCGATATAATTAATACAACTAAAATAGATATGACCGAAGAATATATAAAATATTTAACGGCAAAAATAAAACTTAAAAAACCGCTTAAAATAATTCTTGACACTGGAAATGGCGCATGCCACGAAATCCCAGAAAGAATTTTTAAAAAATTAGGGTGCGAAGTAAAAACATTGTTTAAAGAACCGGATGGAAATTTTCCAAACCATCTTGCCGACCCGCACAAAGAAGAAAATTTAAAAACCCTGCAAAAAGAAGTTTTAAATGAAAAAGCAAATTTAGGAATCGCTTATGACGGGGACGGAGACAGAATAGGGATTATAGACAATCAAGGAAGAATAATTTCAGGGTTTAATATACTAATAATGCTCGCGCGACAAGCATTAAACAAAAAAAAAGGGAATATTGTTTTTGAAATAAGAGCCGCAGACGCGCTGATAAAAGACACGGAAAATCACGGAGGAAAAGTGTTTATTTCAAAAGCGGGGCATTCTTATGTTTTAGAAGAAATTATCAAACAAAATGCTATTTTTGGAGGAGAAATGACCGGACATTTATATTTTCCTTATTGCTATCATAATTTTGACGATGGTATTTTTGCAGGATTAAAAATCGCGGAAATCGCTTCAGAATACGATAAATTTTCTGATTATTTTGACTCTCTGCCTAAAATTTTCATAAGTAAAGAAACCGTGATAAATATTCCAGACGACATAAAATTCCAAAAAATTGAGGAGTTAAAAGAATATTTTAAAAAAGAAAAATATGATGTAAACGATTTAGACGGAATAAAAATAAATTTTAAAAACGGTTCGGCTTTAATTCGCGCTTCAAACACCGCTCCGCAAATAAAAATAATTTTTGAAGGAAAAAAAGAGGAAGACAAGGTAAAAATAGGGGAGGAGCTCCAAAAAATCCTTCAAAAATTTGAAATAAATTATTTGGAATAAAATTAAAAATAATTTTGCGTATTACTATTGTTATAACAGTTTTATTGCGCTAAAATTAATTTTTCTTTTTTAAAATAAATAAAATCAAAAATTAAGATTGCCGTTTGCTTTGAGTAAAAAGGCGATTTTTGGTTGTTTTCCGTCCGCTTTTTGTTTTAAACAGTTTGGATACGCGGCAGCTCCAATCATCGCGGCGTTATCTCCGGAAAATTCTAATTCCGGCATTAAAAAATTAAAACTCTCTCCATATTTTTTATACAGGATATCACATAACCTGTGTCTTAATTCTTTATTTGCTGAAACTCCTCCGCATAAAATAAATGTTTTAACATTATATTTTTCCACCGTTTTTAACGATTTTTTAATAAGCACATCTACTACGGCTTCCTGAAACTCATAAGCGATTTGAGGAATTAATTCTTCACCCCACTCTCCATTTTTCTTTAAACCTTGCACTAAATACAAAACAGCGGTTTTAAGCCCTGAAAAACTAAAATTAAAATCTTTTGAGTTTAACATAGGTCTAGGCAATCTAAATTTTCTTAATCTTTGGGGATCGCATTCCCAAAGATTAAAATTTAAAATTTTAGATTTCCATTTTTCAGATTCATTGGAAATAAGAGGCCCGCCCGGATACCCTAATCCTAAAATCCTTGCCGCCTTATCAAAGGCTTCACCGGCCGCGTCATCAACCGTGCTCCCAACTATTTTATATTTCAACCAATTTTCTATTAAAACAATTTCCGTGTGCCCTCCGCTTACAACAAGCGCAATCACCGGAAATTTTATTTTTTGAATTTTAAATTTTGAATTTTGCTTGCCCACCATAACTTTAGTGACAACGTGAAAATTGGAAATTTCTTTATTTTTTTTTAAAAAAACAGAGAATAGATGTCCCTCAAGATGATTTACCCCAATTAAAGGAATTTTCCATGCTTCTGAAAGCGCTCTCGCAAAATTTACGCCAACCCAAAGCGCTGGTTCAAGTCCAGGTCCTCGCGTTACAGCAATTAAATCTATTTTGGACTTTTCATATTTTTCTAAAAATTCTAAAAAATATTCCAATAATTCCGACTCTCTTATTAAAATTTTTTGGATTTGTTTGGAGTTTTTCACCCTGCGGGTGATGACCTTTCGGTTCAAAATTTGAAATTTATTTGGAACTTGAAGTTTAGAATTTAAAATTTGTTTAGAAATTAAAAATTCAGATTTAGAAATTTTTAACATTTCGCTTTCTTTTAATACTTGCTTTAAAATCGGAACTAAATTTTTCTGATGCTCCCTTTTAGCAAGATTCGGCACTACTCCTCCAAATTCTCTATGAATATCAATTTGAGACAAAACAACATTAGACAAAATATTAAATCGCGGATTTTTTAATCCGCCGGCGCATTCCAAAATCGCAGCGCTTGTTTCATCGCAACTTGTTTCTATGGCTAAAATTTTCATATTATTAAAACTGTCTGCCAACAGACGGGCGCAAATAATTTAACATAAAAAGACCAAAAATAAAAACGGCCGGGATAAATTATAAATCCTCCGGTCGCTTTTATGATATCTTTATAAACTACTGTCAATTATAAAGTGAGCGCTCTGTTAATATTCACAATTCCCGCGCCGTAAAAATTATCGTGACCCACTGCTCCAAAATCCTCTGCGGTTAATTCAAGGCGATTTTTTACTTCAAGAGGAGAGCATACCCCATTTAAATCAGTATCGCATTTTGACGACACGGACATTAAAAGAGCCGCAGCTCCAGCCGCGTGAGGGGATGCCATTGAAGTTCCACTTAAAGTTCTGTAAGTTTTACCTCTATAAGTTGAAAAAATTGAGACACCCGGAGCCGCCAAATCAACCTCTGGTCCCGCAGAAGAAAATGAAGCGACATTGTCTAACGAGTCAGTCGCTGACACGGCTATTGTTTCAGGATACGCTGCAGGGAAATTTACAGGACGGCCGTTATCGTTTCCTGCCGCGGCTACCACAACCACTCCAGCATTATACGCTCTTATTACCGCATCATGAAACGACTGAATATTAGAAGGAGTTCCTAAACTCATATTTATAACTTGAATTTTATTCGTAACAGCCCAGTCAATACCTTCTATTACATCTGACAAAAATCCAGAACCATTGCGGTTTAACACTTTTACCGCATAAAGGTCAATTTTTGGTCCCACTCCAACAACTCCTATAGTATTATTTAAAGCACCGATTATTCCAGCGACATGAGTACCATGTCCATTGTCGTCGTTCGGAGATATTGTAATATCAATCGTATTTATCCCTCCTTTTATGTTCGCGCTTAAATCAGGATGAGATAATTCTATACCAGTGTCTATGACTGCTACTTTGATTAAATCGGCTGATGTTGAATTCCAAACTTTTTCCGCGTCAATTCTGTTCACACCCCACGGTAAAACCTGCATAGGCTGAACAGAAGCATTGTTTTCTGCTCTTCTATCCAATGATCTCACGTTTTCATTTTTATCATCTTTATCATTTTCATTATCTTTACCTAACGTCCTAACAATAATATCGCTGTCTATTCTTAAAACAGAGTTTTCTTTTTTAAGATTATCCTCATCTTCTTTTGAGAGCAAAACCGCTTTGCCGCGAATCAATTTCAACTCCTTAATTTTTATGCCTCCGTGCTTTAAAACAATTCCGTCTTCTTCATCTGTATTTAAATTAACGCCTTCTTTAAAAACAACTATTTTTCTTTCAAACTGCTTTTCGCCTTTGACCCTAAAAGGAACCGCTATAATAAAAGAAGAAATAACAACAAATATCGCTAGCGACAAAAATATTTTATTTTTCATATATATTTTATATATCTGCCATAATCTATACTTTTGACCATCAAAATCAATAAATACAGCAGACATATCAAGAATCATTAATAATAATTTAATTATATCTTATTTATTTAAAAAATCAATATTGCGTTTCTTGATATTCGTGTTATTTATATATTCTTCAAACAAAAATAAATTTAGGCATTATGAGATATAGAGTTTAACCGCTATGAGTAAAAAAAATAAATCCTATACAGCAAAAATAGTTCCGCCGTGGCGGAACGATTGTTTTATTTAGCTTCCTCTAAAATTTTTTTAAAAACTTCCGGTTTATGCTCCGCGAGCGCAGAAAGCATTTTTCTGTTTATTTCAATTCCTGACTTTTTTAGTCCTCCCATCATTTTACTGTAAGACACTCCCAACTGTTTTGAACCGGCGCCAATTTTTACCTGCCACAATTTTCTAAAATCGCGCTTTTTTTTGCGTCTGTCATTAAACGAGTGAATTCCGGCGTGAAGAAGCGCTTCCGTCGCGGCGCGCTCTTTTGACTTTCTTCCCCAACGAAAGCCCTTTGTTTGTTTTAAAACTTTTCGACGTCTTTTTAAAGAAGTCGTGCCTCGTTTTACTCTTGTCATATTTTAATTAAACGGCAAAAAAATTCCTAAATTTTTTTTTGAAATATTAAAATTTTGCAATTTTTTTTTCGCTCTTTTTTTCGATCCCGACTCTTTAGCGTTGAAATGTCCGTGCCCCGGCTTCCGAGCCAACACTTTCTTATTTCGTGTTATCTTAAGCCGTTTTGCAAATGATTTATTTGTTTTTCCAGATGTATTTATTGCCATTATGTTTTTACTTTACATATTATAAAAATAATGTCAACTTACAAATATTTTTTTCATTCTTTCCGCTATGTTATCCCAGTCATAATTTCCATCAACTAATTTTTTACCGTTTGTGATAATTTTATCGCGAAGTTCGCTATGCTCCAATAATGTTTTTATTTTTTCGGCTAAATCGCGAGGGTTGTCAGCTTCGCAAAAAAGTCCGGTTTCATTATTTATTAAAAAATCGGGGATACCGCCTACATTTGTCCCTATTATTGGCGTGGCACACGCCATTGCTTCCAAAAAAGAATTGCCTAAACCCTCAGAGCGCGATGGACGACAAAAAACATCGGAAATCGCGAGATAATCATAAATTTCATCTTGTAAAATATACCCCAAAAATAACACCTCGTTTTTTAAATCCAATTTTAGAGTTAAATTTTCTAATTCGTTTTTAAGTATTCCGTCTCCTAAAATTAATAATTTAATTTTTATTAACGGGGCAATATTTTTTAATTCATAAATAGCTTTTATTAAAACATCTATTCCATTTTTATAAACTAACCGCGAAGTGGTAATAATTACTTTCTCATTTTTTTCTATTTTTAATTTATTTTTTAATTTTTCATTTTGATTTTCATTTTCCATTTTCATTTTTGAATTTTTAATTTTTTGCGTATCCACTCCATTAGGCACAACCGTAACAGGTGAACGCGCGCCTTGATTCAAAGCAAAACTTTTAAGATAATAACTTATAACTTGTATGTAATCCGCTTTTTTAATAATTCTTTTACCAAAAAATCCGACAAGTCCAAGTTTACCGAACTTTAAATGCGTTTCCGAATCACCCTCTTGAAGAGTAAGTAAAAAATGTTTATTCGGTTTAATGAGTTTTATAAAATAAGCGGCAATACTTCCGTATGACGCCATTATTCCCCACATAATTAAATCCGAATTTCTAAATTTTAAACCCGAAATTATGCGGAAATATTTAAAAAACGCTAAAATAGGCAACAAAAATTTATCAAAATTAAATCCAAAACCAAAACGATAAACTAAAATATTTCCAATTTTTTCCGTTTTTAGCAATCCGCGCTTTATTTTTGCCGTAAAAAGAATAAAATTATATTCAGGAATTCTGTCCGTAATTTCCTTTACGGCGATTTCTGCGCCGCCAATATGCGGGAAGTAGGCGGTTGAAAATATTATAATTGTTTTTTTAAAATTATCAGACATTAGATATAATATAAACCAAATGAGTAAAATTAAAAGTCAAAAAATTAAAAGTTTCAATATTCTATAAGACAAACTCAAAACTTAAAATAAAAAAATTATAGCTAAAAATAAACACAATCTTTTTATTTTAATTTTTTAATTTATTATTTTTAACCACGATTTTTAATTTTTTCATTATTATGCAAAAACAACTCTATTTAATTCTCCATAATATTCGCAGTGTTCACAATGTTGCTTCGATTTTCCGCACTGCGGACGGAGCGGGCGCGCGCAAAATATATCTAACCGGCTACACCCCAAAACCAATTGATGAATTTGGAAAAATAAGAAACGATTTTAAAAAAATCTCGCTTGGCGCCGAAAAAACCATAGAATGGGAATATAAAAAAGACATAAATAAAGTTTTTGAAATATTAAAAAAAGAAGCAATAAAAATTAAAAACTATAGGAATCACATTCCTATAGTTGCGCTTGAACAAACAACTAATTCAATAAACTACAAAAAATATATACCGAATTTTCCTTTAGCAATAATCATTGGAAATGAAGTTCGCGGTATTCCGCAAAATATTTTAAATAAGTGCGATACGATTATAGAAATCCCGATGCGCGGAAAAAAAGAATCTTTAAATGTTTCAGTCGCAACAGGAATCGCAATTTACCAAATTCTCAGCTAAATAGTCTTAGCCGTCTCTTTAAGATATTTTTTAAACTCTTTTTTTATTTCTGGATGCTTTAGACCAAATTCAATTTGCGCTTTTAATAATCCCAATTTACTGCCGCAATCATAACGCTTTCCTTGAAATTCATAACCGTACACCGCTCTACTAACAAGCATAAGTTTTAAACCATGGCTTATGCGAATTTCATTATGCGATGAACCCTGTCCCAACGCTTCCAAATAATCAAAAATATCCGGAGTAAGTATATATTTACCTATAATTATCAAATCCGACGGAGCGTCTTTTACGCTTGGTTTCTCCACTATATCTTTTATTTCATACAATTCTTCTCCTATTTTTACGGAAGAAACGACACCATAACTTACAACATCTTTTTTGGGAACTTTTTCTAAAGCAACAACAGAATCACCGTATTTCTGGAAAACCGAGGTAAGTTGTTTAAGACAAGGAACTTTTGAATAGACAATATCGTCTCCAAAAAGCACGGCAAACGGCTCGCCGTTCGTTAAATTTTTAGCGCATAATATCGCGTGACCGTCGCCAAACGGAAACGGCTGACGCACATAAGAAAATTTTGCGAGTTTTGAAATTTTCCTAATTTCTTCAAGCAGATTATGCTTGCCTTTTTCAACCAAGTTGTACTCAAGTTCAAATGAATGATCAAAATGGTCTTCTATCGCGCGCTTTCCGCGGCCAGTCACAAAAATTATTTCCTCAATTCCAGACGCGACCGCTTCTTCAACCAAATACTGTATAACGGGCTTGTCAATCACAGTAAGCATTTCTTTTGGCTGGGCTTTTGTCGCCGGCAAAAATCTTGTACCAAATCCAGCAACGGGAATAATCGCTTTTCTGATTTTATTATTTGACATACTGCTTATGCTTTTTTAATCAGACTAATTTTAAATTTATCAATGATTTTTTCATCGTTTAGATTTGTAAATTCGGATTTTTAATAATTATGTTTTTTCTAATATCATTATAATTCCGCGGGGGCTTTTCTTTAAACCGTCCGCGACTTTATAATCGATTGTTATAAAATCTAAAATTCGCTTAAATCTTTCTTCTATAAAATTTTTGTCCAAATATTTTTCCCTGCCCTTTAAAATCATTTCTATTTTAACTTTGTCGCCGTCCGTCAAAAATTCAGAGACCTTTTTCGCCTTAACTTCCAAATCATGATTTGAAATGCGCAAACTTATGCGCGCCGCTCTAATTTCTATTTGATGAAAGGGTTTAATTTTTACTTTCCTTTTTTCAATATACAAAAATTTTCCATAATCCATAAGTTTGCATACAGGCGGCTTAGCGGTAGGGGATATTTCAATCAAATCAATTTCTCTTTCCCGCGCCAAATTTAAAGCGTCGGAAATATTTAAAACGCCGACATTTTGTCCGCTTTCATCTATTACGCGCACTTCCCGCGCCAATATTTGATTGTTGATTCTTATTCGCTTGTTCAGAATTGTTTGTTTAAGATTTATAAATTCGTAGCCCCGCAGCAAAGCGAAGGGGCAAAAAAGTGGAGATTACGGGAGTTTAACACAAATAAATTTCCTGACGGAAATTTTTCGCGTCCACTTATTTTCTATTTCGCTTCGCTCAATAACAAAAATTTTTGCTTCGCAAAATCAAATAAAAAACAAAGCAGTTTGTTTTTTATCCCCGCCTCGCGACACTCGCCTTGCCTCCGTTTCACTACGGCAAACTCGCGTATCGCTGCGGCTTTTAATTCCAGGGCGCGAGCGAAGCAGTTCGCTCGTTCCACTCCTCAATTTACTTCGTTCATTGTGGAGATGGCGGGAATTGAACCCGCGTCCGAATAATTACGCTAAAACATTCTACAAGTTTATCTTAATTTGTTTTTAAACAAAAAAAGTAAAAATTAAGCAAAATCTTTTTTCGTTTTTCCGATTTTTATGGCTGCAAAATATCGGAGTCATTCGCAAACCAGGCCCGTTAACATTACGGCTTATTTTGCCTCAACGAGCCGGAAGCAAATAAGACGGCTTTGACTTAAGTTTTTATTTTAAGCCAAAGCGGGAGCAAACGCGCCGTTCACGATATTCGCGACAGCGGCATTCGCTCTTTCAAATAAGTTGTTTGCGCTTATTTTGTTTTGAACGGTTTTTTGAGTCATTCATCTCAACTTGCCTGCATTAACGAATTTACCCGTCAAAGCCGCGCATCCCCATAATTTAACATTATATTAAAAATCTTTTAAAGTTCTTTCAATTTTTATTTTTTCCTCTCTTGTTTTTATTTTCTCTCTTTTGTCAGTTTTTTTAAGTCCTCTTACAACGGCAAACTCAATCTTCACGAATCCTCTATTATCATACACCTTAATGGGGATTAAAGTCAAGCCTGCTTGATTTGATTTTCCCGCTAAATAATTTATTTCTTTTTTTCGCAAAAGAAGCCGCCGTGTCCTCTGCGAGTCATAGTCCTTTGGAGCGTTTTTTATCTGATACGCCGGAATTTCCAAGCCAACTATAAACGCTTCTCCTCCGCGAATTAAAACGCGGCTTCCTAAAAGCGCGCCTATCTTATTTTTAAGCGACTTAACTTCAAATCCATATAGCGAAATACCTGCTTCAAATTTTTCTAATATTTCATAATCAAAAAACACTTTTTTATTTGCGAGCAAAACCATACTTTCATTTTAATTAAATTTTTCCAAAATGAAAATACAACGGAAAAGCGGTAAGGTAAATTCTTATAAAAAACATTAAAAAACCAAACAACAATCCAATGATTAAATCAACCATTGACAAAAAAAACAAACTGTTATCCTCAAAACAAGGTCTTTAACGCCTCCCGCGAGTTTTGCTCAATTGAGGAGGCAAAAAGACCGTAATTGTACATTGAAAATTTGAGAGGAGGTGTTAAAATGAAACGTATCCAAAAAGGGTACAAATCAATTCTGCCGCGTAACGCGACATGTGGCGGCGGACAGTGTTGTCGCGGGTCGGTATAAAACTAAACGGCGGACTTTTCAAAAGTCCGCCAACATATTTATGAAAAGAAATGATAAATTAAAAAGAATATTAAAATATTGGCAAATTTTTTTAAATCTCCAAGAATGGAACTTAAAAATAGAAGAATGCGAATTTAAAAGAAAAGATTACCCTCAAAGCGGGGATATTAAAGTTGATTTAAAAAACAAATCCGCCAAAATTTTAATTTCAAAAGAAAAAACCGGAAAAGACAAAACGATTATTTTACACGAACTTGTTCATCTTATTTTATGGAATTTAGACAGTTTTGCCGAAAAAAGAATTTTAAAAAAAGAAAAAGATACATATTTCGGCGAATTAGAAAAAACAGTCAGCACTTTGACAAAAATAATAATAGAAAAAGATAAATAGAAAAGGAGGGGGAAAATGAAATTCTCTAAATTTAATTTGACTCGCAAATTAGAAAAAAATTTTATCCTATACAATACTTTAACCGGCGGTTTAACACTGCTAAATCAACAAAATTGTTTTAAATTTACCGAAGCGGAAAAAAATAAAAAACCAAGCGCTTTGCCGCAATCATTATTAAAACCCTTAAAAGAAGACGGTTTTATTATAAATGCCGATTATGATGAAGATGCTATAATTAAAACCAGAAGTTTAATCGGCAGAGCACAAAACGAATTAATTTTATCTGTAATGCTAACTTTAAATTGCAATTTTTCATGCAGATGCTGCTTTGAAGAAAAAAGAAAAATAAATATGAATAACGAAACAGAAAAAAATGTTATTGCTTATATTGCTAAAAAGGCAAAAAAAGTTGAAAAAATTTCTATAGATTGGTATGGTGGAGAACCACTTCTAAGATTTGAACAATTAAAAAGAATAAATGATGAAATATCTGATATCTGCAAAAAAGAAGATACGGATTATTCAATTTCTATAACCACAAACGGATATTTATTAGACAAAAATGTTATAAATTATTTAAAAAATTTTAAGGTGTCACATCTTCAAATTACACTTGACGGACCTCCCGAAACACATAATTATAATAGGCCACTTTCTACAGGCAAACCTACTTTTGAAAAGATATTTAAAAATATCACATTCGCAGTTGATGAAAATATCCCGGTAATAGTAAGAGTTAATGTTGAAAAAAGAAATGCTGAAAAAATTATAAATCTTTATAATATTTTTGAGAAAAACGGACTTAAAAACAAAGTTGCGATTTTATTAAAATCAGTATTATCGTCTCTTTCTAATCCTTGCAAAGAAAATTGTTTAACATCTATTGAAAGCGGAAAAATAATGATGTCTGTGTACAAAGAAGCGGCTTTAAACGGATGGATAGTTTTGCCTTATATAGATAATTTACAAAATTATGAATTTTGCATAGTGGACTCAATAGGACAAATGATTATTGACCCAAAAGGTTATGTTTATAAATGCGGTGAACGATTTTCAAAATCAGAACGAGTGGGAAAAATTTTACAAAACGGGGAAATTTTATTTTACGATTATGAATTGTCTAAATGGTTATCCAAAAATCCTTTTGATTTTTCTGAATGTAAAAAGTGCAAAATACTTCCAATTTGTATGGGCGGATGCAGTATGAAACGCCTTTGGATGCCGAGTGAACCTCCTTGTTTAAATATCAAATATTGCTTAAACGAATTTCTTGAAGTAATGGTTTTAAGCGAAACAAATAAAAATGCTTAAAAGAAACTAAACAAAATAAACCTCTCGCGAAAATCCGCAGAGGTTTTTCTTTTTAATTTAAACTGAAACTGAACCGATAACTCAAATAATTAACAACATTCCAGACAATTTCAGTTTAGGTGAAAAATAAAAAAGCGCGTTTTGTCGCGCTTTTTCTGTTGCTTAAATACACGAAAAAACCTAAAAATCCAAAAACCAAAACAGACGCAACAACGAAAAACAAAATAACTGTATCAATATTGCAAAAATTTTTAAATTTGATATTTTAAACATTAAACTGGTTGTTTCAAAAAAGCCGAATACACGGCTTTACGAGACAGTCCATAGTTCTTTAAAACGGTTTTGTTAAAGAATTTTGCGAAAAAAATTTATTATTAAAAATAAATAAAGCGCTTTTAAGAATAAACTATGATTTATAGTATAATAAGACGCTCTTTAAAAAGAGCGTCTTATAATTATTAAAAAACATGAAAAATAAAATTATTCAAAAATTGAACAATTATATTGAAAAATATTTAAACTATGAAAAATGGCTTAAAAAAGAAAAAAACCATTATATTTTTCA
>Ga0105164_10001679_pt1 | contig 14044 bp, 13 predicted proteins | sample VDWuncwatermetaG_FD_89674 | JGI IMG/M metagenome (GOLD analysis project Ga0105164, IMG submission 89674) | Wastewater microbial communities from Netherlands to study Microbial Dark Matter (Phase II) - VDW unchlorinated drinking water | ecosystem: Environmental > Aquatic > Freshwater > Drinking...
AAGAGAGCTTCCTTAAAATACCCCATGCATTCATCGTTTCATTCATTCATGGGCCTCCTGACTCAACATCCGAAGTCAACAATTTTTATAAGAGGCCGTCGGCGGCATCGCTTGTGACATCGCCTGCGCCGGTACTTTCGACGTCGGCTTCAAGGCCCGCTTCGACTTCTCCCGAGGGAGGACTGTCCGTAGTGCCGGTTGTGGTCCCAAGGGTCGATTCGGCGGTTGTGGTGTTTTGCCCTACGTCTACCTGCAATCCTGTCTCCGTGGTCAGTTCCTGATTCACGGTATCGGTAGCGGTCTCGGCCTCTACATCCAAAAGCCCGCCACCGGCCTCAGGCTCGATGGAGACGTCGGCCTCGACACTGATTTCGTCGGGACTTAAATTGGCACCGGCATCGACTTCAATAATACTTCGATCGGTCTCCCCTCCCGCAGGCTCTGGAATAGCCTCTTCGATAGGGCTTTCAATGGGTGGGGTCTCGAGGATGGGTTGTTGAACAATGGGTTCTTCGACGACTGGGTTCTCGACAAGCGGCTGTTCAGCCGGAGTCTCGACATGAGACGTTTCGGCAGGTTGAACTGGGGGTCCAACCTGTGCTGGCGAAGGTGTTGTATAGGTTGGTTGCACAGGAAGAGCGCTTGGCGCACCGGCTCCGGAAGCCGTGACACGCGTATCCGTTGATGGGCTTAGTCCCTTTCCGGGGATCTGTTGCACCTGGCGGCTTCCCGCGCCACTTTCCGGCGAAAGGATGCGGCTTCCCTCGACCATTCCTCCGACCGCACGGTCAATGGCCATCTCTCTCGGGTCCACTGTGTGCTCGCCCGCAAAAGAAAGCGCACTCCCCTTCAAGAGGAAGGCCACAATAAAAAATGTGAGGATCAAAATCCGGTTTCTCATAGCGAGAAAATCACCTCCATCCCCGCGATATGGCGGTTTCGGTCAAAGAAATCGTTTTCGTTGTCGGAGTTGATAAACCGATAGAACCCGCGCGTGGCAAGATCCGATCTCCAATGATACGTGAGCGCTCCATACGCATCGAGCCGCAGGTCGCGCCGTTCGGCAAGATCGAGCGTCGAGAGGGAGGAAAATTCAGGATACGTGCCGTAATCAAAACCGGCCGAGGCATCATAATCGGTCCGCTTTACAAACCCCAAAGGCCCATGAAAGCCAAGACGACTCAGTGATCCTATTCGATCAAAATTATCTCCGCGGGTTTCGGCAAAACTCACTTCCTGTTTCGCAAAAATATAGGTTCTGTAATCCTTGGCGGTGTAAAAATACTGAACGATACCTAACCCTCCGCGGGTGCCGTCACGCGACGTCACAGCCGGCGTCGAGCCGTCGGGCCCATAGTTGGAATAGGAAAAACGTCCGTAGGTATGTGTCCTTGTTCTTCGCCAGAAAGAGGTATCTGCACTCACAAGAAAACGGTTGATGACGGAAAAAAGATCGCTTCTTAGGAAATTGGCCTTGAGATCGTACCGCCCGCCGAAGAGGACCGCCCGATTTCCGAAGAATGTACGTTTTTTGGCATCCAGAGCGAATCCCTGAGAGATAAAATCGACGGCGTCCGCTCCGGCATCATGAAGCATGGTTTGATTGATATACATCGCATCGAGGCGGAATTCTTTGTCCAAGAGGAGCGGATATCCGAGGGTTAAATCGATCGGAAAATCGACACCGTCTTCCTTCGAGCGGGACGATAGGCTCTTGTCGTCGGGTATAAGCAAAGGATTGCTGTCGTAAGAGACGCCGGTTTTCCCCAAAAGATACGGCTTTCTTGCCACTTTTTTGGAAACTTTCTTTTGACGGATGCGCGTAAGCTGTGCTTCGGCCCAGTGCCGGTACTCATCGGATGCGCTATGCTCAACCACCCAGTGAAGCTCTTTGACGGCCTCCGCACTCTTTCCGGCGCGGGCGTAGGCAAGTCCCAGAAAAAGATGCGTCGGCAGATGGTTCGGGTTGCGGGATAAAATTTCCCGGTAAGCAGTGATCGCTTCCTCATGGCGGCCGAGTTTGTCGAGGGTCAAGGCGCGGTAACGTAAAATGAGAGGATCATCCGGATATTTCTTTCTTAACGCCTCCGACGCATCGAGCGCCTTCTGAAACTGCCGCGCTTTAAAAAGTCGGGGGAAATCGCTTGAGAGAAATGCTTCTTTGGAAATAAAGGATCGGTTTTCTTTGGCAAAAGCATCCGGAATGAAAAAATCGGCCGGATGGATGAAGGAAGGGATGAAGAAAAGGAAAAGAGCGGCAATCAAAATAGCCGGCTTGTGTCTCATAGGCTCATTATACCAAAATGCGCCGGACGGGGGAAAGTCTTGGAAAAAACAGGGGACGGTTCTATCTTACCAGAAACCGTCCCCTGTTCTCGAGTGGCTCCCCTTCTTGGACAATTATAGACTGTTTCTGGCGTCAGGGGAGGTTGAGGATATCGTATCTCAGGAATTCTTTAGGCGTAGGCCTTCACCGCTTCCGCGATGCTTGTGCCGGCCCTCTCCAGATCCGCCGGCAGCATGACAGGATGAAACTCAACAGCCGCATTGAATGCAAGGAACCACGGCTCTGCAATGGAAGGGATCTGATGGGCGTTTTCCATCTGGACGATCAGGAAACCGGTTCTCTGACCCCCCTCCGCGACAAAGTAGGCGGCCTCCGGCTTCAATTTTCCAAGGATCTCGCTGATTGTTTTCCCAAGTGTCCCCTCTCACGCTGCCTGATTGCCGGCTTCAACCGGAATACTCACTTTCAGCAGAAATCTCATCGCTGACCTCCTTTTGGTTGTTGTAACTGTAGGGTGGATCACTGAAAACAAAATTGGCTCCCCTTCGTGGACGTATTTCGAACGTTTCTGTCCTCCGGAGAGACGGAGGATATTATAGCAGAACTTAACTTAGTGGGTTCCTTTAAATAGCAATAGGCCAGTGAGTCCTGCTACCAGAATAATCAAAGGTTCGGGAACCTTCTTAGTCTTTAGAAGTACTCCGAGTGTCACAAGCGCGATCAGAGCCGTCGGAATATCGAAGATGGCTCGCTGTGCTAAGATGACGCAGGCGCCGGCGATGGCTCCGGTTGCAGCGGCAGTCACTCCCTTCACAAACGCATTCAGCTGAGGATTCTTACCATGTTTTTTAAACCAGGGACTCGGGATCACAACAAACAGATATACAGGAAGAAACACGCCGATGGCGGAAAGTGTCGCTCCCCATGGTCCCCTCACCAGATAGCCGATAAAGGCTACTGTAATGACCACTGGACCAGGAGTAATCATGGCGACCGCCACAGCATCCATAAACTGGCGCTCGGTCAGCCAATGGTATTCTTTTACAACTCCGCCATAAAGAAATGGCACGATCGCCAGTCCGCTTCCAAAAACCATCGCTCCTGCCTTCGCGAAGAAACCCAAAAGACGTGCAGCGGTTACAGGAACCATTTCCCCAGTTGTTGTCGTGGTCTGTCCTATCCATGGGATCGCCCCAAATACTGCCATACCTGTCGATCGCTTAAACGACAGAGCTTTCAACGCCAAATAAACAAATCCCGCCCCCAAAAATAGCCAGACGATTTCCGTCTGGGTAATGGCCGTCGCCACAGCCAGGACGGCAAAAATCATCCAAAGGATGACATCCTTTCCTAATGTCAGCTTGATTAGTTTGTAGGCTGCCCGCACAATAATCCCGATGACCGCTGCCCCTATGCCATAGAAAAGTGCTTGCATCCAAGGCAACCCACCAAACTTCATATATAACCACGAGATCCCGAGGACCATCAGAAAAGACGGAAGGATAAACGCAAGGGAAACCATCGTTGCACCAAAGATACCGGCTCTTACATAGCCCAGATACATGGCCAACTGCGCCGCCAGGGGGCCTGGAGCCAATTGGGCCAGCGCCAAGCCATCCAGATAGTCTTCCCTCGAAATCCAGCGACGTTTCTCGACCAAGTCCCGCTGCATATAGCCGGCCAGTGCGATCGGTCCACCAAAACCGAAGGTGCCGAGATACAGAAAATAACCCAGAAACTCTCGAAGTGAACAAGGAACTGTTTCAGAAGTCTGTTGCTGTGTTGTCATAACTCTCTATCCACCCGTTTTAAGACTTTAAATGTTATAGACACGAATCTCCGCCTTTTGGTTTCCGCGGTGAGGCACCGCGATGAACAGTTGGTGAAGCTCTGGCACAAAGAGCGACGTTCGGGCTCCTGGAGCTGTTGGCAGTTTGATAAGTGATTGGTATTTGTCGGGAGTAATTTGTTCGAAGACCTGGAGAAACCCTTCCCCACCGGAGAGATAGATCCTCTGACGCTTCGCATCATAAAAGATGTCATCCACATCACCGACACTTTCCAAGCTGGTTATGGTGTGTCCTGATTCAGTATCGATAACGAGTAGCCTCGTCGGTGCCCGCGTCCCAACGAACAGCCGATGATGCGACTCATCAAGCGCCATTGGAAAGTTCGCTGTAACTCCGCTAAGCGGCCAGATGGTGATGACAGCCCGTTGGTCTTGGTCCGCCACCGCAATCTGCCTTGCATCCGGCACGTTAATAAAGATATGAGATCCTGAGGATTCGGGTTGAAATGACTCGGGATGAGCGCCCAACTTGACTGCACCGGTTAGTTTACCCTCTGGCATTTTAATCACCGCGATGCCACCGTTTCCATAACCCACATAGAGGAGTTTCTGTGGTGTATTATATTGCACATTATCAGCATCGTCCAATAGCTTGATGGTTTGTTGCACCGAGAAGGAGCTACCGTCCAGAATCTGGCAGGTTCCATCTCCACCATTCGTGACAACGAGTTTATTGAGGTTAGTGAGAAAGAGAGCAGCTTGGGGTTCGTGAAATCCGGTGAGTGTTCGAATATGTGACCCGGCATGGAGGTCGATCACTTCAACGGTGTTATTGCCGAGTGCTGTTACGAACAGCCGTTGACCTTGTAGATCAATCGCCAGGTGGTCTATCCGTCCTTCCACATTGGGTAGCGGAATCGTTTGGATGAGGGTCGGTCGCATCAACTCCTTCGCCTGGACGACCGGGATAATGAGTAGAAAGATAGTGGGAATAATAGCGGCGAGATTCTTCATTGTTGCTGCTTCTTTACTTGTTAAAACGTAAAAAGGGGAACGATTTTATTTTCTCGTTAAAACCGTCCCATGGCAAAAGTAAGTGGCTCCCCTTCGTGGAGGTATATAGAACGTTTCTGGCTTCTGGGGAAGCTTCGCAAATAGTTGAGCGCCTTCAAGAACTCGTGGCTTAAATTATATCATAAATCGGCCTGAGGCCTAAAGCAAAACCGGAGCAACCATGTCAAAAGTAAGACGCACCCAAATGCACAGACAATCGTTGCCCCGGTCGGGAGGTCCAACGCATAGGAGGCCCACACCCCGATGATACTGGTCAGCGTCCCAATGGCCCAGCCGACCGCAAGCCGTTTCCCGATAGACCGGGCGAGCAACACTCCGCAGATCGCCGGCACAATCAGGAAAGAGAAAACCAGCAACACGCCCGCCATCTCGACGGAACTGGTCACGACAAACCCGAACGTTGCATAAAAGAGAAAGTCCCACGTCCGGACCCGCATCCCACGTTGAAAAGCCTCCTCCGGCTCCTGGGAAATCAATAAAAATTGTCTGCGGGCGGTCCAGTGGACGATGCCGATGATACTGTAGAGGACAAGAACCTTGAGGATTTCCGGCCATTCAACCAACAAAAGATGCCCCACCAAAAGCGCTTTGAGTTCTTCGCCCCCTTCGGCCGCTCGACTGAGCACCAAAATGGCGGCGGCGGCTGAGACGGCATACACAACTCCAATTAATGATTCTTGAGGCACAATCGGTTTCTTGAGCCGTGTGAGCGCAAAAACCGCTGCACCCAGGAAGGTGAAGCTGAGAGCAATCAAGTAGCCCTGGAAGGAGTGAAGCCCAAAGCCCCACAAAACACCTAACGTTCCCCCAAACGCGGCAATCTGCGCCAGTGCCAGATCGACAAAGATAACCTCCCGTTCAATGACATGAAGTCCCAAGTAGGCATGGATACCGGTGAGGATAAGACAAGCAATGAACGGTTTCGTCATCAACTGAAGAAAATCGATCATCGGCTACCTCCCATCGCTGTAACAAGCTGTTGAACATTGTATTCAATCATTGCCAAATAGTCGGAAGCCTGAGGAACCTCCTCGACATTCTGGCAGAGCAAGAGTATTTTAGCCCCCGTCTCCTTGGCCAACGACTCCGAAGCTCTCGTTGGGAAATAGGTTGCTTGGACAATCGCGCGAAGTCTTTTTTCCGTCACATACTGCTTGATGAATCCAATCTGTTTCGGCGTCGGAGGGATGCCCGGCTTCGGTTCCAGGAAATGTTCCATCTTCAGGCCTGCAAAGCGCATCAGATAAGGCCATTCATTGTGATAGCCGACCAGTTCTTGACCTGCATACGGCTTAAGACTTAGGCGCCATGCTGCAATTTTTTGGTCGAGGCGGGCAAGAAAATTCTGCAGGTTTTGGTGATAGTCCGCCCCGTGCGGTGGATCGATGGCAGAGAGCTTATCGCTGATGGCCGTCGCCATGAGGCGCGCGTTCTCCGGGTCAATCCAATAGTGGGGGTTACCGTAGATATGAATATCTCCCTCCGCACGGCTTACGGCACGATCCGGCACTTCCAAAAGCGCAATGCCTCGCGAAAGGTCCAGTTCGCCAGATTGGCCGGGGAATATCTTGGTGTTCCCTGCCGCATCCACCAGAGGCCACCGCCAAAGTTCCAGATCCAACCCTGCATGAACGAAGAGATCCGCCTTCTTTAGTTTGAGGACATCGCTCGGCTTCGGCTCAATGAAGTGCGGATTGAACTTGGGGGGTGCTACATAGGAAACCTCTACTGCATCTCCGCCGATTGTCTTTACAAGATCCGCAAAAGTCGAAAGGGTTGTGACGACCTTAAGCGGCGCCGCCGAAACACCATGAGGAACCATACCAAATAGAACCAACCACCCTATTATCATTTCGAATCTGATTATCTTTTTCATGGACTAATCTTCCTTTCTGATAGAGAGATTTATTGCAATTGATGTTTGTGGACGCCGATGGCAACGGTTCCCTGCAGAAAGACCCGCTCATCGTTATCACCAGCGGCAAATTCTTCATGCTCATACTGGACCCGCCACCGCGCAAATTCGCTTTGATAAAAAGTCAGGTATCCGGCGACACCAATATCCGCATCGCGGGGACTCATTGCCAGGTTATCCACCGGCTCGACATAATCGAATCTTCCTCCAACTCCAAACCGTGGCGATAGCCGATAATCCACCAGAGAGTAAAGCCCCCAGGGGGTATTGCCGACAGCTGGATTCGTCTCATCCCGGTGTTGAAAGTAAGCCTCGTTCTGGAATTTGAATTTGTTGGTAGGGGTGAAATAATAAATCAAAGTCGCATCCAGCCCAAGGGTATCGACCTCCAACTCTGAATCCCCATCCTTGGATCCGACGAGATAGGTTCCTCCAAACTCCAGGTTCGACGTATCCGAGATATCCCAAAATTTTTTAAGGTGCATATAGAAAGAGGGGATCCGGCGCGTTGAGCCGAAGAGGGTCCCGTTATCCCCCACACCTCCTTCCATGACGCCGGCGGTTACCTCATAAGTAACATTCGGCCAGGGCGATGGGAAAACCGTTGAAAGTTCTGCTGCGGTCCGGAAAAGCCCTTCGGTCCCGAGATACTTCTGAACGACCAGCGGGTCATCGACGGTATCGAGCTGATCTCGGTGGATGGCGGAGGTTTTTCCGATCTTCGGCCGAAGCCGTCCCAGACGCCCCTTGATTCCCCACGGGAGCCCCCAGTGCGTCAGGTATGCCTCCTCAACCGTCGCATCCTCGAAATCGGAGAAAGAGATTGTTACATCAAACCGTGAATAAGGATCGACCGGATGTCCAAAGATCAACTCAAGCTCCCGGACACTCAGTTTGTCATTCCCCTCGGTATCGGCCGAGTTCTCCGAGAGCGAGCCGACGATATCCCCGACAACCCCGATTTCCGGGTTAAATGCCTGAAGCCCCTGTGTCGCTTGGGTCAGCGTTGGAGCAGGGATCTGCGTTGTTTGGACCGGTTTTTGTCCGGCCCCCCGCGTCGCCTCAATCTCTCGAATTCTTTTCTCCTGTGTTCCGATGGTCTCTGCCTGCTTTTGAACAACCCCTTGAGTCTCCTCGACCGTCGTCTTCAACCTCTCAAGCTCCTGTTTCAACGTCTTATCTTCTGCCCAGACTGAAACAGGCAGTATCAATAATAGTGCCGACGCCATGATGAATATTCTCATGGGAACCTCCAACTAAAAATAGATATTGTGAGTGAATAGAAAAATGGTTTTACGAGGAAAGGCTTAGGCGAGCGATGGAGGAGATCGGTCGGTGAAAGATTTGAGGAATGTTTCTAAACTTGGGCTTTCGTAGAAAAAGATAGGAAGGAACTCAACGGGAGCGGGAGAATTTGCCAAAACTATCTTTGAACCATCGGCTTTCGCAGTCTGGTTCCATTGACACAAAAGACAGCGATCCGAGGTGAACGCTTTTGCGCTGTGTTCATGGGGGAAATACGAAAAAAGCACAGCCGTCGCATAAAGCGCCAGAGAAACCAAGCGGACAATTTTCGATGCAGTCTTGGATTTCATCTTATTGTCTTTAAAGAGCTATTCTATTATTTTGCGACATTCATGTCAACACGTTACTCGATTACCTCGAGCAGAATAAGTGGCTCCTCAAAGAGGACTCTTATAGCAGAACTAGAGGGTTGCACGCTTCTTCAATTGGGCAGCTACCACCGGTTGTTGTGATCCCACGAGATCCTGAAGCGCGTGACGTTTCTCCAAGAACTTAAGGGCAGCGACGGCAAATTCGCCATGGCTCCACGTCAGCGGTGAGACGGAAAGCGGTTCCCCTGTATAAGGGTTGACCTGCTCAGCCAAAACCCCGGAGGGAAGCGCGTGATCGGCAACCCACTCCAGAAGCGTCAGTGCTTCCTGTAAGTCCGTTTCGTTTTGTGCGCGGGCCATGAGGTACTGTGACCACCAGAGCGTACAGATAAACCAGGGGTTCCCGGGAATTTCCTGAGGGTTGTACGGTCCGACCCGCTGGTAGGCATCGTTTTCGTATCGGGCCAACCCTCCGACTCGAGTCCTGACCCAGAGCCGATCACGAACAGCGCGCATGGTCGCTTCGACAAGCGGATCGATCGGCTCAAACACACCGAAGTACCAGATGCCGGCAAGGCTGGCATCAATGGTCATATCGAGGTCGTACCCTCCTGAAGGCTTTGGAGAGGCGAGCTTGGCGAATCGGTTCAGGTCTCGATGAAAAAGATATTGCCTCATCGCTTGTTTGATCTCGTCAGCGACGTTACGATATTTGATAGCCAGCTCTGCTTCACCAAAGGCATCGGCAAAGTTCGCTGCGGCGCGTAGGCCCGCGACCACGGTTGAGACCGTAAAGGTGTGGATCCCCCGACGCTCTTCCCACAGGTCATAGGAGGGGTGTGGCAACTTCGTCTTTTCATCACGGAAGCGCACCATGAACTCCGCGGCGCGGATGATAACGTCTCGGTAGAGCGGTTTAATAAACTCAACGTCGTGAAATCGTTCAAAATGCTGCCAGAGGGCCCAGAGGACGAGAGCGGTTTCATCTTCCTGAATGGGTAGTTCCCGATGCCCCGCTCGCCACCAAGGGTGCCAAGAGCTTCCCACCGAACCATCGGGATTGAATTTATGGAGAAAGTAACCATCAGGATCGATCACCCGGTGGCAAAATGTAAAGAAAAGCCTGGAAATTTCCGAGTAGCCCGCTTTGATCAAAGCTGATACGACGAGGGAACTATCCCGCGGCCACATGTACGAGTAGGTGTCACGAGAGAATAGGAAGATATCTGTGTCGTTGGCTGCGATGATGGCACCCTCATTGTCAATCTGGGTGCGTAGGATAAGCAGACTCTGTTTGAGTAACCGTAAGACTTTTGGAGGAAGAGTCTCACATCCCTCACACAACTCCTTATTGATCCACAGCCGCCAATAGTTGGCGGTCCGTTTAAAGAGTCCCTCGGGCGTCTTCTCCCGGACGGCTTGGTTTAGTTTCACCACTTCATGGTACGTGGTGCCAGCGCACATCCAATAATGCGCAGTCGCCTCGCCATCCGCGGGTAATGGAATCGTAATTCCGACGGTTGAATCGACAGACCCTTGGGCAATCGCGTTTCCAGAAAGGATACCGTCCTCGGCATCCTTCCATGTTCCCTCCAATCCTTGCGTCTCCTTAAGCCCGCAGGCAAAGTGATCCACCCCGCACTTGGTAGGATCACAGCAATTCATCAGGAAATACCGCTTCCCTTTATAGTGGAGGAGCGTTTGGTTGCGTGGGTCGTAATTGGCTGTATCCCCAACCTCGCTCCCAGAGATATGGAAGTCGTGACTGAAAAAGAGCCGTACCTCTCTTGGTCTATTCGTCAAATTCCTGACAATCATTTCCTTGAGATAAACGTTCAAGTGGAAGTCCACCGCATCATGACAGGTCAGTTCCAGTTGGAGGCGGTCGTTCTTGGCCTTGACCTCCGTGACCAATGTATCATCGATATATCGAAGCTCTTTCTGCCACTCCGGGCCCATCTGGCTGAACTGTCCATCCACCCAGATACCGAACCGGAAGACATGGCCCCCGGCGTGATTCTCTCCTCCAACCTGCGGAAAATAAATATCCCGGATGAGGTACTCCCGGTCAAATGCCACTAAGAACGAACCGTTCCCAACTGGGATATCTCTAGGCATGACTGCTCTCCTTGGAAAAGTCGCCAACACGTCCTTCTTTACGCTCCCGTGCGATCCCCGCATCAGAACCAAATGGATGTCCTCCAAAGCCGTGACGCATCATCGCAATGGCGCGCGCCCAATATTTCCTGTCATCGCGAGAAGCGAATAGCTGCATCACCGCTTGGGAGATGACCGGAACTGGCACCTCCATCCGGATGGCATCGTTGACAAGCCAGTTCACCTCTCCAGTATCCTCCACATAGGAAGGAATGTTCTCGATCTCTTCTGTCCGGTAGGCCGCTTCCATCAAATCAATCAACCAAGAGCGGATGACGGAGCCGTTCCGCCAACACCGAAGGATATCCACCACGTTGAGCGGTTCATGGTAATGCTCGAGTAAATCGACTCCTTCGCCAATCGCCTGCAGCATCCCGAACTCGATCCCGTTATGAACAAGTTTTATGAAGTGCCCTGCACCCGGTCCTCCTGCATGGACATATCCATCCTTGGCTGCAAGCGCCTTTAGAATCGGTTCAATCCGCGCGATCGCCTTCCGTTCGCCTCCCGCCATAAAGCACGCCCCATGACGCGCTCCCTCCACACCGCCGCTTGTGCCGAGATCCACAAACTGGATCCCTTGCTTTTTGAGCCGCTCATAGCGTCTCGCCGAATCACCCCAGTAGGAATTACCACCATCGACGACGATATCGCCTTTCTCGAGGTGTGTGGCGAGTTCATCCAAAAGCCGATCGACCGCAGGTCCTGCAGGAATATAGATAAAGACTGCACGGGGTGATGAGAGATGCTTGCGAAAGTCCTCAAGGTTTTGAATCGTAACCAAGCCTTCCCTGATGAGTTCCTGAGAAGGCCCTTTGAGTTCGAAGCCAACAACACGTATTCCCTTTTCCATGGCTTGGAGTGCGAGGTTTCCTCCCATGCGGCCAAGCCCGATGACGCCAAACTCATTCTTCATGCTATTCATCGCTTTTTTCCTTTCTTCTTGCCACTTCTTTCCATCGGCCTCAAGACCGCTCGGGCAGGTGCGCCATCACTGTCAAGAATCTTAAGCGGCAGGCAGATCAATTCATAAGTCCCAGGCCCGACTTTCGAAAGATCTAACCCCTCAATAATCCAAATACCCGCCTTTAGAAGAATCCGGTGGACTCGAGCACCGTCTTGGGTGTATCCACCCACCGATAGGTAATCGATACCCACCGTTTGCACGCCGGCTTTAACGAGATCTTGCGCCGCTTCTTCTGAGAGATACACAAAGTCCTTCACAAAGAGGTCTGTTTTCCAACAACGAGTGGAATTTCGGGTCTTAAAAAGAATTCGCTCGCCGCGACGAATGCGATGGGACCGAAGTTCCTTGGATCTAATCACTCCGGGATCGCGGACTTGTATCACACGTGCCGGCCCAATCACCGCCGAAAGTGGCATCTCATCCAACCCTTTACCTGTACGAAGAAAGTGAAGCGGCGCATCCATGTGCGTCCCCGTGTGAGACCCCATTGAAAGTCGAGAGATATTGGCGGGATCGCCGTTGTCCATATCGGACATCCGCCGGATGAAAATTGTCGGATCACCCGACCAGTGTACCATGCCACTATGTAGCGTCACTGAAATATCAACCCAATTCATTGAGTGTTTCGATCGAATGTGATGACGTTTTTAATCCCGACGGATTTCCCCAACAAGATATTGCAAGCCGCATCAATCGGATAGCGACCTGTAATCAGTGAACGAACCGCCTGAGGCCAGCGTTGCATGAAAACTGCGAGGTCGTGGATCGCGGCCTCAAAGGCCTGACGTCCAGCATTCACTGTCCCATAAACGACCTGGTTTTTCAGGACGAGGTTGCGCATAATGAAATCGGCATCGAGTTCGATCGGGCCCTTTCGTCCCGGCACCCCCGTGAATACGAAGACACCGTTCGTCCCCAAAACCTCCATAACCTCGAAGGATATCTGGGCGGCACCCGTCGCTTCATAGACGAGGTCGATGTTGCCGACCTGCTCGGCAAGACGCCCTGGCGAATCGGTCTTCGAGCAAATATACGTAGCCCCGATCGACCTGGCGAAGGCAGCCTGCGGGCTCGTGGTTGGTTCTAGGGAATAGAGAAAGGTCTCAAACCCGTTTGTAAGGAGTGCCATCGCCCCCAAGAGCCCAACAGGCCCAGCGCCTAAAACAACCGCCTTATGGCAATAACCCGGTTTCTGTCCCGACACAACAGGACAAGCCCATGGCAGACGCTGTTGGACTTGCCAGAGCTGGATGAGGGCTTTCTCGGCAATGGTTAGTGGTTCCACTAACACCGCGACATCACGAAGTTTCTTCGGAACCGGGTTTATGTACTTTTCGTCATCCACGACGAATTCCGTCATGAAACCATGGGCTTCTTTGATTCCTCGCTCCGTGAAATCGCCTGTGTAACAGAAATCCTGTCGCCCCGAGCGGCAGGCCATACACTCAGCATGTGGACAAGGGCGACGGACCATGACGATTACGAGATCGCCAGGCTTCACACGGCTCACGGCAGGACCGACTTCAACGACCTCACCCAGTGACTCATGGCCAATGATGAGATACTCCGAACCCGGTGGGGGGTTCCCGTACAGGAATGCGCTAATCTCCTTATCGGTACCACAGATACCGACGTCCAGCATCTGAAGTTTTACCTGAGTGGGCTCTTCGATCCGAGGTGCTTGCCAGTCAATAAGGTGCACTTCTCTTTTTGTTGGAAATACCGCAACAGCTTTCATGGATGTCCTTCAATGTTTTGGCCTCTGGGGAGGCTTATATTATATCAGAACTAAGGAAATATGGTCCTCCCTGATTTTGTAAAAAAATTCTCTCTACACTATTTTACCCCAAACGAAAACCCTCTGCGACATAACTTGCTGCAGAGGGTTAAGATAGTGGCTCCCCTTCGTGGACGTATTTCGAACGTTTCTGGCCTCCGGGGGGGCTGAGGGTATTATAGCAGAACTGGAGAGGGTGGCGTAAGGAAAGGTGAGAGGGGATGGCTCTAACTTCTTTGCCCGATTTAATAGAATCGTCTTCCTATTTTTTATCAGAAGCCAGCCTCGAGAGCGATCCTCATAAAGTCTTTTTCGTTATGGTCAAATCCGAAAGAATAACCCAGCTTGAGAGTGATTTCATGAGGGAAAGCAAACCATATTTGGGGAATGACGGAGTCTTCGTGAGTATGCGTGTCGTATCGCGCTTCGGCGCCTAATCGGAGAAACTCCGTAGCGTTATAC
>Ga0105164_10001680_pt1 | contig 14040 bp, 13 predicted proteins | sample VDWuncwatermetaG_FD_89674 | JGI IMG/M metagenome (GOLD analysis project Ga0105164, IMG submission 89674) | Wastewater microbial communities from Netherlands to study Microbial Dark Matter (Phase II) - VDW unchlorinated drinking water | ecosystem: Environmental > Aquatic > Freshwater > Drinking...
CCGTAAAGCTGACAAAAATAAGCCATGAAACGATAAAAGCAATATTGAAGGAATTCAGGCTTGAAAATTCAAGCATTGTGATAAGGGAAGACATCAATGACGACCAGCTGATTGATGCGATTGAAGGCAACAAAAGGTATGTTCCTTCAATAATTGTATTGAACAAGATAGATATGGTGGGTAAGGAAGAGCTTGAAAGAATCAAGGCAATTGTGAAGCCTGACATCTGCGTTTCTGCTGAAAACAAAGTAAACACAGAAGAGCTTAAAGAGATGATTTTCAGGAAGCTGGAGTTTATCAGGATTTACTGCAAAGAGGCTGGAAAAAAAGCTGATATGGGGGTTCCATTAATAATGAGAAAAGGCACCACTTTGAGGGATGTGTGCGTAAAGCTTCACAAAGATTTTGTTTCAAAGTTCAAATTTGCAAGAATCTGGGGCAAATCCGCAAAGTTTGACGGTATGGTTGTGAGAAAGCTGGAGCATGTTTTACAGGATGAGGATATTGCAGAGATACATGTGAGATGACTTATTCATAAAATTTTTAATTCAATCAGGATTAGCATCCAAAATGATTAAAGTTGGGGTACTGGGGCATACGGGAAATTTGGGAGAAACATTAGTTGATATTTTAAAAAAGCACCCCTATGCAGAAATAGTTTATACTCATAGTACAAGTGAACCCAGTAAAATAACCTTATTAGAATCGAAAGCTGAATTAGTTTTCTCAGCTTTAGGCTATGGAGTTAGTAAAGAATATGAATGGCGGGATATCAAAGTAATAGATTTAAGTATTGACCACAGAAACGATCCTAAATGGGTTTATGGTTTGCCAGAATTAAATAGAGAAAATATTAAAGATGCACAATATGTTGCAAACCCTGGCTGTTTTGCTACAGATACTCTTGAAGCATTATTACCTGTTAAAGACTATGTACGCAATATAAAAATACAAGCTTATTCATGAGTTTCTGGAAGAGCAGGTCAACCTGTGGATGAAAGGAAAGGCATAGAAAAATATGCAGAAGGCAGAGCACATCCACAAGTAGCTGAAATTGAAAAACATCTACAAATGCTGATAGACTCATTCGAACCGCACATTGTTTATCCTTTATGGGCTGGAATTGTTGCAGTGATAACTGCGCAAATAGAAAAAGAAGCTGATATAAGCAGTTTATATAGAAACTCAGTTCATTCAGAACCATTTATCAAGCTTGTAGATTTTCATCCAACAAAAGAAATAAATATCGTTTACCTTAGAAAAAGATTTGAGGAAGTAGGGCATACTAATTTTTGCCATGTTTCATTTGTTGTTAATGGAAATGCGATTACAATTATATCTACGTTAGACAATCTGGTAAAAGGCGGTTCAGGGCAAGCTGTGCAAAATTTTAATTTGATGCATGGTTTTGACGAGACTCTTGGATTATAGCAAATCACACTAATATTCGTGACTTTTCGTTGTGATTTGCTTATTAGGAAATAACAAACATTTACGAAAATTAAAGTTATTTCCTATAGTTTGAATAAAGTTCAATACTAGAATGGGAATTTAAATAATACAACTTTTTCCCGCAACCTTTAAATATAACTTAATCTTACCAAACTATGAAAATGAAAGGAAAAATAGAAAATTTATTTGCGCAGATTGGTTTTGCTTTCTATAGGTTATTTTCCGGCTTCAAATATTTCTTTTTTTACTTTAAGTACTGATTAGCTTCTTTCCTTTAAAGATGCCTAATCTCATTGTCTTAACATGATAAAACTATAAACCAAAGGTGAGAAAATGATTGTGGTGATGAAAAAAAATGCAACAGAGCATCAGGTAGAGAAAGTAGTTGATAAAATAAAAGAAAATGGGCTAAAACCGCACATCTCAAAGGGGGAGATGCTGACAATAATAGGCATCATAGGGGATGAAAGAAAAGTCCCGGAGTCACAGATAAGGTCCCTTGATGGAGTTGAAAAGATTATGTCCGTGCTCACGCCATACAAGCTGGCCAGCAGGGATTTCAGAAAAGAAGACTCAGTAATACAGGTTAACGGCGTAAAGATTGGCGGCAAGGAAATTGTTGTGATGGCAGGACCATGCTCTGTTGAAAGCAAGGAGCAGATTCTTGAAACTGCAAGGGCGATAAAAAAAGCAGGGGCAAAGATATTGAGAGGGGGGGCTTTCAAGCCAAGAACATCGCCTTATTCCTTCCAGGGCCTTGGAGAAGAGGGGCTGAAGCTGCTGAAGCACGCAAAGGATGAAACTGGGCTGCCTATAATAACAGAAGTGATGGACCCCAGAAATGTGGATTTGGTCTGCAAATATGCTGATATCCTGCAGCTTGGCGCGAGAAACATGCAGAATTATGATTTATTGAAGGAGGTGGGCAGATGCAGGCATCCTGTTTTGCTCAAAAGAGGCTTGTCAGCAACAATAACAGAATGGCTTATGAGTGCAGAGTACATAATGTCAGAAGGCAACCATAATGTTATTTTGTGCGAAAGGGGGATAAGAACATTTGAAACGTACACAAGAAACACGCTTGATTTGAATGCAGTGCCTTCTGTCAAGGAATTGACGCATCTTCCGGTTATTGTCGACCCGAGCCACGGCACAGGCAGATATTCTTTAGTAGCGCCTATGAGCAAAGCAGCGATAGCAGCAGGGGCAGATGGATTGCTGATAGAAGTGCATCCAAATCCGGAAAAATCTGTAAGCGATGCCGATCAAACCATAAGCACAAAAAGGTTTGAAAAGCTGATGGAAGAGCTGAAGCCGATAGCAAAGGCAGTAGGAAGGGACATCTAAAAATGGAAGTTTGCCGTGTTGGTTTGAAGGAAGATGCAGATAATTCTTATGATATTTTTATAGATAAGGGCTTATTTGGCAATATTGCCGATGAACTGAAAGCAAAACCAATAGCAAATGCTTATGCAATAATTACTGATTCGAATGTTGGAAAACTATACGGAAAAAAGCTGTTAAAAAATCTTAAAAACAAAAACCTGCATGCCCATCTTATTTCTTTTCCCACGGGCGAGAAAAGCAAGACAAGAAAAACAAAGGAAAAGGTAGAAGACGATATGATGAGGCTTTCTCTGAGAAGAGACACCTGCATTATAGCACTTGGCGGCGGTGTTGTTGGCGATGTTGCTGGATTTGCAGCAGCAACCTACATGAGAGGGGTTCCATACATTCAGGTTCCAACAACCTTGCTGGCCATGGTTGACAGTTCAATAGGCGGAAAGGTTGGCGTTGACACAATCCAGGCAAAAAACGTGATTGGGGCGTTCTATCAGCCGAAGAGAGTAATCATAGACTTGAATTTTCTGAAAACCCTGCCAAAGAATGAACTTGCAAATGGCTTGGCGGAAATGATAAAGCACGCATTAATCAATGATGTTAATTTTTTTCATTTTCTGGAGAAAAACATTGATAAGATTCTGAAATATGATTTGAATATATTAAAACACGCAATAAAAAGAAGCTACGAGATAAAAGCCTCTGTTGTGATTCAGGATGAAAAAGAAAAAGGCTTGAGAAGAATTCTTAACTACGGGCACACTATAGGGCACGCAATTGAGTCTGCTTTGAATTACAATATCAGCCATGGGCAGGCAATTGCAATCGGAATGGGCTATGCAGCAAAGCTTTCTGCAAAGCTTGGATTTTTGCATGAAGGCTCTGTGGTAAGGCAGAACAACCTTCTTGAATACATTGGGCTTCCGCACAGGCTAAGCCACCACAAGCTGAAGCCGGGAAAAATTGTTAAGTTTATAGAATATGACAAGAAAATAGTCAACAGCAGGCTTAATTTCGTTCTGTTAAAATCTATAGGGGATGCTTTTATTTCCGATAAAGTCGCCATTGAGGATATAAAAGAGATTCTTGAGGAAGGTTAAGATGCTGGCTGCAGTAATCACGGCAAAAGATGCTGAAGATGTGATTAAAGACGCTGAAAAAGCGAAAAATGCTGATTTGGTGGAACTAAGGCTGGACTATATTAAAAATCTTGATGGGGAAAATCTTAAAAGAATAATTAAAAATTGCAAAAAACCCGTAATAACAACAAACAGGAGAAAGAGTGAAGGCGGATTTTTTATTTGGGGCGAAAATAAAAGGATTGAAATCCTAAAAAAAGCTGTAAATTCTGGGGTTGATTATGTTGATATAGAATATTCTTCGGATAAAGACTCGATAAAAAACTTGATTAAAATAAAAAACAAGACAAAAATCATTATTTCCTACCATAATTTTGAAGAAACTCCAGATGATATAACAAATATTTACAACTATATTAAAAAATTAAATCCTGATTTGATAAAAATTACAACGTATGCAAATTCTGTGACTGACAATTTCAGGATTTTTGATTTGATAAAAATGGCCAATCGGGAAAACAAAAAGGTTATTGCCTTTTGCATGGGCTCTTACGGGCAGTTCAGCAGGATTCTAAGCGTGATTCTTGGCTCTCAGATAACCTATGCCTCTGTTGAAAAGGGAAAAGAATCTGCAAGCGGGCAGCTTGCTGTAAATGAATTAGTCAGTTGCTACAGAATCAAAAAATTAAACAAAAATACGAAAATTGCCGGCCTGATCGGAAATCCTGTTGGGCATTCATGGTCGCATATAATCCACAATTCTGCATTTGAGAAATTTGGCATAAATGCCGTATACCTTAAATTTCAGGTTGATAAATTAAAGGAGTTTGTCTGGTACTTCAGGAGATTTGATTTGATGGGGTTCAGCGTTACAATACCCCATAAAATTGAAGTGATAAAATATTTGGATTCTATTGATAAAAAAGCAAAAAAAATCGGGGCTGTTAACACAATTGTTGCAAAAAACGGCAAACTTATCGGATACAACACTGATTGCGGAGGCGCAATGCAGGCATTAAAATCCAAGACAAAAATTAGAAACAGGAATGTTGTTCTGCTTGGGGCAGGCGGTTCAGCAAGGGCATTAGCATATGGGCTGAAAGAAGAAGGGGCTAATATTACAATTTTGAACAGGACTATAAATAAAGCAGCGCTTCTTGCAGATTATTTTAATTGTAATTATGGCCCATTAGGTGCCCTAAAAAATATTGATTATGATGTTTTAATCAACACAACCTCTGCGGGCATGCACCCTGAAATAAATAATTCCCCTGTTAATGCTGGTTTAATTAAAAAAAATTCCGTTGTTTTTGACATTGTTTTCAACCCGTTCAAAACAAGATTACTGCTGGATGCGGAAAAAAAAGGATGCGGGATAATTCCGGGAATTGAAATGCTGATTTACGGGAATATGATGCAGTTCAAGCTCTGGACAGGCAAAAATGCCCCTGAACAGTTAATCAGGAATAAAGTTTCAGGCTACTTGAAAAATGCTGACAATTAAAACCAAAAAATATGTGGACGCCGTAATAGGGGCGCCGCCTTCAAAAAGCTACACCCAAAGGGCTTTGATAGTTGCTGCACTAGCCAGAGGCAAATCTGTAATCAAGAATCCCTTATTCAGCGACGACACAAGCTTCATGGTTTCGGCCTTAAGGCAGTTTGGGGTTAAAATTGAGAAAAAATATGATAATCTGGTTGTTTATGGCTCAAATGGAATCTTAAAACAGCCAAAAGAAAAGGTTTTTGTAGGAAATGCAGGCACTGCAATGCGGTTTTTAACTGCATTGGCCTCGATTGCCAAAGGCATGGCAACAATAACAGGCGATAAAAGAATGCAGCAAAGGCCTATGCAGGACTTGATTGATGGATTGAAACAAATGGGCGTAAAAATTGAAAGCGACGGCTTCCCACCTGTAAAAATTTTTGGCGGATCATTTAACGGCGGAAATGTGAGATTAAGGGGCAATGTCAGCAGCCAGTACATTTCATCAATTTTAATGTGTGCCCCATATGCTAAAAACGGCGTAACAATAAATGTTATTGGAGATATTACATCAAAGCCGTATGTTGACATTACTTTAGATGTTATGAAAAACTTCGGGGTTAATGTGGAAAATGTCAATTACAAGAAATTCATTGTAAAAAACAATAGGAAGTACAAAGCCAGGAATTACAAAATCGAAGGCGATGCCTCAAGCGCCAGCTATTTCCTTGCTGCGGCTGCTGTGACGAAAGGGAAAGTAATGGTAAAGAATATAAATCCCAGCTCCAAACAGGGTGATATAAAGTTAGTTGAATTGCTTAAAAACATGGGGTGTGGCATAAAGAAAGGCATAGATTTCATTCAGTTGGAGGGAAGAAGCCTGAAATGCATTGATGTTGACATGAATCAAATGCCAGATGCCGTGCCTACTCTTGCCGTTGTAAGTGTTTTTGCTGACGGAACAACGGCAATAAGGAATGTTTCAAACTTAAGGTACAAGGAGACTGACAGGTTGAAGGCGCTGACATTTGAGCTGAGGAAAATTGGCGCCAATGTCGAGGAAATGCAGGACGGCTTGAAGATAAAGAGGAGGAGGCTGCAGAAAGCAATAATCGAAACCTACAATGACCACAGGATGGCTATGAGCTTTGCGGTTGCCGGACTTGCAATAAGCGGCATCAGGATAAAAAATCCCGCTTGCGTCGCAAAATCATTCCCGGATTTTTGGAAAAAATTCAGCTGGCTGTATAAAAAATGAACATAGCTTTAATCGGGTTCAGGGGAACGGGCAAGACAACAATAGCCAGGCTGCTGGCAAAGAATCTTGACAAAAAGCTGATATCAACAGACGAGGAAATAGAAAAAAAAACTAAGACTGGAATTGCAACGTTCGTTAAGAAATATGGCTGGGAGCATTTCAGGGATGTTGAGTCGGAAGTCATAGAGAACATAAGCGGTTTTGATGAGTGCGTCTTTGATGCAGGAGGGGGCATCATAATTAGGAATGAAAACATTATCAATCTGAAAAAGAATTCATTGATAATTTTGCTTACTGCCGATATTAAGACAATAACAAGCAGGCTGAAGAACGGCAAAAGCAGGCCTGCTTTGACAAAAGGCAGCTTTATTGATGAGATAGAAGAAGTATTAAAAGAAAGGAAGGAAAAATACAAAAAAATCGCTGACTACGAAATTGACACTTCAAGCCTCACTCCGGAAGAGGCTTGTGGCCTAATAATTCATTATGTGCAGATGGAGCTGCAATAAATAAAATGTCAAATACTTTTGGTAATTTGTTCAGGATAACAACGTGGGGAGAAAGCCACGGCAAGGCGATAGGGGTTGTAGTAGACGGCTGCCCTGCAGGGCTTGGGTTAAGCGAAGAAGATGTGCAAAAGGAGCTTGATAAAAGGGCGCCCGGGCAAAGCGAAGTGATGACGCAAAGAAAAGAAGCCGACAAGGTCGAAATTTTGTCGGGTGTCTTTGAAGGCAAGACAACAGGCACACCAATTTCGATGATAATCCATAACAAAGATGCGGATTCCTCGAAATACGAGAAGATAAAGAACTTGCTAAGGCCAGGGCATGCTGATTTTACTTACCAAATCAAATACAAGCATCGCGACTACAGGGGAGGTGGAAGAAGCTCTGCAAGAGAAACAGCTGCGAGAGTCGCTTCAGGGGCAATTGCAAAGAAATTGCTGGCAGAATACAATATAAAAATTGTTGCCTATGTAAAAGAAATTGCCGGGATTGAAGCAAATAAAATCAACTATAATGACATCAACAAGAATAATGTAAGGTGTCCTGATAAAGATGCTGCTAAAAAGATGGAACTTGAAATTTTGAAGGCAAAAAATGAAGGGGATTCAGTCGGTGGCGTATGCGAAGTCGTTGCTTTTAATGTGCCTGCGGGATTAGGCAGGCCTATATATAATAAGCTTGAGGCTGACTTGGGCTCTGCGATTCTCGGCATTAATGCTGTAAAAGGAATTGAATTTGGCGATGGCTTTGAAATTGCAAGAATGAGGGGCAGCGCTTCGAATGATGAATTTATGATTAAAAACAACAAGATTGTTACAAAAACAAACCATCATGGGGGAATACTTGGCGGCATCTCGACAGGAATGCCGATTATAATAAGGGCTGTTGTAAAGCCTGCGTCAAGCATTCTGAAAAAGCAGAAAACTATCAATTACAGGACAATGAAGCATGAGATGATTTCAGTTGAAGGGAGGCACGACCCTGCAACTATTGTAAGGTTTCCGCCTATTGCTGAGGCAATGACTGCCATCGTTCTTGCAGACCATATGATGATGGCTGGCAAAATCAATCCCGACAGCTTGCTGAAGTGATTTCTATGACAACTGTTGGCATAATTGGCGGCACTGGAAGGATGGGCAGCCTTTTTAAGGAATTTTTTGGAAAAAATAATTGCAGGGTTTTGGTTTCCTCAAGAAATACAAAACTTGGTATGGAAGATTGTGCAAGGCAAAGCGATGTTGTTCTGGTTTCTGTGCCCATGGACGTGACAATGGAGGTTATCAAAAAAGTTGCCCCCTGCGTGAATAAGGATTCGTTGTTAATTGACGCCACTTCCATAAAAAAGGAGCCTGTTGCTGCGATGCTGCGCTACTCAAAATGCGAGGTTATTGGAATGCACCCGGTTTTTGGACCCAGCATTGCTTCTTTTAAGAATCAAACAGTAGTTTTATGCCCTGCCAGGACAAAAAAATGGCTTAAGTGGGTGGTTGACATTTTTGAAAAAAATGGGGCAATGATAAAAATAACCACCCCTGAAAAGCATGATGAAATGATGTCAATAGTGCAGGGCTTAAACCATTTCAGCACTTTAACTGTTGCCCATACAATGAAAGAGCTGGGGATAAGTGTGAATGAGAGCTTTCAATACACAAGCCCAATATACAATTTAAGGATGATCATGATTGGCAGGATTCTGAACCAGAATCCGAAACTGTATGCGGATATAGAGATGATGAATCCGGAAAATAATAGAGCGATAGAGGTTTATTCAAATTCGATAAAAAAGCTCCAAAAAATAATAGCAACAAAAAACACAAAGGAATTTTTAAGATATTTTAACGAGTGCGCCGAATATTTTGGGAATTTCAAGGAAGAAGCTGAAAAAATGAGCAATTATCTCATAAATAAAATTGCGGAAAGGGAAAAATGAAAATAGCAATACTGGGTCCTGAAGGCACCTTCAGCCACGAAGCCGTCATTAAATATGACAAAAAAGCGTCAATTTTATTCCGGGATACTATAAGGGATGTGTTCAGTTCAGTTAACACTGGAGATGCTGATTTGGGGATAGTGCCGATAGAAAATTCAATTGCCGGCACTGTGGGGCCAACATTGGATTGCCTGGTTGAATTTGGACTAAAGATAAAAGCAGAATGGATATTGCACATAAGCCACAACTTAGTTGGCTTAGGGAAGATCGGTGATATAAATGTTCTTTACATCCATCCCCAAACCTATGAGCAATGCGAGCTGTTTATAAAAAAATACCTGCCGAAAGCCGAGATAATACAGACTGCAAGCAATGGGAAGTCCGCCGAGATTATATCAAAATCAAAGGATAAAAAAGATGCATCTATAACCCCGAAAATTGCGGTTGACATTTACAAGTTGAAAGTCCTCAAAAAAGATGTTCAGGACCACAAGTTTAATGTGACCAGATTTGTGGTAATTGGAAAGTCTGACAGCAAAAAAACAGGGTATGACAGAACCAGCATAGCAATTTATCCGCAAATTGACAGGCCCGGGCTGCTTTATGAAATAATTGGGCAGTTTGCAAAGAGGAACATTAACCTGACAAAAATTGAATCAAGGCCTTCAAAGGGAAAGCTTGGAGACTACATCTTTTACATTGATTTCCAGGGGCACAGGGAAGAAGAGCATATTGCAGGGGCTTTGAAGGATTTGGAAGGTACTGCTTTTGTGACAGTGCTTGGGAGCTATCCAAGAAAATATTGAAAACCGCAAAATAGTTTTGGGGCACTCAGAAATTTTTAATTCAGGATATGTTAAAATGGACATCAAGAAACTTGCAGAAAGCCTAAACCCGTTTGAAAGAAAGGTTTTGAAAGTCTTGGACAATTTCAGCTCTTTTAACGATATTATAAAGGTAACCGGATTGAAAGATGTTGAGGTAATGAGGGCATTGCAGTGGCTTCAGAATAAAAATATAGTTCAGATAAAAGAGGAGCAGAAAGAAATTATTTTTCTGGATGAAAACGGAAAAAAGTATTTAAAAAATGGCTTGCCCGAGAAAAAATTTCTTGAAGCAGTGGAAAAATTTGCTACAATATCTGAACTGAACAAAAAGACAGGGCTCAGCAATGAAGAAATTGCGATTTCCCTTGGCGTTCTAAAATCCAAAGCCGCAATTGAGATAGAAAAAGGCAAGGAGATTGTTGTTTCTATCACAGACCATGGCAAGCACTTGCTCAAGCACGGCTTTCTTGAGGAGCAGTTCTTAAAAGAGGATTTTCCAAAAGAATTGAATGCATTGAACGAGGAAGAAAAGTTTGTTGTTGAAAATTTGAGGAAAAGAAAAAAAATTGTCAAGGTTGAAACTGCAAAAATAATAAACGCAGAGCTTACAGAGACTGGCAAAAAATTAATAAAAGAAAAGATTGAAGAAGATTTAATAGAAAAAGTAACCCCTGCATTGATAAGAACAAGTGCCTGGAAATGCAAAAAATTCAGGCGATTTGATGTAAAAATCAATGTCCCGCGAATATTTGCCGGAAGAAAGCATCATTACAGAAAGTTTCTTGATGAGGTAAGGCTCAAGTTTATTGCCCTGGGATTTAAGGAGATGGAAGGTCCTGTCGTTGAGAGTGATTTCTGGAATATGGATGCGTTATTCATGCCGCAGTTTCATTCTGCAAGGGACATTCATCAGGGATATCACATAAAAGAGCCGAAATACTCTAAAGATTTGCCGGAAAAAATTATGAAAAATGTGAAGGAGGCTCATGAAAACGGATTTGGAACCGGCTCTAAAGGCTGGCGTTATGATTTTGATGTCAAGAGAACCCATAAGCATATATTAAGGACGCATGATACATCAATTTCAGCTAGAACTCTTGCTTCCAAGGAATTAAAAATCCCGGGAAAATATTTTCAAATTTCAAGATGCTTCAGATATGATTTAATTGATGCAACGCATCTGCCGGACTTCAATCAGGTTGGGGGGTTTATCATTGAAGAGGGCATTAACTTCGGACATTTGAAAGCTTTGCTCAGGCTTTTTGCAGAGGAGTTTGCAGAAACCGATGAGATAAGAATAAAGCCCAGCTATTTTCCATTTACAGAGCCCAGCGCTGAATTGCAGGCAAAACATCCTGAGTTTGGGTGGATTGAATTAGCAGGTTCCGGGATTTTTCGCCCGGAATTAGTAAAGCCGTTAGTAGGCAAAGAAGTTCCTGTTATTGCGTGGGGCGTCGGCTTGGACAGGCTTGCAATGTTCAAGCTTGGAATCAAGGACATAAGACTGCTTTTTTCTCACGACCTTGAGTTTTTGAGGGATGTTAAGGTGATTTGAAATGATAAAATTTGGAAAATTAACTCACCCTAGCAGGAATATAAGTGATGAAATAAAAAGGGCGAAAAAACAGGGATTTGATTATGTTGAAATAGGCATAGAAACCCCAAATGATTTTAACGCTATTCGAAAAAATAAATCAAGTATCAAGGAAGCTTTGGCTGGATTAGAGTATCTGCCTTTAGGTCACACAACTTGGTGGTATGATTTAAGCTCTCCTTACGAACTTGTTAGAAAAGCATGGGTAAATCAAGCTAAAAATGATATAAATATTGCCGGTGAACTTGGAATTAAATTATTAAATTTTCATTTTATGGTTTTAAGCGGTATTTTGTTAAGGGAAAGAAATTCCAGAAAAGTTGTGCTGGATAATTACATTAAAAGCTTGGGGGAATTATCAGACTACGCAAAGAAAAAGAATGTTGTTTTGATGTTTGAAAATGGTGAAGAGAAATTTGAGTATTATAGGTATGTAATTGATAAAACCCCTAATTTGATGGTGCATTTTGATGTAGGGCATGCATTTATTTCTGGTAGAATGAAAGGTGTTTGTAGATTTTTCTCGTATTTTAAGAATAGAATTGCCCATATACATATGCATGATAATCGTGGCGACAAAGATGAGCATCTTCCATTGAAAAAAGGCAAAATAAAATGGAAAATTGTTGCTTCCTTACTTAAAAAATACAACTATGACAAAACAATTACATTTGAGGTTTTTACTTCTGACAAAGATTTGACAAAGTCAAGATATTACTTTAAAAAATTATTAAATTAACATGCCAACAATAACCTTTTCATTGAAAGATCTGCAGCATTTGGCAGGTAAAAATCTCACTATTGGGGAAGTGGGGGAACTGGCGCATTATGGAAAAGGGGATTTGGAAGGTTATGACGAGGAAGCTGATGAGGTGAAAATTGATTTTGGAGACACAAACTTGCCTTACCTGTGGAGTGTTGAGGGATTTGCAAGGCTAATCAAGGGCGTCCTCGGGCTGCAAAAAGGCTTGCCGAAAATAAAAGTTCAGAAAGGTAATTATCAGGTTATTGTTGATAAATCCGTTGCAAAAACAAGGCCATTTATTGCCTGCTTTGCCGCAAAAGGGCAAAGAATTGATGAATATTTGCTTAAGCAGCTTGTTCAATTGCAGGAAAAATTCTGCGAAACCTATGGCAGGAGAAGGCAAAAAGTTTCAATTGGGTTGTATTCCTATAAAAGGCTGAATTTTCCAGTGCATTACAAGGCAGTTGAGCCACTCTCAGTTGAATTTGTGCCTCTGGAATTCAAGGCAAAGATGAATTTAAGGGAGATACTTGCAGAGCATCCTAAAGGCAGGGATTATGCATGGATTCTTGAAGGGCTTGACAAATATCCTGTTTTGATGGATGATAAAAATGAAGTTATGAGCTTCATCCCGATAATAAATTCAAATTTTACCGGCAAATTGGAAATTGGGGATGAAAATCTGTTTTTTGAAGCAACTGGCACAGATGAAGAATCAGTCAATTTGGCTGCAAACATTTTTGCTTACGCCTTGCATGACAGGGGCTTTGATGTTTATTCTGCTGAAATGAAATATAATGACAGAAAAGTTATTATCCCAAACTTGGAGAAGGAAACTATTGATATTAAAAACGAGCAAATAAAAAATTTGTTCGGGTTGGAGCTTAAAGAAAGCGAAGTAAAGCATCTTCTTGAGAATGCCCAGTATGATTTCCATAACTATAGAGTCGAAATTCCCCCCTACAGAAAGGATATATTGCACCCATACGATATAATTGAGGACCTTGGAATAATTTATGGATATAAAAATATAAAAGAATTGCCTCTGGCAACTTTTACAATAGGCTCAACTTTAAAACTGAATGACTTTATCGACAAAGTAAGGGAACTTGTTGTCGGGCTTGGCTATCAGGAGATAATGAGTCCTGTTCTGACAAACAAGGAATTTCTTTACAAAAAAATGAACATTGAGGATTCCGGCACTATTGAAATTGAGGATTACATGTCTGAAACTTACTCAGTTGTGAGGAGCTGGATTTTGCCTAATTTGATGGAGGTTTTTTCAAAGAACAAGCATGTTGAATTTCCGCAGAAAATATTTGAAAGTGGCTTGATAAATACAAGAAAAGGCGAGGATATATCGGAATACTACAGGATTGCAATAGCGGTGTCTCATGAGCACACAAATTACACTGAAATAAGGCAGGTTTTGGATTACATTATGAAATGTTTTGGGTTAAAGTATGATATAGAAGAGGCTGAACACAATTCTTTTATTGAGGGAAGGTGCGGAAGGGCAGTTGTAAAAGGAAATAAAATTGCTTATTTGGGCGAAGTAAATCCTGCTGTATTGGAAAACTGGGGCTTGGAAATGCCTGTTGCTGCCTTGGAGCTAAATTTAACAGAGTTGTTTGAGGTGGTGGAGAAGAAATCATAATAAAATGACTCATGATGAAAGGTGCAAGAAATGTAAAGAAAATGATGAAATAAGGGGACACCCCTTATAATCCCCTTCCGCCTCGTTCCTCGTCAACTCTTTCAGAGGTTGCCGTATCTCACGAGGCGGTGAAATCTGCTAAGGGCTTTTGGCGGTCATCAATAA
>Ga0105164_10001682_pt1 | contig 14026 bp, 8 predicted proteins | sample VDWuncwatermetaG_FD_89674 | JGI IMG/M metagenome (GOLD analysis project Ga0105164, IMG submission 89674) | Wastewater microbial communities from Netherlands to study Microbial Dark Matter (Phase II) - VDW unchlorinated drinking water | ecosystem: Environmental > Aquatic > Freshwater > Drinking...
CCGAACAGCACCCAGCCCACCAGCGCGATGAGGGCCGATCCGGTGAGAAATCGCGGCAGGAGGGTCATCACCCCGCCACCTCCGTCAGGCCCCGAAGCGCCGCTCCCGGCGCTGATAATCCCGCAGGGCCTCGAGGAAATCGGCCTTGCCGAAGTCCGGCCAGAGCTTGGGGCTGATGTACAGCTCGGCGTAGGAGATCTGCCAGAGCAGGAAGTTGGAGATCCGCTGCTCGCCGCTGGTGCGGATCAGCAGGTCCGGGTCCGGCTGGCCGTCGGTGTAGAGGAACCGGCTGAAGAGCTCCTCGTTCAACTGGCTCACCTTGAGCTTGCCGGCCTTCACCTGCTCCGCCACCCGCCGGGCCGCGTGGACGATCTCCGAGCGGCTGCCGTAGTTCAGGGCGAGGTTGAGAACCATCTTCCGGTTCTCCCGGGTCTCCTCCATCACCCGCTCCAAGTGCCGCCGGACAAGCGCCGGCAGCCCGCCGAAATCGCCCAGCACGTTCAAGCGGATTCCGTTCTTCATCAGATTGGACAGCTCCCGCCGGAGATACTCGTTAAGCAGGCGCATCAGCGTGGAGACCTCATCGGTGGGCCGCTTCCAGTTCTCGACGGAGAAGGCATACAGCGTCAGGAATTTGATGCCAACCTCGCGGGCCAGCTCCGCGGCGGCGCGGACCGACTTGATTCCGGCCCGGTGCCCCATCACGCGGGGGAACCCCTTGGCGCGGGCCCACCGGCCGTTGCCGTCCATGATGATGGCAACGTGGCGCGGCAGGCGGTCCCGGACCAGCCCGGCGGATTCTATTTGTTCGGAAAGGGTAGCGTCCATCTGCAAAAGCTCTATTATACCGCCGAACAACCAAAAGGGGTCCGACCCTAAAGGGTCAGACCCCCGCGAGAAACATTTGGGAGGCTATGGGCCGGACTGCTGCAGGCGTTCCGACAGCGCCCGGTTCTTCGCCTGCTCCTGGATCAGCGCCTCATTGAGGCGCCGGCTGAGGGTGACGGACTGGGAATAGCGCCCCTCCACCCACCGGACTTTTTCTTCGAGCGTCTTATTGACCTGGGCGAGTTGATGGACCTGCTGCTCGAGAAGGAGACACTCTCCCTCCGTGTTTCGGCGCCGGGAAGAAGAACCGAAGGCCACCAGCAGGGCGGCCATGGTGACCAGCGTTAAGGAAGCGGTGACTCCCCGGTAGCGGTCTTCCAATGAACCTTATTTGTACTGTTCGAGGGCCCGAGCCTTTTCAACCAGTTCCGGTGAACCGGAGGCCTCGCCCTGGCGGATCAGCTGCAGCTCCTTCTTGGTCAGCTTCTTTGGAACGATGACAATCTCCACGCGCCGGTTCTTCTGGCGTCCCTCGGTCGACTCATTGGAGTCCACGGGTCGGTACTCTCCGTAGCCGGTCGCTCCCAGATGGTGGGGATCCACTCCCTGATCCTCCAGGAAATGGAGAACGCTCGTCGCCCGGCCGGTGGAAAGCTCCCAGTTGGATTTCCAGCCGGAATGTTTGATCGGCTCGTTGTCCGTGTGCCCCTCGACGCCGATCTCCCGGTCCGGGACCTTGTCCTTGATCACGGAGGCGACTTTCGTCAGCGTATTCTCCGCCCCCTCGCGAAGCACCGCCTTGCCCGAATCGAACAAAACCTCGGCGACAAAGGTAAGGACCAGCCCCCGTTCGGCCATCTCCAGCTTGACCTGGTTGCCCGCGATCTCGCTCTGCAGCTGCCGCTGCAGCGCGTTCATCGCGTCGCGCAGCTGATCGGCCTCGGCCTCCTTCTGCTGCTGCAGCCGCTCCAGCTCCGACGACAGCTCATGGATCTTGCGGACGTCCGTCGGGCGGCCGGAGTAGAAGTTGATCCCGCAGCCGGCCAGCGCCAGCGCGAGGAAGCTGCTCATGAGCGAGAAAAAAGCGCGCCGCATTTTAGTCCCCCTGTTTCTGAGTCTGAGAATGGGTGGTGGTCTGGGCCGTCTTCAGGTACGACTCCAGCTTCGCCCAAGTCCGGGGGCCGACCTTTCCATCCCCGCTCAGGCCGTGGGCCAGCTGGAAATCCCGGATGGCCGCCTTGGTCCGGGCCCCGAGCTTTCCATCGGTGGAACCGGGATCAAACCCGGCCGCCTTAAGGGCCAACTGAACCTCGCGCACCCGGGACGACTCATCCGCCGGAGCTGAGGCCGTGGTGGACGCGGCCGGACTGTTGGAAGCCAGCGCCTTGGGGCTCGCCGCGTTCTCCGCCGGAGCTGAGACGGTGGACGCCGCCGGCATGTTGGAATTGATCGCGGCGAGCTCCTCCTGCGGCTGGATCGGTTCGATCTGGATCGCCGGCAATGGCGAACCCGAAGGAGAAATATTCATGGACGAAGCCACGGACTTGAGCGCCGCCCGCCGCCCCATCCCGTAACCAAAACTGGTGAGCACGATCGCCCCGCAAATACCCGCAATCAACCAACCGGATTTACCTTGGCCTACCATGACGTGTTCTCCTTCAGCGTTCGATGTGTGAGTGACCGGTTAAATAGAGTGCAGTGAGAAACTCGACGATTCTAGCACCCCTTCCGAAAAACTGTCAAGCCGCCTCGGAGCTCAAGAAAATTCGAATGGCCTGAATGAACCCTTTGGCTTCTTCCATAGTGCGCCGGGCGGTTTCCTCTGAAACCTGCTCCAGCGGTTCATAGTCTCCGACCTGCCGCACCTGAAAAACTTCGTGAAGAGCCCGATGCCATTTGGGATCCAACCGGCCCGGTTTGATGAATTCGCGGCCAAACGCCGCCAAAACCGCCGAATGGCTCGAATAAACCAGGTCCTTCGTCAACAAAAGCGCCTCAGCCGCGTAGAACATCCCGTAATAAGCGCGGGAAGCGGAAAACCCATGCGACCCTTCCTTAGAAAGCAGCCGGGCGGCGGCCAGAGATTCATCCGCCTTGACAAGGAACCCCTCCACCTCTGGTTTCACGCGGAGAGCCGCATCGCTTCCCTACGGACATTGATCAGCAACGGAGTGCGGCGAGTCTCGAAATCACCCACCCGGACCGGCATCAGTGTTATGGGCACTTCATACTTCAAGCTCAAATCGGAGGTGAATCCGCTAGTCCGCCGAAGCTCCTCCCCCACATCGGAAAAATCATCCAACACCAACAAGAGATCCAGGTCCGAATCGGGACGCGCTTGCTTGCGGGCGTAAGAACCGTACAGATAGACCCCCCTCAACCGAGAGCCGTAGAGAGACTCAAGCCCCTCCAACAGCTCCTTCTGCAATCCGGGGAAGGACTCCTGAAGCGTCCATGCAAGCCGGGGCCGCGAGGCGATCCATTCCGTCATCTGCGCCCACCTCACCCGCCACAAGCGACCGACCTTAATGGCCGGCAACTCCCCCCGATGAATCATCCGGAACACGGTCTTCGTCCCCACCTTAAGATACTCTGCCACCTCCCGGAGGGTCAAAAGCTCCTCAATATCATGGACTTTATTAGACTTTAATGTACTTTTCATGACAAAACAACTTTACCACGCCTGGAAGGAGAAATCAATTACAAGTAGCGGCTGAAGTCCGCCGCCTGCCGGGCCCGTCTCAGGAAATTCCTGAGACCCTGATTGAACACCGCTCCCACGTTCGACATCAACCGTTCCAGCGTCAGGTTTCCTTCCGCGTAGACCGGGATATCCCTGCCCCCGACGTCCAGCGCCGCCTGCACCCGTTCCTGCGGCCGCGTCGAGAAGACCCGCACCGATTCCACCCCCCGGTAGAGTCCAACCACCCGGTTGAGCTGCGCCGCGTAGTCGCTCCCATCCGTGACGAAAATCCGTCTTCCCTCCAGCGGCCGGTCCGTGGCTATTTGAAGCGCCCGGGCCAAGGCATTAGAATTCACCAACACCGGCAGGTCCTTCGGCAGGTACAGCGCGGCCAGCGCTTCATCCACCCCTTGGCTCAAATCCGCCACCACACCCATCGTGGACGGAGCGGCCGGTGTAAACTCCAGATCCGGCTGAGTCCGGAACCATTCCGTGAGCCCTGGGAGCCCGGCGAAAGCCTCGGCCCGCGTTGCCGTCTTCTCCTCCGCGCCGGCGGAGGGGCCTCGCCGGCTCTGAACGCTCTCGATCCATGCGTCGGCTTCCGGTGTCCTAAGAAAACCGGCAGCTCGAATGAGGTCGTTCTGGAAATACACCCCCACCTGGGCCTGAGGCCCAACGAATTCGGAGGATACGTCCCAGAGAGACTTGATGACGTTGAGAACCTCTGTTCTTTGTTTCGGACGGGCCAGAAGCTGCATCCCCGAGACAGCCCAGGATCGAGCCAGGGCATTCTCCGACGACCCGGAGGTTGCGACCCCTCGGAAGAAAAGATACATCTCTTCACGAAGCGGAAAGCGTTGTCGCTCTGTTCTCGCGAGACCGGTGACCCAGCGGGTAATCTCCAGCCGCTGCATCGGCAGGAGGCTGTGCCACCGTTCTTCGTCACTGTGCAAATACAGGACCTCCATCAAGGTTGATCCCAAGTCGGAGCCGCGCCGATCCAAAAATCGCTCAATCTCTCCCTTGCCCTTTAGGGGTTTAATCTCTTCCAACAACCCATCCGTCACCTCATCGGTTGGACCCGTTCCCTGAGCATCGGCGAATGGGATACCGGCCGCTTTCTCGGCGGAAACGAAAGAGACTATATCTCCGGGCGATAGCTTCCATCCGGGCTGCGCAGGGATTTGTTTCCCGTTCAACAGAAGAACCCGAGTCGGGTCCGTCGAGCGCAATTTGAACCTCAGCGGATAAAACGGTGAGCGGACCGGCTGCGCCGAAAGAACCATGGCCGTTTGCGCCTCTATTTTTTGAAGCGTGAGGTCTCCGGGCTCTCGGAGCAGCGCCTGCGCACCTTGCGAGACCAACAACAAAACATCCTGCCCGGAACGATTTAGCTGGACCGACGCTCCCTCCCCCTGCAAGCGTCCGGGGTGCCGGTCAATAACGTCCAACTCACTTTGCAATGACTCGCGCAATGCGGCCGGTCCTTTATTCCTCAGGAAAGACTCTAAAAACGCTCGTCTCTCAATAAGCGCCGGCCCCGACATGAACAGGGCGGAGCCGGCATCCGGTCCCCACATGTCGACAAACTCCTCACCCTTCCAGCCGGAATGAAGCCTGAGCCGGACTCCCTCAGAGATCTCGATGAAGAATTCTTGGCCGAGTGGCATATGGAACGAGATTTCCTCCAACTTGTCGGCGGGCGGTTGTTCCTGAAGCAGCGCGTCCAGCTCTTGGCGTTCCCGATCGTTCACCCAAGGTTGTCCGGATTGCTCCTGCAACCGGCGGAGGGTGCGGGCGAGGGTTTCCTCCATCTTTCGGCGGGCATTCACCTCTTTCTCTGCGGCAAGCAACTGCTTCATACCCCGGACCGCCCAGATTCGGGTCGCCATGAAATCCCCCCATTGGCTTTCTCTCGCCGGAAAGGCGACGCCCCGAAAGAACCCGAACAGGTCCAACCCATCGGAGGGAAACAGATAATGGGCCATCCATTGGACAACGATCCTTCGCTGGCGCTGCATCAAGGATTCCCATTTGTTAGGGTCGGAATGCCATCGAACAACCATGGGGCGCGGGTCGAGGCCTTGCCTCCAGAGCTTGGAGAGAAATTCCGCCGGTCTATTTCCCTTGGCAGCCTCCATCAAGAGGCGGAAGACCCCCGGACGGGTGACGGCCTCCTTCAAGTTTTGAATCTCCAGCGATCGAGCGGAGAGATCGTCCGGAATGAGCAGCCCAAAAATGAGGGGGCGCTGGGTTTGATGGCGGCTCGCATCCGTTATCTCCACCGGATAAGCAGGGAGATCCTCTCCTGCATGCTGATCCAGCCAATCCCTCTGTTCCGCCGGCGTCAGAGGAAAACCCGAAGGGTGCAGCAGAAGCCGATTGGGAACGAATCCCCCGATCCCCCGATACTGAACCCATACACCGGCTCCTCCGGTTGCTTCACCCTCGACCTCCACCTCAAACGCTCGTATCGACGTAACCTCATCAAGAGCTCTTTGGATTTGCACAAATGGCGCCTCCTCCAGCCCGGCGGCGGCGGTTCCGGTGATGAAGCGCTCCAGGCGGGCGAGGCGGATCAGGTATTCCACCGGCTCATGCGCGGAGTTGACGAGTGTCCCGGCCCGGACGTGCCGGCGCATCGGTTCCACCTCGTAAAGGACCTCCTGCTTGGCCAGCACGAGGGCCAGGATCACCCGGGCGATCACGTCGCCGGCCGGCTTTGCCTCGCCGGGCCGCGCGATCTGGATCACGTTGGGGAAGAGTTCCAGCCGGGCGTCGTATTGGTCCAGCGAGATCACGGCGCCGGGCCACCGGTCCAGGTCCGGGAATTCCAAGATGTGTTTCACCGAGTCGTCCACGTAAAGGGTGGCTCTCGGATCGATCAGTCCCTCCCGCGCCAGCCGCCAGAGGGCAGCCCCCTTGCTGGGGTCGGTCTCCGGCACCGCGCGCGGGATCACTTTCGAGCGGACGCGGGGAGACAGGCGCTGCACCACCCGCTCATCAATGCCCTGCAGCGTGCCGGCGGTAAGCGTAATCAGCCGGAAGACGGGGTTCCTCAGCAGGAGAAGGTCCAGCAGCCTTCTCGTCTCATCGGACATCTCCAGGCCGATCGGGCGGGTCGGCGGACCGGGCGTCAAGACCCCCTCCATGTCCATCGCGAGGTAGGTGAAGTCCGGCAGATCCACCAGCGGGCGAAGCCTGCGATAAATATCGTCCATGGCCGGAACAGGAACAGGCGGAAGTTGCGAGATCAATTGTTGGCGGAGTTTCAGGAGCTGGCCCTCCGCTTGCAGCAATTGCCGGCGCAGGCGGACGCGCCTCTCAGAGAGAGGGCTCCCAGCACCAAAAAAGGCCAGCTTCGCGGATGGGCGGGCCGGGTGGTTGTTCTGTTCCTGGAGCTCCTTCACCACCGAGAGAGCTTTGTCGATATCGGGAATTTCCTTGGGCCCGATCTTGACCAGTGCCCGGATCGCTTCAACTCGCACATCGTCCAGCACGTTCTCCCGGTCCCGCGCGATGTCAATCAACGAGTTCAAAGCGATGGAGTCCGCCCGGCGAAGGAGAAGGTAATGGACCAGGCGGCGCGCCTGAGCAGTGCCTTCCTCTTTCTCGAACCAGGCGGGAGCGGGGATCACCCTCATTTCACGCTTGTCCTCTCCCGCATCCTCAGGGACCAAAACCACCCGCTCCACGAGAGACAGCTCAGCCGCCGCCCGGAGAAATTTGGCCACCTGCGATTCGTCAAAAGGGTTCAGCGGCAGCACCCGGGCTCGGTCGGACTGGACATTCAGGAAATGAGTGCCGCCGGTCCGGGCCTCTTCCTGCAGCCGTGCGAGGGCCTGGTCCGGGGTCATCGGCTCCTCCAACCCGCTCGCCGCCGGTCGCGGCGGCGGTTCAATGCGCAGAACATGGATCGCCGTACGCAATTTCCGCCGGTCCAGTCCGTTCCAGGCCTTCTTCGCCCGATCCGCGAAGGGCTGCAGCACGTCCCGGTCCCGATCGGGATCGGCCGTCGGCAGCGAGGCGGCGATTCCAAAACCGGACTGCAAATCACGCCGGGTGTCCGTGCCCACGATGCGGCTGAGCGAGACCTGCGCGAGGAAGTCCATCTCCCCTTTGATCACCGCCTGAAGAACCGCCCATCCCCAACGAACCCATCCCTTGTCTTCTTCAGGGCTTTGGGATTTCTTATTGAGGAAGGCGATGGCCTCCTGAATGTATCCTTTCCCTTCTTCCGTGACGCCTCCATAGGTGTCCAGCGCCCAGAGCAGCTCCCGTTTTTCAGGCGACATCGCGAAATCGGGCTCTTGCCGCCGAAAAAATTGCCTTTCATCTTTTACCAACGGAGAATTCGAGGGAGGGACGTAAAAAGCCCCCCCGAGCTCCTCCAGGGTCCTGGGAATCTGTTGGCGGCGATGCTGCAAACCATTCCGCCCGGCCACGGAAACCCAGAGCGGTCCCTGGCTTCTGTGCGTGGGCCTTGCAACGGTGTATTCGGCCACGTCCCCATGAGCCGAAACCTTGATCAGCGAGGCTCCCACTTCCATCCGGCGCAGCATCGGAAGGGTGAGGATCCGTTCGGCCGCCCGCAAGCGTTTTTCGGTAACCGCCGGAGAGAGTTTCAGCAGGAGTCTCCGGAGCGTTTGTGCAGCCGATTCCTCCAGGCCGGCGCGATCGAGCTTCCAGAGGCGGCCCTCCCCGTTCTTCATGCCGGCGGTGAGCTGCTTGCCGTCGGGGCTGAATGCCAGCGTGTAAACAGAGGAGGCTTTCTCCTGGATGGATAGGGCGGTGTCCAAGGCGCGGAACTTCCCATACTTCCCATCCTCAACGTTCCACAGATAGACGGTGCCGGATTCTCCGGCGGAGGCCAGCAGCTTGCCGTCCGGGCTGAAGGCCAGCGCGTAGACCGGCTCCTCTTGGGTATGGCGCAATGGGATAAACTTCCGCCCTCTCGCGAACCAGACCCGGATTTCACCCCGATCGTCGGCGGAGGCGAGAATCCTCTGCGGCGGCGGAGCAAAAGCCAAGCTCAGGATCTTGGCTCTCGGGCCGTGCTCCGGCGCTACATCCAACCTGGTCGGTTTTTCGCCGGCTGCCAGGTTCCGGATCTCCCAGATTTCCACTTTTCCGTTATCGGTGCCGACAGCAATGAGCTGGCCGTCCGGATGGCGCTTGGAACTACTGGGGCGATAGGCCACGCTGGTGGGTTTGCCCTGGCCCGGTTTCAGCCGCGCCATGACCTGGAGATTCCGCCTAGCCGTGGGCACGAGGTTCCGGAACTCCACCGCTCCATCCGAGACAACCATCATGGAGGTGCCCCTCGGGCTGACGGCGAGCTCACTGGGATAGGGAAAGCCGTAGGTCTGCTGGTCAAGCTTCAGCGGGCGGTCAAACTGGATCCAGTCGGAAGTGGGTACCCCCCGAGACAACTCATAGGTGCGGGCGTCCGTAGGGCTGATCGCAACAATTCCCACGTTCGACCGGAAAGCCACCCCCACCGCGCCGGGATGTTTGATCGGGCTGCCGGGATGGAACTTGGCCCCGCCCGTTGGGCCATCCGATCCCATGACCCCGAACCGCGGCTGGCCGCTGTCCTGATCCCGGATCCGGATGGTCCCGTCCGCGCTGAGCGTCGCCATCAGTTTCCGCTTGGGGTCCCCGCTGTAAGCGATGTCGATGATCGGCGACGACCCGTGGCCCCGCAGCGCGATCGGTTTCTCCTCGAGCCCCGCTGCCGGGTTGGCGAAGTTGGTTTTTAAGACGTCTGCAACGATCTCTTTGTAAATCTCGTTCTCCGGCCTGGCAACCGCCGGCTTCTTGGAATCCGGATCCACCTTGCCTGCCGTCAGCCGATAAATCATGAATTCGATGGCTAACGTCAGATCCCCGCCCTCGGGCTCTTCTTTGACAATTTTTCTGGCCAGCTGGGGAATAAGATCATTCCAATTGCCGTCGTTCACGGGGTTCACCGCAAGAAAGGGGACGATCTCCTCTCTCAGCAAAGCCTTCGCGTCTTCCTCATTCAAGAAGGGATGCCCTCTCTGCGGCGCAGACGCCCTCTCCATATCCTTCAGGATGACCATGTTGGCTATTCTAAAACGCCCGCTCAAGATCCGGAGGAACTCATCCAGCAACGCATTCTGGATCGCTTCCCTCTTTTTAGGGTCGTACCTTGCCCAGCGGCGCAGGAACGAGAGGTAGCCCAGCCCCTTCGGAGCGGCGGAGGGATACAAGAGATCGGTCTCCAACTGCTGTTCCAAAGGAGATTTTTGAGCAGTGGCCGCATGCTGAGGCTTGGCGGTGGTCGGACCGGCAGCCGCCGGATACGAGCCGGAACCGGCCGCATGCCTGGATCTCCATATGAAGAGCTCCCGGCCGGCTGAGCTGGAGGCATCAACCTTCGCTTGCATGTCGTGCAGCGACTTAACCAGCTCTCTGATCTCGGGAACAACCAGCGGCTGTTGGGCTGATCGCAGCCGTCTGACGAGAGAGGACGGGGATTCCCACACGATCGCGATGATCTGTTGAGGATCGGCCGGCGCGGAGAACCGCGATACCTGAAGAATGGCGCTATCTCGCGCCAGCGATTCCAGCAGCACAGGCGGGATCGGCCTCATGAAAAGATCCACCCAGTGGGTCTTGGGCTGCCGGAAATCCCGGGGGGCTCCTTGGGTCCGCGCGAAGATATTCCAACCCTGCTGCTTGTAGTGCAGCTCGTAATAACCCGCGAGAAGCGCCAGATCTCCCTGATCCCCGGCGAGAAGCACCTGGAGATCCCGCTCATGTCCTTTAGCCCACGCCGGAGGCTGCTTGAGCGCTTTCAAGATTTGGATCACCATCGCCCACATGTCCCATAGAGAAGAACCGGGGGTTTTGATGGCGCCATCGGCGGCTTTAGCGAGGTCCCTGGCGGACTTGAGGTGTTTATCGTGATTCGTCTTGAACGCGGCGTAATTGGCGAACTCTTCCAGCCCGGCGGCGGGGTTCACGGAACCCCCGCCGATAAAGTCCTGAGTGGCAGACGCGACTGCTTGGAACAACGTCTCCAAGGTTGGGTCGTAATTGAGGCTGTCTCTTTTTAGACGCTCCCCCTGCAGCCACTCGGCGGCTTTGTTCTCGCCTCTGAGCCGGGGCGCCAGAAGAGGCTTCAGGTTATTTTCGGCTTGATCCAGAGCCCGCCCTCCCTCCGTGAACCCGGGCGCGTATACTCCATTTTCAGTGAGATCGGACGCGGGTTTCGCGTAATAAGGCTGGAGATTATCCCAAGCTTCGATGTACCGCCGCAGCGCTTCGATCAGCGGCCGGTCCGCCGGACCGCTCAGGAGGGGATCCTCCGGGGGCAGGATGCCGAGCTGCTCCAAGAAGGCGACCGGCAGCCAGGTCCCGTTGCTTGAACCGGCATCCTTGATCCCGACCTTTCGATCCGCCCCGATCACCACCTCAAAATGGACTCTGGACACCTTATTATCTCCGGCGATGTAACCGTGCCCGGCCGGATAACCATCCTTCAATTTGCTGCGACTCCTCCCAAAACCGATCCGGACCGGCTCCTTCCCCTTCGCCGGATAAGGAACCGCTTTGTCCCCTGTCCAGCTCCCGAATGGTGTGACCAAATTGACACCAGCCTCTCCCACGGCAACTTCCAAATCAACCGTCGCTGCGCCGGGTACATAAAGGGGGATCTTTAAGGAGCTGAGCGGTTTACGGGGATCGCCCAGCACCTGCAACACCGTGCCCCCGGGGATGCGGACCATCGCCCTGCGGGTCAAGAGGCCGATCCCCGGCTCTAAGACAATCTTCCTGCGGTTTTCTGCAGGCTCGTTCCACCATTTCCAATCGGCCAGGTCGAGCTGCTTCTCTTCCAGCCCGGCGGCGGGCGCCAGCTGGGCGGCGATCTCTTCCGCGCCGGCCCGCTCCGGGCGCAGCGCGAAAGCAGGGGCAGAGGAGGTGATCAGCATCGGGCCAACAAGGAAGGCGGATACGAATCGGCGCCTTGCCACTCCACGTATCCTCATGCTAGACTCTGTTCAGAAGGAGAAAAACGATGGTGCAATTCCGAGCTAAAGCCGAACGTGTTTTGATGCGCCTGCTCAAAGAGATGAACGCGCAGGAATTGCGGGAAACCGTCGATTTCGCTCTCTTCTTGAAAAGCCGATCCTGTTTTGATCCCTCCCAAGCCTATTTTTGGACCAAGCGGTGGCAAGCGATGGAGGGACGCGTTCAGCGGGACAAGAGAGCTAACCGCATTTTGGGAGAAGGTTCCGTTCAGTCTCTGCTTCGCGTCTTGAAGGCGTGAGGATCCTCGCCTACAAAAGCTTCCGGAAATTCTACCGAGACCTCCCGGCCCACATTCAGAGGAAAACCGATAAGCAGCTCGGTCTTTTGGCTGAAAATCCCCGCCATCCTTCGTTGCAGGTAAAGAAAATCCAAGGGGCCTCCGGAATCTGGGAAGCCCGCGTGGACCGACATTACAGGCTTTCATTTGAAATGTCCGGAGATACCGTTTATCTGCGAGTTGTTGGAAATCACGACGACGTCTTGAAACACCCATAAATCCCGCGTCATACCATCTGTTCCAATCCGGCCTGAACGGCGGACTGCGCGTCGAGGATCTCCTCGATGCGGGAGCCCGGAATACCCAATTCCTCCAGACCACTGGCCAGGCTGGCCGCGTCGGTGATCACAATCGGCTGCCGGCCGAGCTGTTGGGCGACCACGCGTGTCACTTCTCCCTGCCAACCGGACGCCGACACATCGGCGGAAACAAAAGTCCGGATCCCTGAGTTCACCGCCAGATAATCCTTTTCCTCCAAACCGGCCCACAGCAGGCCGATCACCTGCCCAGGATCCACGCCCAGCCCCAGCTGTTGTCGGGCATCGGTCGGCGTCGCGGCCACCACAACCGGCCGGATGCCGGCCCGCGACATCGCCACGCTCGCCGCCGGATTGAACGAGAGAATAGCCCTCTTTTCCTCCAGCCCGGCGGCGAGGGGATCGACGTACCAGTACGTTCCGGGCAGCAGGGTCTTGTCGAAAATGATGGGGTGGCGGATTCCCGCTGCCGTCGTCTCAACGTGCGTGGCCGACACGGACCGGATTTTGTGTTCCGTGGATCCAAAGCGGTCCTTGGCCGGCGCGAGAACGCCGCCATTCCGCAAGCGGGCCAGTTCCCGTTCTTCCGAGACGACAAGGTCGCCTTCGGGGACTAAGATCCCGCCTTGCCGGAGGTTGATCAGATCCTCCATTGTCCGCAGGAAGCGGACATTCCGCGGCTCTTTCCGGAGAAGGCCTGCGATCTCCTGCGTCAGCCTGCCGATATCGAACCACAATTGAGGAATCTGTCCGGCGAGATCGGCGGGAATCGTCTGGTAAACGTTGATCAGCGACCATCGCTTGATAAGCGATTCCAGCCTATCCGCCGCATTGTTAAGTTCCTGCCGGAAGAGCCACTTCGTCACCTCTTGATCGGCGGAGATCCCTTTCAACGCCTCGATCTTTTCCCGCGCCATCTGCAGAGTTTTTTCCGCCGAGTCGAGCAAAGAGGCCCTCGCATCCCTCTGCGCCTGCTCCTCCAGCCCGGTGGTGGGTGCATTCGCGGCGATAGCGGAATCCTTCTTGATAAAAGCCAGCGTGTCGTTATTTTCCAGCTCGATGCCGTTGTCTTTCAAGAGCCTGACAACCTGCTCCTCTTTTTCCGGAGGAATCTTAGCCAGCTGCATCAACTGCGCAATCGGCCTGGATTCGTAATGCGTCACTTCCATGAGATGGGGCGGAGCGAACATGGTAACGATGTGCGCGATTTCTTCCGCTAATCTACCGATTTCGTCCAAGGACAGGACCTCCTCCAGCCCGGCGGCAAGGCGGGCGGACAGATGCGCGGCTACGCGCAGCTTAACGGCTTGGGAAGTCTTTTTAAGCTCCGGATCGGACAGGAGATCGATCGGAATGAAACGGTTGTCGAAGATTCTAAGACGATCCTGTTGCTCTCTTTCATCCAGAAGCCGGGAATCCACCAGGAAGACCTCGGGCTCCGGGAAACTCAACTTGCGGGCTTCCTTCAGCACGTTCGACGCGAAACCTCCATCAAACTCTCCCATCGCGAAGATGAGATCCGGCTTGTTCCGGGACATTGCCTTGCGCGCCTCTTCATCCGTGGAAACAACGAGAACCTCCACCCCGGGAGAGGGAGAGCGGGTACTGCCGGAGACGGAGCCCGCCGCGAGCCGCGCCGCCCAGCCGATCCGCTCGGCCATGACCCCTTCTCCAACCACCAGAACCTTGAGGGGACCGGCCCGCTCCTCCGCGCCGGCTTGAGTCCGGCTGGGGATGAACCGCGCGTTGGGATATTGCTCGAAAAGATTTTCCGCGCGAATGTGGGAGAATCGGCGATGATATACCCAGGGTACAAGATCAGGGATCGGCTGATCGCTGTAAGTGATCCCCTGGACCTTGCCGCTGGAACTATGTACCTCCTTCACCTTCCACCGGATGGCGATCCGGGAAGGGCTGGGC
>Ga0105164_10001683_pt1 | contig 14017 bp, 15 predicted proteins | sample VDWuncwatermetaG_FD_89674 | JGI IMG/M metagenome (GOLD analysis project Ga0105164, IMG submission 89674) | Wastewater microbial communities from Netherlands to study Microbial Dark Matter (Phase II) - VDW unchlorinated drinking water | ecosystem: Environmental > Aquatic > Freshwater > Drinking...
AAAAGGATTTAAATATCGTAATCATCGGCGCCACTAATATGCCGGAGTCATTCCTTGATGCAGCGCTTCTTAGGCCGGGGAGATTCGACCGTAAAATATATGTGGATAAACCAAGCTTGGAAGACAGAGAAAAACTCTTTGCTTATTACCTTAAGAAAGTAAAGTTCGACGAGAATGATGTCAAAATCGATAGGCTGGCACGCATCACAGTCGGTAACAGTCCTGCAGATATTGCCAATATTGTCAGGGAGGCGGCATTAATCGCCGTGCGCAACAAAAGGCCTTTTATCACTATGAAAGATATAGATGATGCCCGTGAAAGGATTGCCTTAGGGATAAAACGCAGGATAAAAATGGGGGAAAAAGAAAAGTGGCAGGTTGCCTATCATGAGGCAGGCCATGCCATAGTTACCTATCTCTTAGTAGCTTCAAAGGATGTATTTAAAATCACCATCACTCCCCGCGGACATACCGGCGGAGCAACCTGGGTTCCTGAACGCGAGGAGACTTTTATTGAAGACCAAAAGCAGCTTTTGAATGAAATAAAGATTGCCCTGGGCTCTTATGCCGCAGAAAAAATTAAGTTGGGCCATACCACATCAGGAGTAGCCGGAGATTTTGCCAATGCCCTTTATACGGCGCATAATATGGTCTGGCGCATGGGTATGGGGCATTCAGGATTAATCGGTGATTTCCACAGCCTGGATTTTTATAAACGTACTGGCGGTATTGCCACCCCTATATCAGAAGAAACAAAAAGTTGCCTAGATAGAGATATCCAGGAAATACTGCACTCCTGCCTGAAAGAAGTAACAGAGCTCTTGAAAAAAGAAGAGCCTCTGCTTGACCGCCTGTCCAAAGAACTTGTGCTTAAAGAAGAGCTTAATTACGATGATATTGAAGTCATTTTCAGGGAATTTGGCAAAACTAGGCCTACTCCTTAGCTTATCCATTTTTTTATCCCTTATCTTAGGTTGCTCCTCCTCCACTATACCTACTTATGTCCAGGAAGATATAGCCAACGCTATCCAAGACATAGCTAATAAAGAATACAAAATGGATGTCAAGGCCAGGCTCGTCGGCCAGACACTCTGGATTTACCTTCCGGTAGAAGACCTTTTTACAAAATCCCCTAAGCCGGATAAGTATTTTGAGCGTTTTAGCATAGATAAAAATGAGGAAAGCTTTAAAGATGGGACACTAAAGCTTGATTATCTGATTCAACCTATACCTGAAGAAGCAAAATACCAGGAATATAAGTACAATAAGGATGTTGTAGAAAAAATGAACAACGTCTGGAAGATTTTGCGCCGGGTAATCTTTAGCATGGACCATTCCAAAACCGGCCAGCCGAAATTCTTCTGCCTGGTTACCGCGGATATTAAAAATGGGTTTGAAATCAAAGAGCTTTTTTACCAGTTGGACTTAAAAAAGGTAAGTTATGAATTTATCTCCTGGGGAGAATACCAGCACCGCGCTATCCAGGATACAAACATCTCCCTTGAGATTATTGGGGATAAAGAAGGCCGGCATTTAAAATATGAAGATATTACTATGGATGATTTTATCACCCGGCAGATTCAGCATCGTATCAAGTTAAAATTTCAGAAGCCGGAAGTAGATAAAAATGCGGATATCGATAAAGAGGTTATTAAAGCAATCGTCTCTACTGTCAGGGTTTACGGATTCAAGGATTTTGAAGGGGTTGAACTGAATAATATCTTAACTAAGAAAAAGATAATCCTTAATCAGGCAGCTATCTGGGAAAAACCTATCGAGTAAGAATCTTAACCTTCCTACCCTTTATCTTTAATCTTCCTTCTATAAATAATTTTATTGCTTCAGGATAAAGCTTATGTTCCTGTTTATGGATTTTTTCTTCCAGGCTCACCAGGGTATCGCTTTCATCAATCATAACCGGCGCCTGTAAGATAATCGGCCCGTGGTCCATTTCCTGATCAACAAAATGGACAGTAACCCCGGTAATCTTAATCCCATAATCATAAGCATCCCTGATTCCTTCAGTACCTTTAAAGGAAGGAAGTACGGATGGATGGATATTAATGATGCGGTTTTTGTATTTCCCTACGAATCTTGCGCTTAATATGCGCATAAACCCGGCCAAGACAATCAAACCTATATCTTGAGCCTTAAGATGCGCAATAATCCTGGTCTCAAAATCTTTTTTTGAAGTAAAATCTTTTCTTTGAACCAAGGCAACTTTTATTCCCATTCTCTCTGCCTTGCGGATAACCAAAGCTTCTGGATTGTCGCATACTAGAAGCGCAAGCCTGGCTTTGATCAGACCACTTTTTACCGCCTTGGCAATTGCATTAAAATTCGAACCTCTGCCTGAAGCAAAAATCGCTATTTTAATCATTCCCTTATCCTTATCGTTTTCATCGGACAAACCTTAACGCATTCACCACAAGAAGTACATTTGTTATAATCTATTACTGCCAGATTGTCAAGCATGGTTATGGCTTTTACCGGACAAACCTGCTCGCACTTACGACACCCGATACAGCCTACGGAGCAAACTAAACGCGTATCCTTTCCCAAATCATGAGAACTGCATGCGACATATACATTCTGCTTCACTGACACCAAGGTAAACAACTTCTTCGGGCAGGCCTGGACGCACTTATTGCAGGCCTTACATTTGCCCTTATCAACAACGGGGAGATCCTCGGAAGACATCTTAATTGCCCCAAAAGGACAGGCCTGGACGCAACTGCCAAAACCAAGACATCCCCAGCTGCAATTTTTTTGCCCCCCCAAAACTAAATTAGCCGCCAGGCAATCATTTGCCCCTTGATAAAGAAATCTATCTTCTACCCTCTTGCCTCCATAACAATGCAGGATAGCTATTTTCTTAACTGTTTTCTCTAATTTCTCTCCGAGAATCCTGGCAATCTTCTCCTTAACTTCATCCGCGCTGACCTTACAGGCATCCGGCTGTAACTTTCCGCTCAAAAGCGACTCGGCAAAACCAAAACACCCCGCTCCGCCGCAAGCGCCACAGTTTGAGCCAGGCAGCAAACCTTGAATCTCCTCTAAACGATGATCGGTTTGCACGCTAAGTTTTTTTGAGGCAATAGCCAAGCCGATGCCAAAAGCCAAGCCTAAACTACCCAGGATTATAATCGGAATAATTATCTCCATATTAGAACCTAAAACCGTTAAATCCCATAAAACTCATACTCATAATGGCAGCAATAATAAAAGCCAGTGGGAAATCCTTCAATGCCCGAGGAACATTGCACAAATCTAGCCTTTCCCTGATACCTGACATTAAAAGCATCGCCAGAGTATAGCCCAACCCCACGCAAATACCTTGAAAAGTAGAATAGATGAAACTTCCAGGCAAAACTTTGCCGTTTATAAAAAACATATCACTATTTAAGACTGCCACCCCTAATACGGCACAATTGACGGTAATAAGCGGCAGGTATATCCCGAAGAACCTGTACATAGGAGGACTCACCTTCCTAATCACCATCTCCACCAATTGCACAAAAGCAGCAATAACTAAAATAAAGGATATGGTACGCAAATAAGCTAAGCCAAAAGGTATAAGCAAAAATCTATAGATGAGCCAAGTAATTATCGAGGACATGGTGGTTACAAACATTACCGCTAAGCTCATCGCTAGCGCAGGCTTTGTCTCTTTAGAAATGGCGATAAAAGAGCACAAGCCTAGGAAGCGGGATAAAATAACATTGTATACAAATACCGCGGATATAAATATGGTAAGAAATTGCGTAATGTTCATTCCCGCCCTTCTTTTAATAAATTAAAGAGTCCTAATAACAAACCTATAACTAAAAGCGCGCCCGAAGGCATGCCGATGACAGATGCCGGCTCGAAACCCTTGATTAAGGTATAACCTAAAATTTTACCAGTGCCGAAAAATTCTCTTATGCCAGAAATTAATATCAACGCTAATGTAAAGCCTACCCCCATACCTAGGCCGTCAAAAAAAGAATTCACTACCGTATTCTTGGCGGCATAGGCTTCTGCCCGCCCCAGCACTATACAATTTACCACAATCAGGGGCACGTAGATACCTAAGGCACGGTTAAGTGCCGGGCTGTATGCCTTCATCGATAGTTCAGCAACCGTAACAAAAGTAGCAATGACCACAATGTAACAAGGGATGCGTATCTTCTCGGGAATCACGTTTTTAATCAAAGATATGATGATGTTAGAGCCTAAAAGAACAAAGGTGGCAGCAATGCCCATACCTATCCCGTTAGTAACCGAAACAGATACCGCCAAAGTCGGGCATAATCCCAAAAGCAAAACGAAAGTAGGATTTTCCTTGATAATACCCCTTAAAAACTCAGTTAATAATTTCTTCATTTTGTCCCGTAAATACGGTTTTTGGTATAACGGTCAATAATCGGCGTGGCCGCATTCATCATCAGGATTGCGTAAGATACACCTTCAGGATAACCTCCCCATAAACGGATTACCGCGGTAATCAACCCGCAACCAACACCAAAAATAATCTGCCCTCTGCGAGTCAATGGCGATGTAACATAGTCAGTGGCCATAAAGAATGCCCCTAAGACCAGCCCTCCTGACAGTATATGGAAAAACCAATCCCCGGTAAATAAACCATTTGGACCAAATACAAAAGCCAAGAGCCCAACGGTAATTATATATGAAAAAGGTATATGCCAGGATATATAGCCCCTGGCGAACAAAAAGATTGCCCCTAAAAGAAGGGCTAATATGCAAACTTCCCCAATACAGCCCCCTCTTTTACCTAAAAATAAGTCCCAATAAGAAACATACTCGAGGATTTTAGTTTCCTTCAACAAAGCCAGTGGTGTTGCCTGCGTTACCGCATCATAAATCATCGGCCGGGTAAATGTTGTTATATACTTCGGCCAGGAGGCCATAAGAAATACCCTGCCAACTAAAGCCGGGTTAAAAATATTCTGGCCCAAGCCACCAAAAACCTGCTTTCCGATTGCTATCGAAAAAGCTGAACCGATAACCGGGATCCAAAAAGGTACGTGAGCTGGCAGGTTATAAGCCAGCAATAACCCAGTCAGGAAAGCGCTCCCGTCTGAAATAGTGATTTTTCTTTTAGTTAAAAACTGTAACCCCGCCTCTGTAGCCAGGGCAGAGATCACACTCAATAAAATTACCCAAAGCGACTGGGGGCCAAAAATAAATACCCCTGCTAAGCCTGTGGGCAACAGACTTAAAACTACCATCCACATAATCTTTTTTACCGATTCATTTTTATGCAGATGCGGAGAGACAGAAACAATAAGTTTACTTTTCATCTTTTAAGCAATGCTCGTATTTCCTGGGCCTTCTTTTCTACTGAATCCTTAACTGCTCTTGAGGATATAGTGGCTCCGGTAATCGCCTGGATCTTGGATAAATCCTGGGAATTTATTCCCCGGAATTGGTTCATAAATTCCGGCTCAGCTACCCGGCTACCTAATCCCGGAGTTTCATTATGGTTAATTATCTTTATAGCAGTGATTGTGCCGTCTTTAGTCATACCCGCGATTGTTTCGATAACGCTGGAATACCCTTTACCCTGAGCCTTAAATGCAACCCCAAGAAATGTTTTTTTTATATCATATGCCTTATAATAAACGACTTCGCCGGAAACTTTTACCGGATCAAAATAAGCTGCTTCCGGAAGCACGTCCTTGAGGCTAGAGTCTTCCTCTGCCTGCGCCTGAGCAATAATTCTTGACCTGGTAAAATGATTTACGCCTGCCAACAGGCCCGTAGCAATGATACAAATTAATCCCAAGGTAAATCCGTAACGCGCCATTTCTTTCATTTTACAACCTCTAGTTTAGCCCTCTTTATAGATTGCACCAGCCTGCGGTTTGCCGGACAGACGTAGTTACAAAGCCCGCATTCAATACAATCTGCCAAGCCGTATTTTCTGGCTTCGATCCAAAGCGCTTTTTCTGAAGCTAAATTTATCATACAAGGCATAAGGCCTGCCGGACAATCCCTTACGCAGGCCCCGCAACGAATACAAAAAGCCTCCTCATCTAAAACTGCCTCCTTTTGATTAAAAAGCAATATGCCAGTTGAGGATTTAATTACCGGTACTTGATCGCTAAACTGAGCGATCCCCATCATCGGCCCGCCAATAATAATCTTGGCCGGCTCTTCTTTTAACGGCCCGCAAAATGCGATTAATTCTTGGATCGGCGTACCTAATCGCACCAATACGTTCTTGGGGCTGGATAAACAACTTCCGGATACTGTTACTATCCGCTCGTAAAGCGGTTTATTTAAATATACCGCCTCGTAGATCGCAAAAACCGTTGCTACATTATGTACAACCACCCCGATATCAAAAGGTAATTTACCCTGAGGGATCTCCTTGTCTAAAATATTTTTAACCAGCTGCTTTTCTCCACCCTGAGGATATTGGGTAGGCAAGATGTGTAATATGTAATGTTTAATGTTTAATGCTGCAAGCTCCCTGCGGAAAGTCTTGATTGCTTCGGGTTTATTATCTTCAATAGCGATATAAACATTCTTAACTCCCAGGCAGCACGTAACTAATTCTACCCCCTGGATAATCTCCCTGGTTCTTTCAATCATTAACCTGTAATCACCGGTCAAATATGGCTCACACTCTGCGCCGTTAATAATTAAGGTGTCCACTGATTTAGGGGGAGTAAGTTTTATGTGCGTAGGGAAAGCTGCTCCCCCCATCCCTACAATACCTGCCTCTAAAATAAGGCCGCGTATTTGTTCCACCGACAGACTATCTACTTCCTCCTTATGCCTGAAGCTCAAAACACATGTTTTATCCAGACCGTCGCTTTCGATAACTACAGCCTTGGCCCTGCCCAGGACCGGATGTGGCCAGTCCTGGATTGCAACAACCTTACCTGATATAGAAGAATGTACGGGCGCGTAAACATGCGCTTGGGCCATGGCAATCTTTTGCCCCTTAAGCACCAAATCCCCTACCGCCACCTGAGACATACATGCCTTTCCCAGGTGCTGGCTTAAAGGAATATATACCTTCTTCGGCAAAGGCATATTTTCAATCGCTAAATTCTCGGTAATATGTTTATGTTCTTCTAATCTAACCATGGGATCTTTCTATGCCAGATAAGGTTTACCACGCCTAGAATACTCACTATTATCCCGATAACAATCAATATGTAAAGATGGGCGAATTTTTCCGCTAATAAACTACTAACAAACATAAACAATAAAAACCCCAGGTGCATGACGATTTCCAGGGAGCTAAAAATCTTACCCAACATACCGTTTTCACTGGCATTATGCACTATTGTATTAGAGGCGGTCATAATAGGCGAAATTAAAGTTCCTAATACAAAAGAAAGCATCGCTGCAAGCAAAAAGCGCGGGTAATGATATAAAGTAGCCGCAAAAATTACAAGCGTTATACCCACCATTATTAAGGAAGTAAAGATTATTTTATAATGCGAAAATCTCTGGCCGAAACGGCCGTAAATAAGCGAACCAAAGAACAGACCCAGGCCCAAAAACATAATTAAAAGCCCCAGGTCTTTGGTGGCAGAATGGAGCGTACTCTGGACAAATACGATAACCACCACATAAACTGCCCCTAGTGCTGACCAAAGCAAAAAGATTACCCCGGCAGTAAACCGGATATCTTTATTGCGCATAAAATAAGCAATACCTTCTTTTATCTCCTGCAATACTGATTTCCTCATTACCTCAACTATCTCCTGGCTGACTTTCTTTAAGTCAAGAGGGACACTGGCTTTTTTAGCAATAAGAAAAATAAGTGTGCCGGAGATGAGGAAACTTAAAGAATCCAGATAAAACCCGCTTTTTGCCCCTAACCATTCCACCACTAAACCGCTTATACCAAAACCTAATACTGCGGCAATCATCCCTGTGGTATTAACCAAAGAATTAGCCATCAGTAAATCTTTCTTGCCGACCAATTCCGGGATGATGGATAGCTTTGCAGGCACAAAAAAACGGCCGATGCAGAAAACTAAAAAGATAATCAGATATACGGGGGCAAGGGTCCGGGTATAAAATAAAAACAGGGGTATAGTCAATACCAAAGTAGCTCTTACCAAATCACAGACATACATCGTCCTACGCCTGTCCCATCTATCCACATAGACGCCGGCGATTGGCCCAATTAAAAATACAGGAATGATCGTAAAGGAAAGTATCTTGGCTATCTCAATTGCTGATCCAGGAGCTCTTGAATAGATAAAACCAATTAAAGCCATTTGGTCCAGCCTATCCCCGATTTGAGATATAATTTGGCCTATTAATAAAAAGAAAAAGTTACGATTCTTGATAACTTCGGTAAATTTCGACATAATAATTACAAGTGACTGTCCCACACCCCTTTCGGGTCGTGGGTTTATTATTCAAAGCCGGCGAGAGGAATTGAACCCCCGACCCGCGCTTTACGAAAGCGCTGCTCTACCAACTGAGCTACGCCGGCAACGAGATATATTTTGTCGGGAAAACTCGTGCTTTCTAAAAGCCTTGCTCCCTGCCTGGTGGCAAACAGCTACTACTTAGCCGCATAAGCACAACAATCCCCTCTTGGTCAATTAGCCAAGAAGAGCTCTTGGCTAAGCAAATCTACCCACTAAATGTATATTCATTATACCAATTTTACGCCAATAGTCAATCTGCCTTTCTAAAAAGTTTAAATAATCATCCAAGTGGATTTTAACCTACCCACGTAATAAAAATTACAAAAAAACTGGTTGACAAAATAGGAAAAAGCGCTATAATTATTACTGTAACAGTAAGTTAAGGAGAATAAGATTTTGAGTCTTAAACCGTAAAGCAAGAACCAACAGATCTTTAAGCTTTACGGTTTTTTTGTGAAGGAGGTGTGAAACAGATAAGATGGCAAAAGGCAAAGTGAAATGGTTCAGTAATCAAAAGGGTTATGGATTTATTACTTCCGATACCGGCAAAGACGTGTTCGTACACTATAGCGCTATTGGCGGTGAAGGTTATAAAACCTTAGAGGAAGGCCAAGAGGTTGAATTCGAAATCACCCAGGGACCAAAGGGTGAACAGGCAACTAACGTTACCAGAGTATAACTTCACGGGATAAAAGAACAAAAAGCCGTTGCAGATTAATAAGGCAGCGGCTTTTTTTCTTGCATATTCTTGATAACCTCGCATTCACAGCATGGATACCGCAAGGGCATCTCTGGTTTTCTTGTTTTCAAACACTTTCTAAGAGTCAGGAAATCACGATTATTCCAAATCTGGCGCAGTGATTGTTTAAGAATATTTCCGAAAACGTCTTTTTCCCTAAACGCCGAGCAGCAAGGCAATACCGAACCATCAGGATACACAAACAAACTATCCCAAAAGGCACTACAATCAGTAACGGATGAATTGATTACCTTTCGGCTCTTTGAATCATAATATTTGACTCTACCGAAGGTTGCCAGACTATCCAGATTTGCAGGAAAAACCTCAAAAGCGTCTATCCTGAGTTCTTTAGACTTCTGTCGCGCTAGCGTAACCTCATCTGCATTATACGGGAAAAGCAGGTATTTCCAGGTAATAAAAGGCAACTTGCTTTTTAACTGGCTCCTCTTTTTTACTATAAGTTCGATATTCTCAAGAACCTTACTTAAACAACCCCCTACCCTGTATTTTTCATAAGTCTTCTGGGTTGCTCCATCTATAGATAAATAAATATGCGTCAACCTGCTTTTTATCGTTTCTTCAGCCATCTGGCGGCTAAAGATATTAAAATTTGTGTGTACCGTAGTCCCGCACCGATTATCAGAAGCATAGGAAATCATAGCGAATATATCTTTGATTAAGAATGGTTCACCCCAGTTATACAAAGAAACGCTAAAAACGTAATCTTTAATCTGATCAAATATACTCTTAAATCCTGTAAAGCTAAGCGCAAGCTGAGGAATGGAATCCGGATGCTTTGCCCCGGTTACGCACCCCGGACAACTCAGATTGCAGATATTTCCTGGTTCGATAACCAGGTTAACCGGTAAACTTTTTAAATATATCTTCTTAGATTTTTATCGGCGAGATTAAGAAGATAATTAAATATCTTTTTAGAACTGCTGCAATTTCTTATATAGTAAAGATATTTAGAATATGTGGCTTTTGTGCGCATAAGGCCTAATTTTCTATTATGGTAAACACGGTTTTCTCTTAATAAAAAAGAGGGGTTTTAGTAACCCCTCTTAAATTTATTCTGACATCCCTCACTTTCGCTCGGGATCGGCAGCAACGGTAAAATTTTATGCCGAGGAGAAGAATCGAACTTCCCACGCCGGCCTTTTCAGGGCCGCGCTCTACCACTGAGCTACCTCGGCAATATCTTATCGGCGAATCCTCCGAAACCCCTAGAACTATTGCTCCAGACTTAAAGGGCGCAGGAAGAGAGTTACCTCGACAAAATCTATTGTATATTGTACACAATTTTTCTAATAAAGAAAGGAAAAAATCGCTACTGCAATACCTTAAAGCTCAAGAAATTATCAGCCGTATAATTACCTCGCTTCCTCTAGAATCTTAATAAATAACTCCTGGGCAAGCCCCTGACTGGGAAGATGATACTTGCGAACAGAAATCTTTAATCTGTTCGTTTCTCTGGTTAGCCTTATAATCCTTATCCAGGCATAGTTTGATCCTGCCTTAAATTCAATAAAGCCTTGAGAGTAATCTTCCCTTATGATTTCTCCGCGGATCTTACCTACGGTTAAGGCAGCCGCCCAAATAGCATCAAATGACTGCGTAGTGTCTCCTTGCACTGTATCTTTTCCCACCGCATAAATACCTACCCCTCCTATAGCTACGCCCAAAAGAAGTGGCGCGCAACCGTACATACTGAATGAAAACAGCACGCATACAATAAGAAGATAAGATAAAGACCCTCTTTTCATTTAAGCTCCTTCCTGGTAAATACCTTGATAAAACAGAAGATAACCAGCGCAATGATTATACTCCAGGAGATTAACAAAAACATCACTCCAGCGAATTTCATATTATCCTATCCTTACTTTCTTCCTGCGGCTCCAGGCAATCTTAACTAAAATCGCCAAAGTTAAGAATATAAGCAACAAGCCGACCCTTGTGCCTAAAACATAAGCCCGGTTAACCCCGGGAACACCCTTCATAAAAATTATTGGTATCCACTCCTGCCAGAGCCACATCCCTAAAATAAAAAATAAAAACAAAGGGGTGATATATTTAATGATAAATTTATAAATCCCGGGGACCTGCATATCCGCGCCCTTATGGATTTCATCCCAGGCTTTTTCAATCCCGAATACCCAGGCAAAAAGTATCACCTCAATCGTAGCAAACAGGACTAGGAAAAATGTCCCTCCCCAGAAATCCAGTTCATCGACAACCCCGTTTTTCAGGAAAAATATCGCCGGCTGGCAAAGCAAGAATGAAACAACTCCGAATATAACTACTGCCTTCTTTCTGTTAATGTTAAATTCATCTTCTAAGAAAGCCACTGCCGGCTGAGCGAGAGAAACCGAAGAAGTAATCCCGGCAAGAAACAGAAGCAAAAACCAGATACACCCTAAAAGCTGGGAAAGCGGCAATTTGTTTAACACCAGGGGCATGGTCACAAACCCAAGATTAAATACCCCTGAGCGGGCAATCCCTTGAGTATTTGCTGGGCCAAAGAAAACAAAGGCCGCTGGGATAATAATACTGCCCCCTAAGATAATCTCGGCAAATTCATTCATACTGGAAGCGGTAAGTCCGGAAAGCACAACATCATCCCCCTTAGAAAGATAGCTTGCGTATGTGAGTATGACCCCTATCCCCACGCTTAGGGTAAAGAATATCTGCCCTGCTGCCTCAAGCCACACCTTAGCTGATTTAAGAGCGCTAAAGTCTGGGTTCCACAGAAAACCAAAACCGTTGGCAATATTCCAATCCGGCTTAGCCAAATCCGGAGTACCTAAAGTAATAACCCTTATTAAAAGAATAAAGCCGAATATAAATAAAAGCGGCATCGCCACCTTGCAAAGCTTCTCTATCCCACCCTTAATTCCGTAATATATAACCCAGATATTCAAGGCAAAAGTCACTAGAAAGAATAAGTAAGCACTGCCCAATCCATGGAAATACTGGTTGTTCTCCAGCCCCTGAAACCCTCTTAAGAAAGACTGCATCGTAGACTGATCTGCTATATTGACATACCTTCCCAGAAAGGCAAAGAAACTATAAGCTAAAGTCCAGGATTCTATGTAGGTGTAATATATAAATATCACTAGCGGCCCGAAAATGCCGATTACGCCGAAATATTTTATGAAGCGGTTTTTCTGCCAGAGGGAGTGAAATATCCCAGGAGCAGTACCGTGTTCAAATCCACCCCCATAACGGCCCAATGTCCATTCGATCCACATTAAAGGAATACCTAGCAGAAATAATGAGATAAAATAAGGGATCATGAAGGCGCCGCCACCGTTTGAGGCAGCTTTTGCCGGAAAGCGCAAGAAATTACCTAAACCAATAGCTGAGCCTGCCACAGCCATAATAACCCCTAGGCGCGAACCCCAACTATCTCTAACCTTAGTCATCCTAAAGCACCTCAAGTCTTTGTCTAGCGCAATCCTTGCGAGCGAAGCGAGCAAGGATCACACCTTAAGTCTTTGTCTAGCGCAATCCTTGCGAGCGAAGCGAGCAAGGACAACTCCTCAAACTTTTTTCTAGTAAAATACCGTCTAACTGCCTAAGATTTAACGCTTATTGCAAGGCCCAGAAACCACTCCTCCAAGATATCTATACTTTTAGCTATCTCCGGACTCAACTTATCAGTAAAAGCAATACTCTTGGGCTGGATAATTAAAATGATTATATCCGCCTGCAAATTGCTTTTCAAGTAATTTATCGAGAGGGATATCGAGGCGTTATGCGTAGAAAATAAGTTCACTGTCCTAACCTCGCCTGCTTCGAGGATCCTGAATTCACCTGGCGCGCCGCCGAAATCAACCGCATCAATGATAATTACGGTATCGGGTTTCTCCCTGACAATCTTCCCCAGATAATTTTCCGGGGTCGTGCCAGAGTCAAAAACTAGAAAACCAACCTTATCTTTAATCCTGGAGGCAAGAAGAGAACCCGCTCCGTCATCTCCTCTTAAAGTATTGCCTATACCTAAGATTAAAACTTTACCTTTAAGACGAATCTTAAATTCTTCCAGCATATGCTATAAATATACCCTGATTTAAATTAGAATTTCTTCCCGTGGCGGTAAGGACGTGTTTTATTGTATTCAATCTTTTTTAAAAGCGCCTTTCCTAAGTTGATCTTTCTTGCCCCACAATAATCAAAGATGCGTATACAGCAATCCGCCAGCTCTTCTGCAATAGCATCTTTTGCGCAGTGGCTACGCATAGCCTCTAAGGCTTCGGATAACTCCGAATGCATAAGAGCAATCAATTCCCCCTCGTTACGCCTATTATCCCACCACCCTTTTTCGGAAGCTATGCGGTGACATTCTTTAATCAATTTATTTATATCCCAATTATTTTTTTGCATCGGACTTACCTTTCTCCTCTCCAGGGCTAAGCGCTTTGAATACCTTGCCGGAAATAAGTTCTTTGGCGTATGTGCTAGCCGATGATACCTCAATCTGGGTATGCGTCTTATCTATTTCAGTGAAAAATATCCCCACGGGTGTCGTGTCTTCTTCGGAAACGTAAATCGCCAATAGATTCTTCTTGCGGTCCTGACAGTAAATATAAGATCCGGAATTATCTAATTTTTCTTCTGCCTTAGAATAACTGGACTTCTCTAATGTTTCTTTGGCCTTAGAATAACAGGTATTATAATCATAGGGGAACGTCTTCTTGGTTGCGTCTTTGCGGTTTTTCTCAAGCACACCGGTAGAAACCCCGGCTATCCCCTTGGCCGTTTCTTTAATTGCCGCACACCCAATAAAACTAATACTTAAGCAAATACCTATAATAATTGTTAGCGTTTTATTATAGTCTGTCTGTGATATCCGATAAACCATAAACCC